>ERZ507185.53-NODE-53-length-39648-cov-11.9878_pt1 | contig 39648 bp, 36 predicted proteins | sample MGYA00513763_ERZ507185 | MGnify/ENA metagenome assembly ERZ507185
GGTGAAATTCCACTTAGCAAGCGTCCTTTGCTTGGTTAGTGGAAGACCAGTATTTAAGACGTGGGTTGTCGGCTTAAATCTGTGTCCACCACGTTCCGGCCATTGACCAGAATGCCTAGAAGTCGGTATAGGACGACCCTGCCACAGCAAGTTTACGGTTACTCGCACTGTTTCCAGCGGGTCTCAGCTGGCAGCTCTTGAACTTTGAAAATGGCATGATTTAATCATCTTTAATAACTAGCATAGCGCGTATCATTGTCTTTATTTAACCGCGCATCCCAGCATAACTGCAACTAAAGTGCCCGGTTTGTGGATTTAATTAAGTTGATAGTGATTCGTCAGTCGGTGCTGGTCAACGTCAACATTATAAACCGGCCGACACCATTTTGCGTGCGGCTAGGCCAACACGCCTTCCCGTGGTGCTAAAGCAGCGGCCTGAAATTGCAGCCTCTGAACACCTCATGCTAACCCTCAACAACCAAAAAGCAGCCACTTCAGAACTGGATCCGCAAATCCTAATTCTGAAGTGACTGCTTGATTTAATCAATGAACCTGTCACCATCTAGTGGCGGACAGACCCACGTCTGATTTTTAATAACGCTAATTACCTTTAATCCGCTTCCGTCTCACGTTTCCGTGCTGCTCGCCGTTCACGCGCATAATCGGTATTCGTGGTAATCTCAACATCCCGCGCCAACCGTTTCCGCCGTGCCAATTCGGCTGCCTTGGCGTTGGCCTTGGCTGCTTCCTTGACGGGATCGGTCGTTAAATCGTGGTGAATCGAGTAGAGCAAGACTAAGGCGACAATCGTCAGTGGGAAACCTGACATCGCACAGATTGACTGAATCGATTCAAAGCCCCCGACCGTCACTAATCCTAACGAGAAGACTAGGAAGATAACGACCCAGCTCATCCGGTTGAACCGACTTGGTTGTTCGCCCACGGCCAACTTTTTGCTGGTGAATGATGAGGTAATGAAGGCAAATGAGGAGACCGTCGTTGCCAAGAAAATAAAGCAAGATAGGCAGTACAGTGCCAACATGATCATCTTTAATGGCAAGGTCGATAAGACGGCCGCAATCACCGCGGCTTGGCCTTGCGTGTTTAAGATATGAACTAAGTTAACGATACCCATCCGTTGTAAGTACAAGGCGTACCCACCGAGGATGGCGTAAAAGCTGACACAGCCTAACGAGCCCCATAGCAACATGCCACCGAGTACCTGCCGAATCGTCCGACCACGTGAGATACGGGCGATGAACAAGCCCATGACTGGCATAAATGATAACCACCAGCCCCAGTAGAAGATCGTCTGACGCTGCATTGCCGTTGCGTGACCATTAGGGGCAGTGTTCGTACTCAAACTAATAAATTTATTGATAAATAGACCAATACTGTTGGTTTCTGAATTCAAAATATACAAAGTTGGCCCAACAATCAAAACAACGATCAAAAAGCCAATCGCTAGCCATACATGGGCGGCACTTAACCGGCCGATTCCTTTCTTTAGACCATTAAAAACAGCCAAAGCAAAGATGACGAATAGTAAAGCGAACAAGCCTAACTTAAGGGTCATCGTATCGGCGATGCCCGTGACGGCACTTAAAACTTTAGAAATAACGGGAATTTCCATCCCGACCGAGGTCCCGACACCACCCATGATGCCAATAATGACAAGAAAGTCAATCGTGTTACGGGCAATCTGCTTACCCTTACCAGGGCCTTGCAAGACTGAAATGGCGGCACTGAGCCGTTGTACCTTGACGTGCTTAACATACATCGCATAGGCAATTGCAATCGTGGCCGGCGCAAACATCATCCACGCCATTGGTCCCCAGTTAAATTGTCCTAGCATGTGCGCATAATTATATGCAGAAGTTGAAAACGGCTTAACACCGAATGATGGGCTCTGTAGGTACCGCAATGGGTCGACCATACTCAACATTAAAATGCTGGCATCGATCCCAGTTGCGTAGACCATACTGCCCCAGTGATACGTTGAAAATTCTGGTTTATCATCAGGGTCACCAAGCTTGGTCTTCCCTAACTTACTAAACGCTAAGTAAATGAAAAAGATAAAAGTGATCACATATACCGACATGTAGAGCCAACTCATATTGTTCGTCAACCAATTAAGGATGCCGCTCAAACTCGTTTCAAGTGAATGACCCCCAATCAATAAAATAACCGAAGCCACCGCGAAGAGCCCAATTGTTGGTAAATAGACCCACCAATCAATATTCTTACTTTTTAAAATAATAAACCTGCTACTGAGCATATACTCTCTATATTTAGATCAAATTCGTGGTTCTTCCTACCGTTACAGGTAGTCCCCACGCGTAAATTTCCGACTAGCAATCGGTACACCCCTCCGAGTCAATTCTCGAAGCACTCAGTACCCTGACTTGATCAGGTTTGACCGGCTTTGTCATCCGCATTCTGTTTATGCTATCTCAAAATCAGTAGCAGAATTTCCTTCTTTCCGTTGGTTGAATCCGGACAACGCCATACTGACAAATGATTTTTAATTGCTTAATCGACGTTGGTGTTCATCTTGTTTAGCTAGTGTCTCAATACCATCGTGCTTAACGCACACGACCGTCGTCACACCACGTAACGATTAATGGTTACACTGCTCTTGCTAATAGATAACCCCCTTGAATCACCAGATAAGCCCATCACACAATTGCTCGATTAATTGCTGATGCACCAAAAAAGCGCTTAGTACCGGGTAACGAGTTACCACCTGCACAGCGCACGTCGGCTTATACAAATGCTGATTTCAGTATTTTCTGATATCTGATGTTCATGTATAAGTATACTAGTATTAAATCAGAAGTAAAATCAGCCGTTTGGCGGCCGTCAAGCCCGGCATGTTAAGGCTCACGGCTATTTTGCCGCGATAATTTTCTGAAACTAGTCAAAAGTTTTCGTAACAATTAGTTTCTAGTTTAGAATCGTTCTTATCTGTTTCAATTAATCCGGTTTCATGTTATTCTTGTAACAAGTAAATAATAATTGAATATCAAAAGGAGGGGAACTGCATGCGACACTACTATAAACTGATTCTGACGGTTAGTATCGGCGTTGTTGCAGTTATTTTAGAATTTGGGTTGCACGCGCAACTGGCGGCTCAAATCATTATTACGTTAACGGGGGCGTTAATGGCACTCTCGATGCTGGTCGAGATGATCAAAACACTGCGTTCAGGGAAATACGGTGTTGACTTACTGGCCATCACGGCAATCGTCGCTACCTTAGCCGTGGGGGAATACTGGGCAAGTCTGGTCGTGCTCATCATGCTCACCGGGGGCGACTCCCTCGAAGACTACGCCGCCAAACGGGCCAATACTGAATTAAAAGCTTTGCTCGATAATTCACCACGAGTCGCTCACCGGTCCGTCGCTGGAAAATTGACCGACATTGACGTCGATGATGTTCAAATTGGGGACCAGCTAGTGGTTAAGCCAGGTGAACTAGTCCCGGTTGACGGTCACCTCATTCAAGGAACCGCCCTCTTTGACGAATCGTCACTGACCGGTGAATCTAAGCCCGTTGACAAGCAGGTCGGCGACGATATCATGTCAGGGGCGGTCAATGGTGACAGCGCCGTTACCATGGCCGTTGACAAACTCGCCAGCGATAGTCAGTATCAACAATTGGTCAAGTTAGTCAAAGAATCTGAATCCCGACCAGCGAAGTTCGTGCGCCTGGCCGACCGGTACGCGGTGCCCTTTACACTCGTCGCCTACGTTATTGCTGGTATCGCCTGGGCCTTCAGTGGCGATCCACACCGGTTTGCAGAGGTGCTAGTCGTGGCCTCGCCTTGTCCCTTGATCCTGGCCGCTCCAGTCGCGCTGGTCTCAGGCATGAGTCGAACGAGCCGTAATGGGATCGTCGTCAAGACTGGCGATATGCTTGAAAAATTATCCACGGCCAAAGCGGCCGCGTTTGATAAAACTGGGACGATTACCAGTGGTCAGCTGACGGTCAACCAAATCGTGCCACAGCCTGGTTTTACCGCCGAACAGATTTGTCACCTGGCCGCCAGCGCTGAACAGACCTCCAGCCATATTCTGGCACGGTCACTGGTGAAATACGTCAGCGGCACAGAGTTAAGTCCGACTAGTCACCTTGAAGAAGTCACGGGTAACGGGGTGACCGCTACGATTGACGACCACCAAGTCAAGGTCGGCAAGCTCAAATTCGTCGCGCCGACCACGACTGAACAGCCCTTAGCCACGACCGCTATCTACGTCGCTATCGACGGCCAGTACGCCGGTTATATCACGTTCATCGATAACGTCCGGCCAGAAGCGGCCACAACGCTCAAAGCCCTCCACGCTGAAGGGGTTCGCAACGTCATGATGCTGACTGGCGACCAACAAGCGATCGCGGAACGCATTGCCACGGACGTTGGTATCGATACCGTGGCCGCTGACCTCCTTCCCGCAGACAAAATCGCCCATTTAAAAGCCGTCCCAGCGGCTGAACGTCCCGTCATTATGGTCGGCGACGGGGTCAACGATGCCCCCTCACTAGCAGTTGCCGATGTCGGTATCGCCATGGGTGCACACGGTTCAACCGCCGCTAGTGAATCCGCGGATGTCGTGATTTTGAAGGACGACCTGAGTCGCGTCGTTACCGCGATTCAGATTGCCAAGGATACGATGCAGGTTGCCAAACAAGCCGTGTGGATCGGTATCGCCATCTGTACGATTCTGATGTTGATTGCCAGCACCGGTATTATCCCCGCTCTATTTGGTGCCATGCTACAAGAAGTCGTCGACACCGTCTCAATTCTCTGGGCGCTACGGGCATTACGCGACCGTCCACAGTCAACGACAAAGGATGTGAATTAACCCATGCCAGAATGGCTCTTACGCTGGTCACAATCAGCGCTGACCTTCGTTATCGTCTTAACCGTCGTCTCGGCTGGCCTCCTTGGCGTTCCACTTAAGGAAGCGATTCTAGTCGACTTCGCCTACATGCTCATCACCTTCTTAATCGCTTGGTGCCGAAAAGACCGTCAGCAGCATCTTTAACCTGTGGATAGCGGTAGAGATGCGGATTAAAGACTGAAATTTTACCATCTATAATTAAGCCAGTTATTCTGAATTAAACAGAATGACTGGCTTTTTTGGTCCCGCTTTGACGCCCTATCGTGTTCGTCAATTTGTTACGAATTGTGATTGAAACTTACCCAGTTGTTGGCTTACTGTTCGTCAGCTGGTCAGCGTCCTAATCAGGCTTCCGGGGCTGGCTGCTTTTAGGCGCTTAGAAAACAACTCGTTTCAATCATCTTAAATACGATCACTAGCCCAACGCATCGGTATGATTAATACGAATCAAAGATTGAAAATGCTGGATCAAACCGTTATTATGAGATAAAGATTAGAATAATTATCTTTTTTTAACGATAAATCGTTTATCCACTCGTTTCACTCAATTTTCAGTACGTAATCTAAACCATTTCGACGCGTTCAATTCGAAATTTCAAGGGAGATAAGTTAATGACAAGTGAGAAGCACCTATATGCAATTCCCACCAATCGGGATGCTAGTAAGAGTATCAAAAGTTTGGCCAATGATATTGCAGTCGCAATCGACGAGCACGTCTTACTACCAGAGCAACTGATATTCGTCCTGCTAGATTCAAGCACGCAAGCAACTTTCGACCGTAACCATGCACAACTGAAAGCTTCATTTAAAGCACTGCAGATTGCCTGTTTGCACATTCCAGTATCGGCCTTTGATGCCCGTTTGAATCAAGTCTTAGACCCCAAATTGGCAGCGTTAGTCGTCGGCAGTGGATTTTCATACGGTAAAATGGTCAATAAAATTTCGATCATTGCTCATCTGCTAGGGGCCCACTATATTCATCGGCGAGATTCAGACGTTTATCTACAAGCCAACAATACACAGATAACACCCCTCATCGCGGAGATGCGCGCGTTTAACGAAAATGACCAGTTCTTGCTAGTTGGTAGTAGTTATTTGGGCGCCTGGGGCATCGATTATTCAGATGTTGCGGACGACCTACCAACACTGCGAAAATTATTCTCACTATCAAAGCCTACCTATAGTCCAAGCCAATTAGACGATTATATTAATAATAAGTACGTCCAGGGTTCGACCGAGACCTTCCCAGGTGACTTAGCCTTCTCAGAACAAAAATCAAACTACATCGATGCTGGTAATTTTGCTTTAAAAGAGGTCTTCTTGAAGATTCCAGTCTCCCCGGCCAACGTCACTTCGGGTACCGACTATCTTTACCACACTTTAGTCGGGAAATCAGGCTGGCGGATGGTCTACCACAATGACCGCGTTGTTCATCAATATAACGAAAATCGCTATGATCAAATCGATCACCTGACTTATGGTAATTCAAAACTACTGTCCCGCTTAATGACCACCGTGACGAACAGCGCCCTCACTGACGTCTCTCTTTCAGACGATTTTAATGACATGGCCCAACAGGTCGCAGCGGCCTATTTATCGACAGTCGATTCAGCCGAATTGTTAGCTAAGTTAAAAACAACGATTCAAAAATTTGTCGCGGTCTATGCTTCGATTGACTTACCGCACTATCAAGCCATCGCAACCAATGTCGCACAGCAACCCGACGCTTATCTTGAGAAAACCATTACTGACGTCCATCACTTTATCGATTTGATTCAAAATTGGCCCGCTATCCTGAAAAACACGCAAGCACTTGAACTCGCGCCATTTTCAATCTCAGCAGATAACTCACGATAACGAGTACACAACTGACGCACGGTTTTTCCGCAAGCCTAGCCGATGATTCTGTTCTAAGCGGCCCCATTGTGGAACCTAACGTGATCGTCTTGAGCGTTTCTTGTCTAGATAGTTTCATGGCGTATCGGAACCTGCCGATACGCCTTTTTTAACTCAAAAAGCTGAGCAATGCGAACCAATTTTGATTCCCGCTACTCAGCTTTTCAGTTATCATCTATCGTTCATTATCCACTGGCCCATCCAGATATCGTTATCTGACGGAACAGCCTTTATCGCGAAGTTGCGAGCGATTCAGTGGTTGCGGCCGTCGCGACCGGAATAAAATCGAATGAATCGTAATCAAACAGGCCGCGTGCCGTCAGCTTCAGCGTTGGAATCACGGGTAGTGTCAAAAATGAAAGCGTGATGAACGGATCAAAGCTGAGGGGTTGCTCACTGATGACTTCGTACGCTTGCTTGAGACCATCCAGTTGGGCCGCCGCGACTTGATAAGTGCTCGTGGATAGTAGGCCGCCGATTGCTAATGGCATCGTGGCTAAAACTTGGTGCTCATCACCGACTGCGATGCCGCCGTTATCCTGCGTAATCTGGGTGATGACGCGCATGATAGCTTCATCCGAGGTCCCAACAGCAACGATGTTATGCGCATCATGTGCCACAGTACCAGCAATCGCGCCGTGTTTCAGACCGAAGCCGTGCACCAAACCAACGCCGACTTTGCCAGTGTTATGATGGCGTTCGACAACTACCATCTTTAAGATATCCTGTTCAACATCCGCTTCAAAGTTCTCAGTAGGTGCGACCATCATCGTCAAGTGGTCCGTTTCGATATGGTTCGGCTGAACGCCAATCACATTTGCGGCGCCAGTGGTTAATGGCAATTTAAAATCAGCGAGTTGCGCGTGCTGCTGAACGTGGGTCGCCGTAAAGGTTAACGGTTGGGTCGCCGTCGTTTCAGTGACCCACTGGCCATTCTTCATCGTCTTAGCCACTTTTACAGCAGTCACATCGTCTAATACGACTAGGTCAGCAAGCTGTCCCGCTGACAACCGGCCGCGGTCCGTTAAGCGGTGAGCAACAGCGCCGTTATAGCTAGCCAGCGTGTACGCCAGTGCTGGTCGCATTCCACTTTGAATCGCCAAACGCACGTTGTAATCGATCGACCCTTCCGTCATCAAATCACTGATGGTCTTGTCATCCGTACAGAATGCAAAACGGCCAGCGTTTGCTTCCGTGACCGCACCGATTGTCGCTAATACATCGCGTTCGACGGTCCCTTCACGCAAGAAGACGGTCATGCCAGCTTTGACGCGGTCGCGGGCCTCTTCAACGGTCATACATTCGTGGTCGGTATCCAGTCCGGCGTTGCGCATCACATTCAGTTGATGGGCATCCAGACCAGCCGCGTGCCCATCTGCATGATAGCCCCGCGCGTAAGCATCGTGGATTTTGGCCATTGTATCTTCATCACCGCGGGCCACCGCACCGTAATCCATGACTTCGGCCAAACCGCGGACTTCTGGCTCTTGATATAGCGGCCGTAAATCAGCTGCGTGTAAGGTCGCCCCATTATCATCAAAAGGCACGCATGGCACGGATGACGGCAACATGAAGCACACGTCTAAGGGCGTCTGGCGAGCATCCGCAATCAAATATTCGATACCAGCAGTTCCAGCCACGTTTGCGAGTTCATGCGGATCCGTCACAATCGTCGTTACCCCGTGTTGTAGCAGGACTTTGCCTAACTCACTCGGCGCGACCATCGCGCTCTCCATATGCACGTGAGCGTCAATCATTCCTGGCACGATCCACTTGCCCCGTGCATCCACGTGTTCTAAGGCTTGATAAGGTTCGTCTTGCAAATTACTAATAATGCGGCCGTGGTCAATCCACAAGCTCGTCGCTTCAAATTCGCGCGTCTCAACGTTTAAGACCTGCGCACCTGTAATTACCATCTCAACAGTCTTTGTCATCGTATTCCTTCTCCTTACTCGCCCGTCTACGGAGAAAGCAAACGGGCCCACACGGCAAATTAAGCAGTGTGGACCCGTCGACTCAATTCGCTTATAGTCCAGTATTTACGGTACTGGGTAGAAACTCGCCATCCATATCATGGCATTATATAGGCAATTTGTTGTTTTAATAAATTGTCCTTTACTTTACCAGCCTTTCCACGTGCATGCAAGCCCTAATTTCAGTCCGAGTAATCTGTGAAAACTAGTATAACCATTACGTTCCGGCAGTTGCTTCTTGACGATTATCTAACAGGTCTGGTGACTCGTTTGACTCTGCCATTTGTCAATCAAGGTCATGACCAGTGATTCCAAACAGCCTCGCCACTACTCGTCGTCCAACGACCACAGCTGTCATCGTCCCAACCAGTTTAGCCGACAAATTCGCCAGTTTTTATGACATTTCTTGCTGACTATTGGTTCATTTACGTTTACAATAAAACTGACTTAACGGCCATCACTACTTTTGAGGAGCTGATAACTTTGATGATGATGAATAATCCGACGATGTTATCCTACATTCGTCGCGAACAACCCGTATTGGAACGACTATTGGCGAGTTATCCGAAGCAGATTACCGCGGCATTAGCGCACGCACCCAAGCACCCGCAGCACTGGTTGATTTTGGCAACCGGGTCACGTTTGAATGCGGCCAATACCGCCCGACTTTACATGCAAAAAGTCGCAGGACTACAAGTCACGCTTGCGGCGGCAGACCTCTACGTGACTTATGAGGAAGCCGACCCCAGTGTTGACGTGGTAATTGGTGTCTCACTGACTGAAAATGACCCAACCATGCTGGAGGCCATCAACAAGGCCCGGGCAGCCAGCCACGCTCATACGATCATCATTACCGATCAGAAAGAATCAGCACTCACTGACATCGCCGACGCGACTTGTGATTTAATGACGGGCAAGGAGAGTGTGCCGTATATCACGTTGAGCTTCCAAGCCATCGTCTTGACCTTAATGTTACTAACGGTTCGAAGCGCCGCACTCCAAGAACGACTGACCGAACTAGCAGTCAATCAAGAGCTCGACGAATTCAGCTTTCTCATTGAAAACATGAATCAAACCGTCCAGCGCGCTAACGACTTCTACCGCAAATTCACGATTGACTTTACGAACGCGCCCCAATTCACCGCAATTGGCGCCAACGTGCTCGCAGGTACGCTAGCTGAAATGCAAGCCAAGTTTACCGAAATCCTGCGTGTTCCCGCCCACGGCTACTCACTCGCCTCATTTACCCACGGGGGTTTTATGGGCGTCCATGAAGACCATTGTCAGTTCTATATTGAAATCAATACTGACCCAGCCGTCATGGAACAGTTGCAAGCGGTTAAAACGTACGAATCTCGGTTGACCCCGCACATTTACACCATCAGCCTAACGGGCGAACAACCCGCAGTCAACGATGACCAAACGCTCCTGCTCGATCCCGTCACCGACCCGTATAAAGCACCGCTGATGGCCATCATTCCATTCCAAGTGCTCGCTTGGTTCATCGCCAAATCACGCGGCATCAACTTGAATCACTTAATGTATCAAGATTTTCAAAAAGCGATTAATTTACAGTAGACTCAGTTAATCAAGTCTACGTCAAAAACCAGCATCGATTGATTTCGATGCTGGTTTTTTGGTTGAAATAGTGTAACTTAGTTGGTCTACTGTTCGTCAGCCGATGTGCGCCCTAGTCCGACTTCCGGGGCTGGCTGACAACGCTGGAACAGGGCGGACATCGATTTGAACTCACGCAGAAACCCACTGCGCAATTTCAAATACGAGTCTTCTTCTAGCCCGGGAAACCCGCCCGGACAAGAAGAATTTTGCCCTTGAGCATTGTCAGCCAACCCCTCCAGTCGGGAAGCCGTTCGAATGGCGGATGAACGGCCACCTATTCTGGTACAATTGGCCACCGACCTATAGATACCTGGTCCTTCAGGCAAACTGTGAGTCAGGATCAGCAATTCCTAGGCATTGAGGTGATGGTTCATATTCAGTCTAACTCGAAAACTCAACTTGGCAGAGCTAGCAATTTGGCCACTCCTATAAAGACGAGCCCAACAATGGACAAATGAGTCATGAAGCAATGTCAACCAAAACAAATCTGACAGTTAGATTACAGACGTACTGCTTATTATGAATCAATGACTAGTCGTTCTAAAGTTGAGTCCGCACATGTCCGCCTTTCGAATACCATCCCGGCTGGAAGGTATTTCTGACAATGCTCAGTGGTGAAATTCCACTTAGCAAGCGTTTTGTGCTTGGTTAGTGGAAGACCAGTATTTAAGACGTGGTTTGTCGGCTTAAATCTGCGTCCACCACGTTCCAGCATTGTCAGAAATGCCTGGAAGCCGGTATAAGACGCGCCTTCCACTGCAAGTTTACACTAACTCGCACTGTTCCCAGCGGGCTTAAGCTGGCAGCTCTTGAACTTAAGAATTGGCACGTTTTAACCATGATTCCTGACAACTCACCTAATGCATATTAAAAGCATTCAGCGATTAAGCCTGTGCGGTCGTTGCATGTTCAGCCTTGACTGTTGAGCGTTGTTTCAAGTGTGCCATGCCAATGCCGGTGAACCCACTGATGACTGAAATGATTGGGCACAGTAAGCTGAAGAATACGAATGGTAGGTACTGAACCGTTGGTACGCCGAGAGTCGTCGTTAAGAAGACACCGCCGACACCCCAAGGTACTAAGTAGTTGATGACCGTACCACCATCTTCAAGTACTCGCCCGAGCGCGTTTCCTGATAGCCCACCGTCATTGAAGGCTTTGCGGAAGGCCCGTCCTGGCAAGATAATGGAGAGGAACTGTTCGCCAACGAAGACGTTGACCCCGATGCACGTCAACACGCCTGCCAAGACGAGCTTGCCATCGCTGTTTAAATGTTTGGCAACGGGCGTCATAATCTGATTGATCAGGCCAAATTTGACCAGCAGACCACCTAGTGACAGTGTGACGACAATCAGCGCCACCATGCTCATCATGCTGACAATACCGCCCCGTGAAAGTAAGGTGTCGACACTCGTATTCCCCGTTTTAGAAACGAAGCCGGTGTTGATAATGGCCGTCAACTTCTTCATCGACATGCCAGGTTGTTCAAATAAAATGAGTCCCGCTGAGACGAAGATGTTCAGTAGCATGGTTGGAATGGCTGGCATTTTGAACCCTGCACAGACGAACACTAAGACGATTGGTAATAAGGCTAAGGCTGAAATGCTGAAATGGCCATTCAACACGGCGACCGTTTGATTGATTTTGGCCAAACTCGTTCCGGTATTGCTATGGCCTAACATGGCAAACAACCCTAATGAAATCAAGCCTGCGGGTAACGTACTCCATAAAAGATGCTTGATGTGTGTGAATAAGTCGGTGTCGACCACGGCTGAAGCCAGGTTATTCGTTTCTGATAACGGTGAAAGCTTATCACCAAAGATACCACCACTAATGATGGCCCCGGCAACTAAAGCCGGGTTCAAATTCATGGTTACGCCCATCCCGAAGAAGGCGATGCCGACTGTCGAAGTGACCGTAAACGCACTGCCGACCGCCGCACCGACTAGGGTACAAACGATGAACACTGATGGCAGGAACCATTGAATATTAATAATCTTGAACCCAATCACCATCAATGTCGGAATCGTTCCCGCTGCGATCCAAGTGGAAATCATGGCACCAATCAAAATAAAGATAAAAATTGGCACGATCCCTTTATCGATCCCTTCCTTGATGCCGGCATTCACGGCTGACCAGGGAAAGCCCCGCAGCATTGCCCAGGCCGTGACGACGCCCATCGCCAATAGGACTGGGACTTGGGGTGAAAGTCCCCAGCCAATCACTCCGGCGCTCATAATGCCGAGGACAACTAATAAGACAATCACAGCTTCTAAGGTGCTAATTTGTGGTTCTGTCGTTTTATTCATAATTCAAGACTCCTTTGATTGCAATTTCAGTGACAAGCGATGTTAGTCATCAAAATTTCAATATCGTGCAATCCCACCACAGCGTTGATTAGTCATTATCCTCATCCTCTTCATTAAAAAAATCGTCCCCATTGTTCAATAGAACAACAGGGACGATTAGACTAGTCGCGGTACCACCCAGGTTGCGGATTACAAACACTTAATCCACCACTCACTAGAAGATAACGGTTCTAGTTATTATCCGTTCGTTCGAAACTCGGTTACCGTATTTCAAACATAGCTGCTGACCGGTTCGCAGCATCCACCGGCTTCCTGACACCCACAACTATGGCTACTTAATGTAACGTTTAACGTACTGTTATTAACTTACGGTTAACAATACCACCATTCATTTTAACCGTCAAGCAATCTTTTAATTTATTTTTAATCTGAATGACCCACTTTTATCACCTATCACTCCCGAGCGACTGCCCGTAAGCGTGCTTGATGGACCGTCGTGACCGTTCCGAATAGCAACGTCCAAACGATCGCTCCGACCGCACCGATAATGTCAGCCTGAATGAAGAATAGACTTGCAAAAATCAAGACGAAAAAGGCAATCGTCAGTGGGCTGGTAATCCGGTACGCCGGCATTTTGAAGCCATCTTCCAGGTAATCATTAGATAGTCGGTACTTCCGATGCGCGACCATCGCTAACGTGTAGACGATCAGGTACATGTCACTAGAAATCCCAGTAACGATCGTAAAGACGGCCGTGGTCGCCGCGCTCAAACTCATCACCGGCGTGACTAAGACCAATACGGCGGATAAAACGATGGCTGCGGCTGGTACACCACTTTTTGAAATCGTCCCGAACCACTGCCGCATCCGGCTAGTCGCTGGCATTTCAGTGGCAAGCTGGTAGAAATGACGCCCGGCTGAAAATAGACAACTATTTAGCGATGAGGCCGCCGAAGTCAACACAACAAAATTAATAATTGCCGCCGCAGCAGGATAACCAGCTAACTTGAAGACTTGGACAAATGGACTACTGTCTGGGGATAAAGAAGTCCATGGGATGATTCCCATGATGACGATCAACGCACCGATGTAAAATAATAAGATTCGCAATAATGTTTCATTGACCGCTTTTTTAATCACGCGATGCGGATTCTTGGCTTCACCAATCGTAATGCTGACAAATTCAATCCCTTGAAAGGCGAAGAAGACCATCGGAAAAGCTGAAATGAAATTAGCCATACCGTGTGGGAACAGCTGATAATTATGAAATAAATTGCCAATCGAGGCCTGACCTAATGGCGTTGGGTGATGGCCGACCATCATGAAGATCCCAGTGACGATCAACGCCACAATGGCAACGATTTTAATCATCGCAAACCAGAACTCCGCTTCCCCGAATAGCCGTGCCGCGGTCAAATTGACAGCTGCCAGAATAAGTAAAAAGCTGATTTCAATCAGCCACGCCGGGACGTTGGGCAACCAAAACTTGACGTAGGTCGCGGTCGCCGTCAACTCAGCCATACAAACAAAAATCAGGCCAATCCAGTAAGTCCACCCCGTAAAATGACCGACGCTCGGGCCTAAATAGCGTGAGATAAACGCGACAAATGTATGTTGTGAAGGGTCTGCATAAAACATCTCTCCAATCGCACGCATCATCAAAAAGAAGAAGAAGCCTAATACTAAGTACACCCACATGACTGACGGACCCGTCTTCGAAATGGTACTCCCTGATCCTAGAAATAATCCTGTCCCAATCGTGCCACCAATAGCAATCATCTGAACGTGCCGGTTACTAAGCGCCCGCACCGTTCCATCCGCATTAGTTGTTTTCATAAGATCCCTCCACAAATTCTAATGGCTTTGTTGTTAAATCTTAATGTTCCGTCATTATAGCACGGGCCTCACTTTGACTTGGTTTGGATTTTTAAGGACTCCGGCGAGAATTCGACGGGGTAATGGCGGATTGACTTAATTTTATTAAGTTCGTCATCATTCAAAAAGCGCTATCATTGTTGTTATTCAGCGCCTAATCACTAGTTTTCTCTCCTCCCCACTTTTGAATCATCAAATACCAAAAAAACGCCCTAATTAGAATAATCTTCTAATCAGAGCGCCTTATCGACAGTCTATTGCTTAAGTGATATTACGCCGACCACAAAAATCGAATCATGCGTTGGGCCACATTCGGATTCTGATTGAGTGCACAGTGGGCGGCATCCGCACCACTGTAAAAGGCTTCGCGATATTGCGTAAGTTTGCCACGTAACAGGTAGCGAACGGCCCGTGCCGACGCGACACCCACAAAGCCATCGTTGTTATAGCCAGTATTCGTATCACCGTACACGTTCAAGAGTTTGACGTGCTGTGGAAAATTTTTGCGGTATTTCAGCATCGTTGCAAAGTGTTTGGTAAACCGCGTTGGCTTAATTGCCAGTTGGCGTGCCTGCGCCTCCGTTTGCGTATTCAGAAAACCCGTCAGGCCATCGAACGGTCCGGCGATCGTCACTACTTTATGTAACGTTGGCAGGCGTTTATCATGTCCATACTTCAACGCCTGGTTAATAATGTCATTGGCACCTAACGAATGACCGACCGCATTATACCCCGTAACCCCATACTTGGCTTTCAACTGGACCAGGACCTGGTGTAGCCAATAGATTTGTGCTTTTTGTGAGGCGTGATTATCTTGGAAAACGACTTGGACCATCGGATTCTTGATCGACCGCTGCCAGTACCCTTTGAACGCCATCACACCGTTCTTGTAAACGTGCACGACGAGCGCTTTCTGGGCTGCACCAGTCTGTTCAGCTTTATGAATTAAATAATTCGTTGAATACGCACCGCCATTATAGCCATGCAGAAAAATCGTCGCCGTCTTCGATTGTTGATATTGTTGCTTAATTCCCCGGACAGAACGCGACGTCAATTGACTCGTTACCTTCGTGATCTTCGTGTCACTATTGCGCGCACCTAGCAAGACGATGGCCGCCACGATCACAAACGTCAGTAACAGCAACCGCGTCCCCGTTCGCATTTGCTTCACCAAATTTATCGTACCCTTCATTATGTTTAACATGTTTATTTTACGCGTTTGAACGCAAATGACAAACAATCGTTTCCAAACGGATCAACTATCGTACTTATTCATATTCTTTCAGCCCCAAGCTCGTTATAATGGAGGAAGTAGGTTAGCTGATTAACCTAATTAATCGCTTATCATTGACTGGAGGAAATCATGGAAAAACCAACATTTAAATATCCGGATAAGGCGGCGTATGAATTTGTCATCCACGCCTTAGCTGCCAAGGACATCACGCCACTAGAAATCGCCAAGATCACGTATCGGTTACAATCCAAATACGTCCCAGACTTGACGGTGGCCGAATGTGAACAAGAAATCCACGAAGTTTTGCATAAACGGGAATTGCTCAACAACGCGATGGTCGCGCTCGAACTTGACCGCCTCGCTACAGAGGGACAACTCAACGAGCCACTACAATCAATCATCGCCAGTGACGCCGGCGTCTTCGGCGTTGACGAAGGCTTGGCACTCAACATGGCCAACATCTACGGCACGATTGGCGTGACCAATTATGGTTACGTTGATAAAGTCAAAGAAGGCGTGATCAAAAAGCTCGACACGGACAAATCTGGGGTCGTCAACACCTTCATCGACGATTTAGTCGGTTCAATTGCCGCCGCAGCCGCCGCCAAAATCGCCCACAAATACGCTTAACGCTTATTCGACATTTTACGCCCTAATTAAAGCCCCGCTACAAATCATGAATGACTTGTGGCAGGGCTTTTGAGTTAGATTTAGCCATGATTGAAATTGTTCAAGGCGTTTGGGTCAAAAAACGGCCAGCTGAGACCCTGAAGTCGGAGCAAGATGAGCACATGCAGACGAGTATCAGGCCAATCATCAGCGCGTTTCAAATATGACATGGCATATCACACAGCTGCCAAAAGTAATGATGCTGGCCTAACTTAATTCGTCAATATAGTCTCGAAGATAGGTGGTGATGTCGTGGGGTTGGCGCCCGAGAACCTCGGCAGCGGTGGTGGTGACTGCTTTGGCGTTACCGAGTTGTGTAATGAGGTAGAGCATGACCATGACGTTGACGTAATCCTTCTTCAAGCCACGTTTCAACATTACCCGCCGGAATTTCAGTAAGCTGGGGCGGCTATAAGTCACGGGATGGCCAAAAATCGTGGCCATTTGCGCGGCGATTTCTTGATAAGTCAGTGCCGCGGGACCGGTGACCGTCAATTTTTGTTGTAGATACTGGTCATTAAGCAAGACGACGCCGGCAATCTCGCCAATATCACGCGTATCGATGAAGCTAGTCTTAGCACGACCGGCTGGAATAAACAAGTCGTGATTCTGCTGAATGTCTTCACGATGCGTCGTGTTCAGGTTTTGCATGAAAAAGCTGGGCCGAATGAACGTGTATGGCAGGCCCAGCTCGACAATCATTTTTTCAATCTGATGGTGGGGTGTCATCGGATTGTGTTCGACGCCCATCAATGAGACGAACACGACCTGCTTAATATGCTGGTCCTTTAAACAGGTTAAAAATGGCAACATGTCTTCTTTCGGCTTAGCTAACTGTGGTGGTCGAACAAAGAAGACCTTCTCGACATCTTGTAAAGCAGGCCGAAACGTCTCCGCGTTCAAAAAATCAAATGGTCGCAGCTCGACATCCGGATAGTCAGCTAATTGCCGTTGATCCTTGGCCACATTATGAGCACCTGCGACGACCGTGACCCCTGATTGTTGATTCAAATATTGAATCAGCGGCAAGCCAATATTACCGGTACCACCAATCACTAGAATTTTCATTTGAACGTCTCCCCCTCTAATTTACGTAACAACTGTTGTAGCGTTTGTTGTTCGCTTGCTGTTAATGCCTGCAAACTTAGCGCTAACACCTCGTCGCTCACCTGCTGACCTGCGCGTAACGCGACCGTTCCCTCAGACGTCAGTTGTAATAACTTCGCTCGCTGATCGTCTGGATTAGGATGCTGTTCAATAAATTGCTTAGCCGTCAACCGCCGCACGATGCCAGACATCGTCGGCTTATCCATATCAAGCTGCTGGCAAAGCTGGTTGGCTGTTGGGGCAGTCTCCGTTCGTTCTTGCCACAAACTCATTTGCTGCATGACTGCCCACTGCTGAACCGTCAACCCTTGTGCGAGCAAACGCTGATTCAGCTGATACCGCATCTGCTTTGCTAATTGCATGATCAAATATCCCGTATTATTCATTCGTCAGCCGCACCTCCATTTAGTTAGTATACTAACTAAATGGCTAGTACTTGTCAAATTTATGCAAAACATAAGCGCTTACCTGTTCACATCAGTTTTTTGTGACAGATAAGCGCTTATTAAATTTATGAACTTCCCCAAAACGACGGCTACTCTTATGCCATCTGGTGTTGTGCCATTGCTTGCATCTTCAATACGCGTTGATCGCGTGGAATAAACATGCGAATCTCATCCTGGTTAAAACCGCATAACAAACGGTGATCGTCAAAAATAATAGGTCGCCGTAACAGTTGCGGCGTTTGGCTCAGCACGCGGACCGCCTCACTCAACGACATGTCCTCGATCGGCGTCGTCTTACTGAGTTGATGGTATGCATTAGATTTAGTGCTAATGAGATCATCAATGCCATTATACGTATACTGTAGCAAGTGCTTGATTTCAGCTTCCGTTAACGGCTGTGCGTTCATATTCCGCTCATGAAACGGGATTCGATGCTCTAGTAGCCAGCGGTGGGCCTTGCGACAACTTGCGGTACTTGGTAACACACATAAGTTAATCATAATATTATCCCCAATCTTGCTTGCCTAACAATGCAGCCCCCATTATTGTGCACTGTAATAGTTGACGTCATTAATTAACAACATAATCATAGCAAAATTCGCAGCTAATTGCTAGCGTTTTCAAGAAATAATTAAAATAATTTGATGTCCGCAGTTTATTATAAAACTTATATTAAGTTTACCCATACCAATATTTTAATTTTTGGTCGTCGTTGCCGGTAGCTTACCACTAGCAAGTAGGTATTCTTGGAGGACCACTGCTTGGTTGTGAGTCTCGTCCTTAGCACCGAACAATAAAATCACCGGCTGTTTCGCCAATTGTTCAGCCACTTGCCGAATAAAGTCGGGCGTAATTGGGTTGGCATCCAGCTCTGCTTGATACTTTTTGACAAATTCAGGATACTTTTCTGGATCATGATTAAACCACTTCCGCAATTCCGTTGACGGTCCGATTTCTTTGACCCAATCATCTAGTTGCGCGTTGACCTTCGAGATACCACGTGGCCATAGCCGGTCGACCAGCAGCCGATAACCATCCGTATCCACGGGCTTCGTATAGATTCGTTCTAACTTCAATTGCATCTTCATCCGCTCCTTTATAAGTCTCATCAACCACACTAATCTAAGCGTTTATCCGCCTTCATTATAACGCAGTTCGTTCGTTAATTAACCACCCAAAAATCCAACACTTACCAGCGTAGACATGTATGTATTGTGCTAGTTAGCTTGTCATGAATCATGATTAAAACGTACCAGTTGGTGGATTTCTGTTCGTCAGCCGATGCGCGCCTTATTCCGACTTCCGGGGCCGGCTGACAACGCTGGAACAGGGCGGACATCGATTTGAACTCACGCAGAACCCCACTGCGCAATTTCAAATACGAGTCTTCTTCTAGCCCGGGAAACCCACCCGGACAAGAAGAATTTCGCCCTTGAGCATTGTCCGCCAGCCCCTACAGTCGGGAAGCCGCTCGAATGGCGGATGAACGACCACCTATTCAGGTACAATTGACCACTGAATGTTAAGAAACAGGACCTTCATGCGAACTTTCAATTAGAATCGATGATGCTTTATGGCATTTAAGTACTGATAAGATTGCTTGAATATTATTGACTTCATTTATAATTCGAGACTTTGCTATCTCAAACGATCAGAAAAAGTTCTGGCAAGTTCTGTGAAGCCGCTGATTAGAAAAGTTAAAACATGAGTGTGGCCGTTTAGCTACTATCAGGAACTGGTCTGACAATCAAATGTCAAAATGACCCTGTACCAAGGAATCAACGACTAATTTACCGAAAAGATGAGTCAGCACATGTCCGCCTTTCGAATACCATCCCGGCTGGAAGGCATTCTGGGCAAGGCCAAGTGGTGAAATTTCACTTAGCAAGCGTCTTGTGCTTGGTTAGTGAAAGACCAGCATTTAAGACGTGGGCTTCGGCTTAAATCTGTGTCCACCACGTTCCGGCCATTGCCCAGAATGCCTGGAAGCCGGCGTAGGACGCATCCACCACAGAAAGTTTACGGTAACTCGTACTGTTTCCAGCGGGTCTTAGCTGGCAGCACTTGAACCTATAAAATCACGCAAAAAAATAGCGCTAAGAATTACCATGAATTCTTAGCGCAACTTTGTGGTGTTTCAGCTGTGGCTCTAGCCTTCACCAACGACAACTTCAACTTGCCCCCGTTTGGGAACAAAATTAATGTTATAAATCGGTTCACGAAGGACTTTCTCATATTCTTCCAAAACATCTTGTGGTAGTGGCGTGTGTGCGGCCAATGCCTGCATGAGGTCATCGACAGAGTAGATATTTTCCATATCAATAAAAATCCGCATGTTCCCTACCACATCATTGAGTAGTTCGGTTAAAATCGCATTGGGCTTGCCATTGCCGTCCGTGACAACGACTTGGTTACTGTCAACTTCTTTATGGTCTATCTTGGTTAGCTTAACAATATCGAATACATTCAGCATGCGCGACCCTCCGTCACAATATTAATTTGGCTATATTCTACCACAACCATAGCATATCTGAGGGCTGAAAGGTATTTAATGTTTACGGAATCAATCACTCAAATATCGCGTAAAAATCTTCTCCTGGACCTTAGGCATCGGTAATTGCTGCCGTTCTGCAGCTGTCACCGCCTTGCCCGCAAAGTATGCTAAGTCACTTAACATAACTTCGCCACCCACCCCTTGGATCGTCCATTTTTGGTGGGTAAACGTATGGGTCACGGGGCGCTTGTCCAGGTAGTGAGCCGTCAAAGTTAAGCGATACTCTTGTTTAAAATAAGTCTCGACTGCTGCGACTAAATCGGCCGGCTGATAATCCTCATCCAAGTTAAGCTCTTCAATGGGAATCAAGGGAACCGTCCATAGATTTGCTAACATGCCGTTGCTTGGCCGCTGCGTCATCAACCAGTGGTCTTGCATTTGAGCTAACACCGCGACGTAAGCGATTGGCTTGGGCCGAGGCTTCTTCGTCTTGACGGGATACGCCAACTCGTCACCATCCAAATACGCTTGATTGAATCGTTTGACGGGTGAATGCGCACTATCTGGCTGGCGGGCCGTCATGTAACTGGACCCTAAATCCATGATTGCCTGGTTAAAATCGCCTGGCCGGTCGTGCGGTATAATCCGACTAATCACTTGCTCAAATAGCGCGCGGGTCTGCGGTTTGGCAATATCTGCGTCGATTTTTAATAAGCGGCTAAAGACACGGTACGCATTACCATCAACAGCCGGTACCGGCTCATTAAAAGAGATACTGGCAATCGCGCCCGCCGTGTAGGGGCCAATCCCAATCAGGTCCGTCAACGCTGCCGCTGTACGTGGCCACTGTCCATCATAATCTGTCAGTAGCTGGTTAGCACACCGTTGCATGTTCCGTACACGCGAGTAGTAGCCGAGCCCCTCCCACGCCTTCAATAATTGAGATTCCGGGGCGGCTGCCAAATCGGCGATGGTTGGAAATAGGGTCATGAAACGCTGATAGTACGGGATCACCGTTTGAACTTGCGTCTGTTGTAGCATGATTTCCGACACCCAGACGTGATAAGGCTCATGGTCATGGCGCCACGGCAAGTCCCGGCCTTCCTCATCAAACCAAGCCAGTAGCGTTGTTTGAAAATCCTTAATGGTTGCTGCATCCCACTCAATCATTGCGTTCCTCCAAAAAAGGCCCGGTGCTTCGTCATCCGAAGTCCGCGGCCGTTATCGTTCTAAGTTATTAATCTAACGTATGTGCAAGGTCAACTAACGTCTTTTCATAATGGTCAGTGACACTTTCATCCTGAAAATCAGCGTTAAATACCGCTAATGTCAGATACTCTGGATATTTTAAAATCACGGTTGCTAATTGATTATTGATTTCTGGGTACTTGTCATCCTCGTTGTTCAAAATATCCAAACTAGCTTGGTAACAGACGTTCGCTAAAAATAAGTAATCAACAAAATAATTAAATCCCGGTTCGTTCTTTAATTCAAAATGCGCCTCAACATCCACCGTTTCCTTAATATTGGTTAAATACTTCGTTACGATTTCTTGATACTGACGCAACAACTCCGCCTTTGCTTCTGCATGTACCGCTGCCATAAGTTATCCCAACCTAATTTGATCTCTGTGAAGATTATAGCATACGACGTAATCCTTGCTGGATATTTGCAGCCAGTCCAGCTAATTGCTCATACTGCCATTGACGTTCAGCAGTAACTGCCGCTGCATTGTTCGGCTGTGTTAAATTAATCAACTTGATTGCTTGGTCGGAAGCTCGCAAGGCATTTTCATCCGCATCCGCAGATGCCACGGCCCACCGGACACAGTCCAATGCTGCCGCACCAATCGAGCTGGTCGTATTGGCCGCTAACTTCGAGAGGCGGGCTAGTGCTTGCCGCACCTGATAGCCGCTCACTAAGTTCACTTGCCAGAGCTCATTGGCATCGATTGCCAACCGTAACTGCCGATCATATTTCTGTTGGTCATCAACATATTGCAAGGCCTTCTTGGCGATAATCAGCGCCCATTTGGCCAATTGTTGTTGTGAGAGTTCACCAGTCAAAGCTTCGATTTGGGCCCGTATTCCAGGGTCATCGTCAATCTCAATCTTAGGGTGACTCGGTCTAAAACCTTCCGTCATCACGCATTCCTACTTTCTTACAAATCCGACAACAAAACGACACAACTATCGAAAAATGGTGTCACTTAACTTTCGATAGGATTAAATTGTACCAGAAATCCGCCGAAGATGTGAGTATCTGATTCCAGATTTCACAAAAAATTTACAAACTTTTGTAACCGTTTCATTATCCCTTATAGCAACGAAAAGAACGACCTACCGATAACTACCGGTCAGCCGTTCTGTGAAACGAATTATTGAATTTCAATGTGGTGCGTATCAGCAGCCGCTTTCTTCGGCAAGGTCAATTGTAAAACACCATTTTCATAACGTGCTTCGACCTTATCAACATCGACGTCTGGTAATGAGTACTGCCGACCGAACCGTCCCGTTTGACGTTCACTGGTAATGATATTACCATCCTTGTCGCTCTCATCACTGATACTGTCGCGTTTTACGGCAATTGATAATGTCCCATCACGATACTTCAAGGCAATATCTTGCTTATCGATCCCAGGAACATCAACTTTCATCGTATATTGGTCATCAGTTTCCTTAATATCAGTCTTCAATACTGAACCGTGGGAACCAACATTTAAGAATGAACGGCCTAAGCCATTAACTAAATCATCCATCTTAGTCCAGTCATTCAACCGACCGAATAAATCATTGTGCCAATTCATCATTTCATTAGCCATTATGCAATCACCCTTTCAACTTGTTTACAGTTTTAATCATAAGCAGTTTCATCAAAATTGCAACAATTTAGCACTCTAACGCATCGAGTGCTAATCAGTCGACTCGATACGCTTGCATATCGACTGGAATCACACGGACCATTTTGTGCGGTGTGATCGTCATTGCCTGCGTGGTCGTTTTGCGCGGCCAACGGGATTGCGGCCGATCAGCCAACTCGATACCAACAAGCATCCGAATCCGGTCCAGAATATCCGCGACCCCAAACGCATTGTCACCCTGATTGAACGAAGTCTGCAACATATTAATTGCCACGTGTAGGTGCTGATCATGGAAACTAAAGGTCACTGGCACAAATACCAACTCAGCGGGCGCCAACTGCTCTTGTGCTAATGCGGCGTCCAATTGTGCCATGAATGTTGTGAATTGATCCATACACGTCACCCCCATCATTGATTAGGGCTATTATACTGCATGGACCGGGGAACAGCCATTGTTATGAAATCTGGATTACCGCCAACAATGACCGCGTTTGCAAACCGTTATGACGCTGGCCGTTTTAACTCATGATTGTGGTACCAAGTTGCGCTTAACTGAGCGTAGGACTCTTCCCGAATCAGCACCGTAACTGATTTTTTTACAGCAAATAAAAAGAGCAGGACCTAAGTCCCACTCTTCACTGAAGAATAACGCTAATAATTAACTGTTAGATAACTTTTTAGCATCTTCATCGATCGTTTCGAAACCGGAAACGCCACTCTTCTTCTTTGGATGCTTTGCACGTTCTTCTTCGGCTTTTTGAATCATAGCCTTTTTTTGTTCCTTGCTAAGCTTTTGTGCCATGATTATCGCCTCTTTTATCTTGGACGGCGAAGACTAATCTTCGCTACATGTTCATTATAGGTCTAAATTCAAAAAGTGGCACAATTTTTATCCAACTTTTTTGAAACTGCTTACTTGCATTCTGTAATTATAAAGTTTACAGTTAAGTTGTTCAGGAGGGGATTACATGTCAAAAGTACTAATCTTAGGGGCAGCGGGCCAAATTGCCCGGCTAGCCGAACAACAATTACTGGCCGAAACCGACAATGAACTGACACTTTACTTACGTCATAGCGAGCGGGTCGCGGCCTTAAAATCGGAGCGGGTCACGATTATTGATGGTGACACCACTGACGAGTCCAAATTGACACAGGCCATGGCTGGTCAGGATGTCGTTTACGCAAACTTAGCTGGTCAAAATATCAAGCAACAAGCTGAAACGATTTTAGCTGCGATGCATACGACCGGTCTCAAACGGCTCATTTGGATCTCAACCTTAGGGATTTACGATGAAGTGCCGGGCAAGTTCGGGGAATGGAACAACGCCACCTTGGGCAATTACCTCACCCGCTATTACGCGGCCGCCGAAGTCTTGGAAAATTCCGACATCGACTACACCATCATTCGGCCAGCCTGGTTAACGAATAAAGACGAGATTGATTACGAAACGACCCAGCGTCACGACGCCTTCAAGGGGACCGAGGTCTCACGCAAGAGTATTGCAGCGCTCGTGGTCAAGTTGATTCAAGACCCAACTAACAGTGTTCGCGCTTCATTAGGCGTCAACAAGCCGAATACTGATGGGGATAAACCAGCTTGGTATTGAGCTTAATGACTATCCAATTCGACGTGTGCGATTAATCAAATTAGCGAACACCGATTCAAAAAACTAAAGGACCTGCGAAGCCGTCATCAACCGGTCGCAGGTCCTTTAGTTTTAAGCTGCGTGCCGCAAAGTTAGTTAGATAAGCCGCCGCGCCATCTCCAAATAGCTAGTTAGCTGGAGCTGGGACCATCCAAGTGAATGTCAAATCCACTGGCGCACTAAAAGTACTAGTATTTAGAAATTTGTAGCCACCACAAGCGAACCACTAACATTGTTTTTATGAGAAAAATTAGAATATCTCAATAACAAACTGACGTCCATCGCCAATTAACTGACTAATATCAAGTCATATCGGCATCCACTTTCTCACACGTATCTCATTAAAAAATCAGCCGCTAAAGCGCGTCAAATCACGGGTCTTTACGATTGACGCCTGCCAATACCCGTGTTAAATTGTAGACTCAATTTGAAAATAACCGGCGATTAATGCGTCAGTTTTCAAGGAGGGTTTCATCGTGAATTTAACATGGTACGTTAAGCAATTTACTGGTCTAACCACGACCCAACTACATGATATTTACCAACTACGCGCTAAAACATTTGTTAAGGAACAGTCGCGGTCTTATCAGGATCCCGACGACACTGACTTGACGGCGCGCCACGTCTTTGCCTACGATCATGGTCGCTTAGTGGCTTACGCGCGCATCTATGAGCATGCCGGCATCGTCTCGTTTGGCCGCATCACCACCGACAGCGACTACCGGGGAACCGGCCTTGGCAAGCAACTGATGAACCACGTCATGGCCATTCTAAAAGTCCATTATCGCGATGCGACTATCGAAATCGACGCTCAGACCCAGGTGCGCAAGTTTTATGAAAAATTCGGGCTGATTGCTGAAGGCCAGCCTTACACGGACTTGGGCGCTGAGGTCATCAAGATGCACGCCCCCGCCAAAAAGCTGGTGTTGGCGTAGCACCGCACCCTTAATACTAACAATCAAAATGGCGAACCAATGAGCACACTACTCAAGGTTCGCCATTTTTAGTTAATTCAGTTAGTTAAGCGGGTCACTGCGATATTGTTGCAAGATGTAGATAGCAACAATCACCAATAATGAACCGAGAATTTCAATCCAGCTCACCTGCAAGTTCAAGAAGATGATACTTAGCACAAAGGTGACAACTGGTTGGACCGCATCCACGATGCTGACGACTGCGGATGGCGCATACTGCAAACTGTGCAGTAATGATAAAAATGCAAAAATCGTCCCAATCAACACGATGGCTCCAATCGAAGTAACCAAGGTTGGCGTGATTTTAGGCGCCCCAACCCAGATTGGATGATATAGGTTGAACAGAATTCCGGCAATCAATGTTCCCCAACCAAGGATCACGACTGGTGAGTTTTCCGCAACGATTTTCCGTGGTAACACCACGTATAACGCGGCCGTCACCCCGGATAGAATCCCCCAGATGAGAGCATCCGTTGGAATTGCTAATTCATGAATGTTACCCTTTGTAATCGCTAAGAAGACCCCCAGTAGCGAGACGCCAAACGCGATCAGATCAGTTCGTAAGGGCAGTTCCTTTTTAAATACCAGCGTTCCTAGCACGATAAATAGTGGACTCAGGTATTGTAAAATCGTGGCAGCCGCCGCAGTCCCCTTCTCAATACTAATATAGAACGTGTACATGTTCGCCATTAGGCCTAACGTTGCGTACGCAACTAGTTGCCCAATCGAAGCCCAGGATTTAAACACCTTAAAAATCTGGGTTCCACGTTGCACGAAACCAATCGCTAACAAGATGATACCAGCGGATAACGTCCGCACTGAAAGAAACCAGTCAGCCGGAATCGCCTGATTTTGGGAAACAAATTGCATGACCGTTCCCGAGATTCCCCAAAGCGTAGATGCGAGCATCGCCCACATAATGCCTTTCATGTAACGGCTAGTTGTCGTATTTTTCAATTTAGCTCTACCTCAATTTAATTAATGGCAATATTATACCGGGACTAAATTAAAACTCACTGAAAATTACCGTTTGTTTATTAGCAAGATTCGGCCAGATTTATCATAATTACCGCAGTCAACCGTCTACAGCGGTCAATACCGAACATTTTAAGAAAAGTTAAAGTTAAACCAGTCTGTTTGCTTGCTTCAGACTGGTTCAACTCATCAGTAATATGTATTCGTGCTAGATGCCTTTTTATGAATCGTGATTAAAACAGAGCGATTCTTAAGTTCAAAAACAGCCAGCTGAGGCCCGCTGAGAAATAAGTGCGAGTTAGCGTAAACTTGCTATTGTAGGTTTCTGCGTGAGTTCAAATCGATGTCCGCCCTGTTCCAGCGTTGTCAGCCGGCCCCGGAAGTCGGACTAAGGCGCGCATCGGCTGACGAACAATAATCCAACTCAGTAGCAAATCTTAATATCAAGAACCACACCCATGAACGCACAAAAAAAGACCATGGAGACCGACAGTTTTAGCACGAGGCTAAAATTTATAGAGGTATCTTCATGACCCAAATACATACTACCACTACTCATTTTGACCGACAAGTGTTGGCAGGCAAAATGAGATGAGCAGTAATTTATTTTTTAAAATAACGTCCCAACATAGTAGTGAATAAACATCGTAATAATCCCGACAATCACGTTCCGGATAACGGCAGTTTTGACGTTACCCTTACCTAGCACGGCGGATAAGTATCCGGTTAAGGCAACCGCAACGGACACCGCAATAATCGTGGCGGGCCACTGTAGATGTGCTGGCGCAAATGTCATCGCAAATAGTGGGAAAATACCGCCGGCTGAAGCGGAAAACAATGAAGCAAAAGCTGCGTCCCACGGATTCATATAGTGTCCGAGTTCCATATCGTACTTAACGCGGACGACGGTTTCGAGTGGCTTTTTTGATAAAAGATCCTTGGCAATCTCTAACGACGTCGCTTCCGTAACGCCTAAGTTCATATAGTGGCGTTGAACTGCATGTAATTCACCCGCAAAGTCCGTCTTTAATAATTGCCGTTCTTTTTCAACGACTGCTTTTTCCGTATCTTTTTGCGTGCTGACAGAAGCGTATTCGCCAGATGCCATCGAAAACGCACAGGCTAGCAGGTCAGATAGTCCGGCGATAAAAATCGTAAATTGGTTGGTGGTCGCCGCCGCAACACTGAACAGCACCCCGACAACCGTCAAAATCCCATCATTGGAGCCGAGAACGCCGGCCCGTAGTGAGTTCAGCTTCTCATCCATCGTTTGTTTTGATTTTTTCGTTTTTGTATTCGTTAACTGCATATTCTCGCTCCCCTTGGCCCTACTCATCAGGCAAATAAGTGACCGATAAAGTAGGTCACGATCATCGTTAACAATCCGGCAACCACATTACGTAACATTCCCTGACGCCGATTGGCATTTCCGAGCACCGCCGCCACGTAACCCGTAATGGTTAACGCAATGGCGACCGCAATGACCGTGGCGAACACTTTGATATGTGGTGGGAAAAATGTGATTGAGACTAGTGGCAGAATCGAGCCAGTTGGAAAGGCAATCATCGAGGCAATCCCAGCTGCATACGGGCTGATAAATTGATTCGGATTGAAGCCATACCGTTCCCGAACCGTCGTCGACAAGGCATCTTCAGCCATCATCTCCTGAGTCGCTTGTCGGGCTAGTGGTTCGCTGATGCCCTGTTCGATATACTTTTGCGCGACCATATCTGCTTGCGCCTCATAGTCATCGGCTAATGCCGCCTTTTGCGTGGCGATCGCCATTTTTTGCGAATCCTTCTGCGTATTCACGGAGACGTACTCACCCATTGCCATCGAAATCGTTCCGGCAAGCATGCCTGCTAATCCGGAAATCAGAATCGAAAAGCTATTCGTCGTGGCCCCCGCGACCCCAACAACAATACCGGCAACGGAAAGAATTCCGTCGTTAGCCCCCATAACACTTGCACGTAGCACGTTAACTCGTTGTGCTAAGGACATTTTCTTCTTCATGTTTGCCGCCTCCGTACTTACTTTATAATCATTCTTACCTAGTAAATATTATATCTTTTTCCAGAGAATTGCAAGGCTTATTTGGAATCATTATCAAGTATAAGTTATGTACCCCTAAACCATAATCTAGTGTACCACCATTTTATTATTAAAGTTAATCAATCTATCGGTTACGGACCTCAAAACTGTCGCTAATGATCTTAATTGGACACAAAAAGCTACCACTCAAAAATCGCGATGATTTTTGAGTGGTAGCCCTTCTTCTTGATCAACAGCCGACTAAATTAGTTAGCTTCATTAAATTGTTGCGTGGTCTTAAGTTCAAATTCAGTTGGTTTAGCAGCCGTCATTAATTCTGGCGTCAATTCCACTCGCGTAATCGTCTGGTCAGCATAAGGTTGAATATAGAATGCTGGTTCGTTCATGCTCATGTAGGCGCGATACTGCGTGTAATCTGGCGTCCCGTTAGCTTGCATCTTCACGCCCTTAGGAATTTCTACCGAGTTCAGCATGTGTGAAAGCGCATTGACAGCTTCAGCGTCCGTATCAACGGCATCCGTGTGTTGCCGCATAAAGACGGTCCGGACGAAGCGTGCAACCGAAGTATAATCACCAGGCATGCCCAGTGCACCGGTACCAGGGCCAAATGGGTTGACCGTTCGATCGCCGTATTGACGACTTGGGTGTGGTTCAGGCTGCAAGTTGACATAGTTGCTCAGGTTCTTTAAGTGCCAGTTGAAATCGGGAGTGTTAGTCATGACGCCGACTGGGTTTTCCATGTAGTGCACACCGTCATTTTCAAGTTCTAGCACGTACGTTGCGCCACTCTTATCACTAATGATCCAGTGTAATGGCACCACGATGTTGAGCAGCGGTGCCGCAGCTTCCATCACGTTTAAGCTTGCCAACCGGTCGCCTAGTTCTGCGGCGCTCTTGACATTCCCCAAAATCCACATCAAAACTTCGTGTGGGGCGAGGTTCAGCTTATCGGCTTTCGCCTGTTGTGCAAAGTGAGCCTGGCCTGAGAAATACAATGCGGCCGCACTGACACCGTGTTCATTGACCCCGTCCACGAAGACGTAGCCGTTCAAATTACGGCCGGTCCCGACAAAGCTGTAGGGCGCGTCAAACCCATCGGCGTTCGTGACACTGCTAAAGTGGTGGTTGCGAGGAATGGCGACTGGCCGACCACCAAGTTCAAAAGCAAAGTCCATGGTGCGTGCTAAAAATTGATCACCCGCCGTGGTTTGAATCGTTAAACTAGTACACATAGGTTTCACATCCTTGATTTAAATACTATCATTTTAGCATCTTAAACCCAGCGAAACACGTATTTGCACAAATTAATTTACGGTCATCAGTTTATTTTAATCACGCAACCGCAACGTCATCGCATTGATGGCAACGATAATTGTACTTAAAGACATGACGACCGCGCCGACCATCGGGTTCAAAATGAAACCGAGTGGTGCTAAGATTCCGGCTGCTAACGGGATAGTGATGACGTTGTATCCGGCACCCCACCATAGGTTTTGCGCCATTTTGCGGGTCGTTTGCCGGGCTAGTGCTAAGAAGTCGACGACATCATTCGGATTGCTTTTGACTAACACCACGTCCGCCGAATCAATCGCGACATCCGTCCCAGAACCAATCGCGACCCCAATATCAGCTCGCGCCAGGCTTGGTGCATCATTGACCCCATCACCGATCATCATCACGTGGCTGCCGTCAGCCTGATACTGTTGGACCAACTTAGCTTTATCTTCTGGCAAGAGACCTGCGTGGACCTCTTCAATCCCCAATTGATGCGCAACGACTTGGGCACTCTGCGGATTATCCCCCGTTAACATGACGGGCGTGATCTGTTGGGCTTTCAAGCTCTTGATCAAATGCGCCGCTTCTGGTTTGATCTGGTCACCCTGTGCGACGTAGCCGAGGACCGCGGTATCTTGAATCAAGAAACTAACGGAGTTCCCGGCACTCGCTAAACGGTCAAAGGTTTGCTTATCGTAAGACAGATGTTGCTTGTCAAGGTAAGCGGCGGAGACGATTTGATAAGTGTGCTCGTCAATCGTTCCACTGAGTCCGACACCGGTAATCTGATGAACATCCGTGACAGATTTAGGTGTGACTTGTTGTTCCTTAGCCGCCGCTAAGATGCCGACAGCGAGCGGATGACTGGAGCCATTTTCTAAACCGGCCATCATTGCTAAGACGGCGTCGTCAGTCAACTCATCCGTCTGACTCTGATACTCGGAAACTTTAAAATTACCGGCCGTCAGCGTCCCCGTCTTATCCATTAAGGCGTAGTTCAGCTTGTTGACTTGTTCCATTGCGTCCCGATTACGAATCAAGAGACCGTGACTCGCTGCAATCGCCGTACTACGGGCAACGACTAAGGGAATCGCCAACCCCAACGCATGCGGGCAGGCAATCACGAGGACGGTCACGGCAATCGACAAGGCTAAGGCCAGGTTGCCGACCAGTAGCCAAACGATAAAGGCCACGATGGCAACGGTCAGTGCCGCGTAGAAGAGCAGTCCCGCAACCTTATCCGCCATATTTTCTTGTGACGACTTGGCTGCTTGCGCGTCACTAACGAGCTTCATCACTTGAGCCAAATAACCGGATTCACCAGTCCCGGTGACCGTCATTTCAAACGTACCGTCACCATTGACGGAGCCACCGACAACTTGATCCTGACGCCGTTTTTCAACTAACTTTGCTTCACCAGTAACCATTGCTTCATTGACACTCGTCGCGCCACTCTCAACCGTCCCGTCTGCGGGAATCTGTTCACCCGCTCGAACTTGAACGCGGTCACCTTCGACTAAGTCCGCAATCGGCACGTCTTTTACTTGACCATCCACCAACTTATGCGCGGTACTTGGAAGCAACTTCGCCAGTTTATCCACGGCCGAACCAGCGTTCATGACCGTGTTCATTTCGATCCAATGGCCCAACAACATAATGACGATCAACGTGGCGAGTTCCCAGAAGAAGTCCGTCACCATTGGCTTAGTGTGCAAAATATCATTCGCAATCACCGCGTAAATACTATAGATATAAGCCACGCTGATCCCCATCGTAATCAGGGTCATCATCGCTGGCTTCCGGTTTTTAAGTTCAGCTTTGGCGCCACTAAAGAACGGCTGCCCACCATAAATGAACAAAATCGTTCCTAAAATTGCGACCAGATAATCGGACCACGGTTGAAAGACGACTTGAAACGGCAACTGCATCCCCATCATCGGGCTCATCACAACGATTGGAATCGTCAAAATCAGCGACACCCAAAACTTCAGCTTTAAGTTGCCCATGTGCATCATCTCGCCATTGCCCATATCCATGTCACCCATATCATGGCTATCATGATGCTGCATGTGTTGCATATCCATATCCTTCATAAGTTTATCCTCCCCAATGTCGTACGTCTACATTTGTAATTTACAGTCTGAGTTTACAATTGTAGACGATAAAAGTCAAGGAAAACACTTTTTATGGTAATCAGCGGACTTAACGGAAAAAGATGGGCATACTGGTGGCACAAAAAAACGGTAGCCCCCGCTGATTTAGGGACTACTGTTACTTTTTCATGATTAAAACTCGCGACTGATTGGCGTAAGAATTTTAGACTTGCCGTTGTTAGCACCGCGTCCCGGGAACGCAGTCACACTCGACCATTTCGGGCGCGTGCTCGGCTTTTTCGGCTAAGACTTTTTGTAGCGCGGCGATGTCTGTCTGGCTTAATTCAGTCTCACTGATCAAATCGGTCAACGTCTGGCCGACCCGCATCTGACATAAATGGCCGAACAGTGTCTTGACGGCTTCATCCATGGATGGCTGTTCTTCAACCATCGGATAGTAAGTAAACGCCCGACCACTCTTTTCAGCCCGCAACGCGCCTTTTTTCACTAACCGGCCCAGCAATGTCTTGACCGTGGCTGTCTTCCAGCCCATCTTATCGGCCATGACTTCGGCGACTTGGCTACTGGTCACATTCCCCAATGTCCAAGCAACCCGCATGACTTCCCATTCAGCATCACTGATTTCGATTTTCGTCTGTGCTTCCAATGGTTTGACCACCTTTCTCTAATGAAGTTAATTACAGTTTACAACCGTAAACGAATAAAAGCAATTTTAAAATTCCGTCATCCTTATCATAACCCTTTTCGCACCCGATGAATAATGACCCCTATCAAATTTAAGCTTCAGGCGGTCAACCCCGCCCATGCAATCATGACTGGGCCGCCACGAATTGGTCGAGTAGCGTCGCCAAGGTCGTCACACTAGCTGGATAATTACCGGCGTGTTGCAACAGATAACTGGTCAGCTTACCGTGATACAGCACGGTCGTCGCCGTCTGTCCATTCGTATGTAATAAAGTTTGCCGAAACTCATTGAGTAGTTGTTGTAGCCCCGCTTGTTCTGGATTGTGACTGTCCAACGTCAATGCGGCTCGACTGATTGCGTCGAGTACTTGTGCTTGTGTGATATGTGCTTGAATTGCCATGATCTTCCCTCGATATCATAATCTTCTCTGCGTTGTATCTGAAACAGTGGTGGGCAAAAAGCAGTGAAACTCACCCGCCAGACACAACACATGATAATATGCATAAGTATACACCGTTATTCTAGTCAACTGGTACCATTAATCTGGTAAAAAATGTGTTATGCTACCTAATATTAACTATTTTAGTGACGGGGGTTCACGATTTGAAACCAAATTCTAAATTCTTACAACGCCTCCAATTATGGATGCGCGGTCGTTATGGGCAAAACGATACCTTGAATCGCTTTCTCAACTATTTAGCATTACTACTACTAATTATTAGCTTTTTCGTGCGCTTCAACTGGTTGGTCTTAATTGCCGTCCTGTTGATTGCGATCAGCTATTGGCGCCTGTTCTCCAAGCAAATCTATCGCCAAGTTGCCATCAACCGCGGCTTTCAGCGCATTTGGCTACCGCTGACACGTCCCTTCAGCCGCCTCAAGTATTCGCTCACCCAGCACTGGCAGTACCGGTTCTTTCACTGTTCGCAGTGCCACCAGCGCATTCGTATTCCACGCCACCACGGTCGGGTCCGCATTACTTGTCCGAAGTGCGGTCACCAGTTTGAGGCGAAGGTCTAAGTTAGACGCTGCGACTAGTTGTCCGCTTGAATACGGACAATCTGGAAAAATTGGCATCCGACTTGGCTGAATGATAGTCAAGAACAAATGATACGCGAACGCTATGACTGTATAGCGTTCGCGTATCATTTGCGTTTATGGCATTACTCGTGTGACTTTCAGCAATACCGGACCTATCCAGACGCTGAGTGTAGAAACTTAGCGCCAATTAGATGTCAATGTTTAACGACGTCACGATGGTTAACATGCGGTGCTTCATATTTAAGCCGAAATAGAGTTATACTATGTTTAGTTTTTACTATAACGAATATTGTCATCTAATTTTATCTGCGATATTCGCCCCACCTATTAGTAATAACCATAAATTGGAGGTCTCTTCATGGGATTTTGGATAATGATTTTAGCTTTTCTAGGATTTTTGGTCTTTGGCTATCTTGGTATCAAGCACTACAAAACGTCCAAGTTTGCGGCGGTGCTCGCACTAATCATCGCCCTCTGCCTGCTAGTCCTCTTCGTCTATTTAGTTTGATTTGAAAAGCAGTCACTAATTTTCTAGTCGCACCCAATATTTGCCCGTCCCAGCTTAACTGGTAACGGGCACAAGTATTGGGTGCGAACTGTTGTATCTGGCGGCTCACTAAATTCCTAATACGGTCAATTAAAACGCTTACAAGAAAATAATTAGCCCTTTTCAGAAAAAATACTTACGAAAAAATTAATTATCTGGTATGCTAACCCATTGTTTAGGAAAGTGAGTGTGAAAAAGATAATGGATTCAGTTCAAAGTAACCCGCAAGCAAAACAACAAGCACGGGTTCCCGTTGCCCATCCAATGCTAGCCATGATGGGAATGTTAATTGGTGGCTTTGTTGGGATGTTCAGTGAAACGTCATTGAACATCGCCCTGCCTCAATTGATGGCTCAGCTTCATGTAACGACTGCTACTGTTCAGTGGTTAGTAACCGGATACATGCTCATGATTGGGATTGTTCTCCCACTATCTAGTTTAATTACAAAGTGGTTTACGACTCGTCAAGTGATTCTATTTGCGCTGATCGACTTTGCCGTTGGGGCAATTATTTCAGCATCCGCACCTGGTTTTGGCGTGCTATTATTCGGTCGAATGATTCAAGGGATCGCAACTGGCTTGATTCTGCCACTAATGTTCACGGTTGCCATGCAAATCTTCCCGCCTTATAAGTTAGGTGCCGCCATGGGGATGGTCGGACTAGTTATCATGTTCGCCCCCGCGGTTGGTCCTACTTTAGCTGGGGTCGTCTTAGGGGTTGCTTCATGGCGTTGGATCTTCTGGATTTTTATTCCATTCTTGATCATCGCCTTCCTCTTTGCCGTAACGTCACTCAAAAACATCGCCCCTGTTACCCGGCCAAAGATTGATTTCTTATCGATCCTCTTATCCATGGTCGGTTTCGGGAGCCTAGTTGTTGGGGTCAGTCTGGCTAGTGATCAAGGTTGGGGCTCTGCAACTGTCTTAGGTGCGCTGGCCCTCGGGATCGTTATTCTCGCTTGGTATGCTCATCGTCAATTAACGATGGACAATCCAATTTTGAACCTTAAAACTTTCGCAATTCCTGGTTTCCGAGTTGGTGCCAGCTTAGTCATGATTGACTTTGGGATCATCCTGTCTGCCATGTACTTGTTACCAATGTACATCCAAAAGGGGCTCTTGATTCCAGTTGCTTTGACCGGGGTCATCATGCTTCCTGGTGGCTTGGTAAACGCGATCGTTTCCGCCGTTTCTGGTCGGTTATATGACTCCGTCGGTGCTCGGACACCTGCTATGCTCGGCTTCTTAATCTGCATGGTTGGGGCGTTGATGCTAGCGTTAACCAGCACACAAACGGCCACTTGGTACGTGATTTTAGCCCACGTCGTCTTAATGATTGGGGCACCACTTGCTATGTCACCATCGCAGACCCATGGATTGAACTCATTGACTGGTCCAATCGCTGCGGATGGTAGTACCATCATGAACACCTTACAACAAGTCGTTGGTGCGATTTCAACTGCTCTTGCGACGAGTCTCTTAGGTATCGGCCAAGCCGCATACTACAGCAACGGCGGTCATCAAGCTGCCGGCGCGTTTGTTAACGGTGCCCACTATGGCTTCTACTTCACCTTAGTCTTAGCCTTCGTTGGTCTGTTGCTTGCAACCCGGCTCTCTAAGAAGACGGCTAAATAAGGCGCCATATTTTAAAACATGTGCTGAATGCAATGCTAAATTGCCCATTTGAAGGCACATTAAAAATAACTTCTAATCGTTTGACTAACAATTAGTAAAATCCCGTCGAATCAGCACAACACGGCTAGATTCGGCGGGATTTTTGTTCGTCATAACAATTAGGAGCTACTCCTGTTAATAAATTAATTTATCAAAAGGGCCGGTATCAGGAATTATAACCAGAAATAATCCTGATAAATAATTGCACTTTACTGACTTTTCCTGCACAATTAAATTGATAATGTGAGGAGTCGAATACTATTTATGGAACTTACAATTGGTTTGATTATTGGCACTAGCCTCATCTTGGCCGTTTTATGTGGCGTTCTCAGTGGACACTACTATCGTCAGCGGGCTAAAATCGCTGGGACGATTTGGGCACTGATCACACTCTTACTCGTCGGATTGGCCGCCTTCTTCGGTTGGGTCGTCTGGTTCGGCATGTAACCACCAAGTTTGTCGCTGACTGTCATATCACTAAAGGAGGAGCTATGAATCCAGAAGAAATGTTTCAACGCTATCTCAACAAATACCATGTGACTTACCAGCACCCCGAACACGGTTTAGTGATGCTGACGTCGCCAGTCTGGCCACAACACCCGGAACTTCAACGGTCCATTCAACAGGCGTTCCAAGGCTTAGATGGCGTGACCAGCATTACGATCAACAGCCCCGAGCAATTAGTCATGCGCTATGATTCAGACCAACTACGCAAACTCAGTCCATTGATGTTACTCAGTTTGGAACGTCGATTGAGCAAACAATATCACCAAGCTGGCTATTAAACCGGAGTTGGCGCTGGTTTCAGTTAGTCAAAACTGATGTACCACGGTGTCTGAGCGTTTTTAGCTGGCACAACGGATTTTCAGGGCACATGGCTACGGCCAGAACTGGCACTGCAATCAACCCGGAACAAGCCGCACAACTAATAAATACCGTCAAAAAAGGCAGTTTTCGTCTTCCCTTTTCACTAGGGAATCACGAAAACTGCCTTTTAGTTCGCTTGCTTCAATTTAAAAGCTGACGGTTGCCATAATTTTGCCTTCTTTACCGGTAAAATTGATGACCTGACGTTTTAAGTTGGCCGTCCACGCCTGACACCCGGCACTCGCAAAATGCTTAACAGCGTCCGCCAGCGCCATTTCACCAGACACGTACTGTTTAGCAATTTTTTCAACGGCCGCGGCGTCTTCTTCAGGTTGAACAACACTTTCGATACCATTGGTCCGCCGTTCGACTAAGTAGCCGTTCTCACCAAAATAAGTCGTCGCACCAGTTTCAACATTGTATTGAAAATGTTGAACACCCAGGTCGGCTTCCTTCTTGGCAATCGTGGCAAAGTCAGCATGGTCACCCAAATTAGTTAACACGTCGTCAATTTCAGTTAATTTAAACATCATGACACCCCTCGTTCTAATTTCGTTTACTCCTCCATTGTAGTCCAATTAGCCTTGTTTGGCAGTCAACGGATAGCAAATTCGCATCAAACCCATGTAAATCACAGCGATGATGACCATGTCGATGAACGTGGCTCCCGTGAAAGTCGCAATCCAAGGCAGTTGTTTGAGCAACAGATAAATCACCACGCCTAAGACCCAGCAGAGGAGTGCAATCCAATTGATGCCATGATGATACCAATATTGGCCCTTAGAACTAGCTAGTTCGTTCACATCATAGTGTTGATGATGCCGCCAGTAGAAGTCGACCAGCATCACGCTGATCATCGGCCCGAGCACCATCCCGATGTAGTCCAAGAACGCCGTAAAAGCGTCCAAGAAACTGCCCATCACGAGTGGAATCAGCGTCACCAGCGTTGCAATGATCGTCACTGCCCATAACGCTGGTCGTAAGCGAATCCGTGGGAAAATGTTGGATAGCGCGGACCCTGCCGCCAACAGGTTGACCGCGTTGGCCGTCATACTCGTTAAGACGATCACCAGTAAGGCCAGTGCGCCCAGGCCTAAACGACTCGCAATCGTGCTAGGGTCAGAGTTATTGGGATCATAAGCCCCCGAAGTAATGGCAATACTGATGGTTGCGGCGAGACCGATGAAGGCAAACCAGAACAAGCCTGTAAAAGCCCCCAAGAATGGCATACCAGTCGCTCCGCTCCGTTTGCGGGTGAAGCGGGTAAAGTCAGCGCCCGCAGTGACCCATGACAAGTTAAAGGCCGCTAACGTATCCATACCAGCACCTGCCGTCATATGCAAATGCGTTGGGGCGCGCCAAGTTAACAAGTCATGCATTGAGACCGTTTGAAAAACGACGACTGTCTCCCATAAGACAAACAAAATAACTAGAATAATGCCGATACGCTCAATCATTTGGACAGAACGTTGACCGACCGAGACACTGAGCAGGTGCAGGACACTCATGACGATAATGCCCAAAATCAAGCCTTTCGCCCCGCCAGGCTTCCCGTAAACGGGCCAGCCTACTAGATCATGTAATAGGTAACTCACGGATGTTGCCGCGATAAACGTATTCACCGCGGTCCAGCCAATATACTGGGTGAGGTTCACGAATGACGGCACATAACTCCCCCGAACGCCAAAGGAACCCCGAATCAAACTCATTGTTGCCGCCCCGGTCTTGTACCCCATAAAACCGACCAACGACAAGCATAAATACGACAGCGCGGACGATGCCACAATCACTTTTAGAGCAGTCAATAACCCGCACGCGGCTAACACGCCACCAACGTACCACGTACCATTATTGGCATTAGCGCCAATCCAGGTTGCAAACATATCCCAATTGGACATGTGTCGGTGCTTAGGCGCCACCACTTCAATTTGATACTTCGACTCTTGTTGCACATCGTTCACCCTTTCTACAATGTTTTCCATTGTAGTTTTTTTAGGGACGGCTGGTCAAGTCTATTTGACCGATAATTCGTGTGAATCCTATCGTCCCATGGAAAGGATTTTTGGGTGCAAGTTAACTCGTATATTCTATGATTGCTGGCGCAAAAAGAGATCCAAATGAGCTTGGTACTCACTTGAATCTCACTTCTCGATTGATATCGTGGCTAATACCCGGACACACTCAACTGCGCAGTGTGCTAGTTAGTTTATCATGAATCATGATTAAATCATGCTATTTTTCTAAGTTCAAGGGCTGCCAGCTGAGACCCGCTGGAAATAGTGCGAGTTACCGTAAACATGTAGCGGTATGCTCGTCCTAGCCGGCTTCCAGGCATTCTGGGCAATGGCCGGAAACATGGTGGACACAGATTTAAGCCGACAGCCCACGTCTTAAATACTGGTCTTTCACTAACC
>ERZ507185.62-NODE-62-length-28610-cov-10.3352_pt1 | contig 28610 bp, 31 predicted proteins | sample MGYA00513763_ERZ507185 | MGnify/ENA metagenome assembly ERZ507185
GACGTGGTTTGTCGGCTTAAATCTGTGTCCATCGCGTTCCAGCGTTGTCAGAAATACCTGTAAGCCGTCGTAGGACGCAGCTATCAAATCAGGTTTACGCGAACTCGCCTTACTTTCCAGCGGGTCTCAGCTGGCGGCTTTTGACCTTAAGCTTTCTAACCATAATTCATAAAGAACAGCTGACACGAGTTTGACCAATGCTTGCGTATCATAACGAGGTATGGTTGAATAAACCTAATTTATGAGAGGGTGATGAGGGTATGTTAATGGATGGACATACGCATACGGAATTATGTCCGCATGGGAGTGGGGAAGCGACGGAAAAGATGGTTCAGCGGGCGATTCAGTTAGGATTTAAACGCTACTGCATCACCGAGCACGCACCGTTGCCGCCAGCATTTCGTGAGCAATATGAAGGGACACTGGAAGGGTATACGGAAGCGTCATTACGTTTGGATCAGGTCGAGACGTATTTGAACTTGGCCAACGAACTCAAAGCCAAGTATGCTGATCAAATCGAGATCTCCGTTGGGTTTGAAGTCGACTTCTTACCGGATCACGTGGCCTGGACGCGGGACTTTTTGAATACTTATGGTCCGCAGACGCAGGAAAGTATCTTGTCCGTGCACTTTATGCGGGGCTTGCGAGCGCATTTCTGGTGTGTCGATATGTCGACCGATGATTTTTCGGCGGGGTTTGGGCAGTGGCTCAAGACGCCCCAACGCGTGTTTGAACAGTATTATCGGACCGTCTTAGCGTCAGTCCAAGCAGACTTGGGCTCGTACGCACCGCAACGAATCGGTCACATGAGTTTGGTACGCAAATACCAAGATTACTTTGGACTAACTGAACCGCTGGATGCCGATAATCTCAAATTGGTGGATCAAATATTGGCGCTAGTGCAGCAGCAGGGGCGCCAGTTGGATTTAAATTTGGCCGGACTCTACAAACCATATTGTAATGATTTTTATCCTGGTGAACAGATTCTACAACGTGCGCAAAAGCGAGCTATTCCGCTGGTTTACGGTTCGGATGCCCATGACATTGCCAGCGTCGGCCGTGGCTATCATCTCATAAAAAAATTAATTAAGGGTTGACAGCCGTCAGTTTAGTGATTACAATGAATAATAAATTAAACGACTAATCAAATTTTAATAAACGGTTGTGATTAGAACAAGTAATTAAGTCTTCCTCATCCAGAGAGCCCGGGTAGCTGAGAACCGGACAGACAGGCTTAACGAACACACATCTATGAACTGCTAGGGTGAACCAGTCTCATTAGCCTTAGCCGAATTGGTTTCGTTATCCAAGTTGACTTGATCAACATGAGGTCTGCCGTGCGAGCGGTAGATAAAATAAGGTGGAACCACGCGAAAACGTCCTTTTAGCACATTGCTAAGAGGGCGTTTTTTTAGTTTCAACGGTTCGCTCAAGTCATTGCTTGCGGGGAAAACGCGGTATCGCGGTAGGTGCGCAAGCGGTTGATTAAAGTGTTTAATCGATAACAAGGTGAATTAATTCTGATTAGTTTGAATAATAACGACGTTTTAGGAGGCGTAAATTATGTTGAAACATTTATTACCATTAGGAACCCGGGATGAATTTGGTCGGCGGGCACGGACGAAGCAACACCTGATCGCGGTGATCCAAGCCCATTTCAAGCAACGGGGGCTCGCGCCAATTGCAACGCCGTTATTAGAGAATGAAGCGGTATTTGATCCGTACCAGATGGGCAATTATCAGCTCTACCGGTTATTTAGCAATGACGGTCGCACGTTGGTCTTACGGCCAGACATGACTTTACCCGTCGCTCGCTTCATTAGCGCGACCAACGTGCCGTTACCACAAAAGTTCGGCTACGTCGGTGATATCTTCCGAGTGAGTCGCCAATTATCTGGCTCATATAACCAAATCACGCAAGCGGGGGTCGAATTAGTTGGTTATGCCTCGTTGAAAGCAGAGTTTGAATGTTTGACGATTGCTAACCAGCTTTCAAGCGAACTGATTGCCGATGCCGTCGAAATCGAATTAGGGGATGCCCAGTTTGCGCAACGGGTCGTCGCCAGTTTGACCAGCGATGATGCAGCCCAACAGGCTATTTTAACCGCCTTGTTCGACAAGCAAGTGCCACGCTACACGAATTTGATTGCCAAGTACCGTTCCCAACCTTTATATGATTTTCTCAAAGCCTGGCCACGGTTGTTTGGACGACCAGAACGGATCTTCAAAGAATTAGCCGCAGCACCACTACCGGCCAGCGTGCAACCAAGTCTTAAGCGCCTGCAAACAGTGGTGGCCTGGATGCAAAAGACGATGCCAGCACAAGCCGTTTCAGTGGACTTGAGTAGTCAAGCCCCACAAAAATACTATACTGGCCTGACTTTTCGGGGTTATTCACAAGCAGGTGCCGGCTACCTGTTCAGCGGTGGTCGTTATGACAAACTACTGACGAACTTTCAAGCGGAAGCAGAACCGGCCGTCGGGATGGGGCTAAACGTCGACTTGTTAACGACTTTAGCCACCGACCAACAGACCGCTTACGCCGAACAATTGATTTACTTTGAACCTGAACAATGGCCACAAGCGGAGGCCTACTTAGCAAAACAACCGCACGCCATTTTGAGTTTGGCGGATGACTTAGCAGGGGCGCGCATCGAAGCACAACGTTTGAATGCGCAACTGATTGATTTAACTGGAGGTGTGACCAATGACTGAACCACGTTTGAAAATTGCGTTGACCAAGGGCCGCGTTGAACAACAAGTCCTCCCATTACTGGAACAGGCCGGATTGGATTGTTCGCAAGTCCGCAACAAGCAGCGCCGATTGATTTTTGATTCCAAGACCCAGCCTTATGAGTTTATTTTGGCAAAGGGGCCAGACGTCACGACCTTCCTCGAACGGGGCGCTGCCGATATCGGTATCGTTGGTAGTGATATTTTGACCGAACACGAGAGTACCCAGTACGAATTGTTAGATCTGGGCGTGGGCAAGTGCCAATTCGTGTTGGCATCGACGGCCGACTTCGATCCGGTCGCACCACGGCGCAAGATCATCGGCACCAAGTACCCCTTGATTACCCAACGTTATTTTGATCGTTTGGGTCAAGACGTTGAAATTATTAAGATTGAAGGCTCGGTCGAATTAGCACCGTTGACCGGTTTGGCGGATGCCATCGTCGACATCACCGAGACGGGGACCACGATTCGTGAGAACCATTTACAAATTTATGACTATTTACAACCAGTTTCGACCCGGTTAGTGGTCAACCGCTTAGCGCTCAAACAGCAACAAACCGCCATTTATGACTTAGTTGATCGGTTAGCTGCAGTGGTCGCCGCGAATAATCCAAAGGAGTTTGCCTAATGAAAATTATTAATGAAGATTTAGCCAGTTTAAAACGTTTAGTTCAAACCAAGACCCAACAGTTGACCGATTTAAAGGTTGAATCCGCGGTACGCGATATTATTGCCAACGTGATCAAAAACGGCGATGCGGCTGTCAAGGATTACGAAGCCCAATTTGATCAGGTCAAGCTGACCGACTTCAAGCTATCACAAGCCGTGATTGATGACGCCTATGACAATTTGGATCCCAAAGTGAAGGATGCCTTGCTATTAGCCAAACGCAACATCACGAGTTTCCACGAAAAAGAAAAGGCGACTGGCTTTATTGATGCTGAACAACCTGGCGTCCTACGGGGACAAAAGTTACTGCCACTCAATCGGGTCGGTTTATACGTTCCAGGTGGCACCGCCGCTTATCCATCAACATTACTGATGAGTGCCTTACCGGCCAAAATCGCGGGTGTCAATGAAGTCATCATGGTCACCCCGCCACAAGTCGACGGCATTAATCCCGCCGTGCTGGCCGCAGCAAAAATCGCCGGTGTCGACGCGATTTATCAAGTTGGTGGCGCCCAAGCCATCGCCGCGCTAGCCTACGGGACTGAAACGATTCCGGCGGTCGACAAGATTATCGGCCCTGGGAACATCTTCGTGGCAACGGCCAAGAAACAAGTCTTTGGTCAGGTGGCTATCGACATGGTGGCCGGGCCATCAGAAATCGGTATCTTAGCGGATGATTCTGCGGATCCTCGGCAGTTAGCGGCTGATTTGTTGAGCCAAGCTGAACATGACAAACGGGCACGGCCAATCTTGATTACCGATAGTGCGGATTTAGCCCAGGCGGTGAGCGACAACGTGACGTCACAATTGAAAGTACTACCACGTGAGGACATTGCCACGGCCGCCGTCGATGAAAAAGGGTTTATCGCGGTAGTCTCGAAGGTCGAAGACATGTTTGACCTGATGAACACCGTGGCGCCCGAACACTTGGAAGTTCAATTGAAGAATCCGACGCAGTACTTGAACCTGATCAAAAATGCGGGGTCCGTCTTCTTAGGCCGGTACGCCTCCGAACCACTCGGAGACTACGTTGCGGGTCCCAACCACATCTTGCCAACTAGCGGGACGGCACGGTTCTCGTCACCACTCGGTGTTTATGATTTCGTCAAACGGACGTCCTTTATTCAATACACCAAAGACGCTCTAGCCAAAGAAGCGCCCGCAATCACGACTTTAGCGCGGGTCGAAGGCTTGGAAGGCCACGCTCGTGCAATCGAGAGTCGGTTTGACACTTACTATGATTAAGACCTGCTAATTGTTGGTTGGTGCCGGCGACTAACAGCCAGCCGGTGATGAGACGAGGAGGAAATGCACATGCGACAAGCAACGATTAAACGTGAAACCAAGGAAACACAGATTGAAATTAGTTTGAATTTAGACGAACAGAGTGGCATTGAAATTGATACGGGCATCGGCTTTTTGAACCACATGTTGAACTTATTTGCCAAGCACGGCCGCTTTGGGCTAGTCGTCAAGTGCCACGGTGACTTGGATGTTGATCCGCACCACACGACGGAAGATACCGGCATCGTGCTCGGCGAGTGCTTCAAGCAAGCCTTGGGTGACAAGCAGGGCATCGAACGGTACGGCACCGAATTTGTGCCAATGGATGAAACCTTGGGCCAGGTCAGCGTTGACTTGAGCGGGCGGTCCTACTTAGTCTTTGACGCCGAACTCACGAATCCGCGACTCGGTGGTCTGGATACTGAAACGGTTGAAGACTTCTTCCAAGCCGTCGCATTTGCCGCCGAGATGAATTTACACGCACGCATCTTATACGGGCGCAATACCCACCACAAAGTTGAAAGTTTGTTCAAAGCGTTTGGTCGTGCCATGCGGGCGGCCGTGACGATCAATCCTGAAATTCAGGGGGTCAACTCCACGAAAGGCGTGATTTAATGTTCGCAATCGTCGATTATGATACGGGCAACACCCGTAATCTGAAGAAAGCCTTTGATTACTTACAAGTGCCGACCGTTTTGACTGCCGACCCACAACAGTTGGCGAGTGCCGATGCCGTTATTCTACCAGGGGTCGGGGCGTTTGCAGCTGCGATGGATGCCTTAAAAGAACGGCAGCTCGTCGGCGTGTTGCAGGAACTGGCTCAAAACGGTAAGCCGATTTTAGGGATTTGTTTGGGCATGCAACTGCTATTTGAGAGCAGCTCGGAGTACGGCGAACATGCGGGCCTAGGACTACTACGCGGGCACGTCGCTGCCATTCCGGATGACTTGAACGTCAAAGTGCCACAGATGGGCTGGAATCAAAATGACCTCCAACGTCCAAACAGTGCCTTTGCCAGCATCGATGCCGCTTATACTTATTTCGTTCACTCCTACTATGCCGTTTGTCCGCGCGCTGAAATCGTGGCGACCGTGGAACATGGGGTGACGGTACCCAGCATCGTGCAACGCCAAAATGTGATTGGCATGCAGTTTCACCCTGAGAAGAGTGGTCAGGTCGGATTACAACAACTAGCAGCTTTTAAGGAAATGGTGAGTGCAAATGATTTTTCCAGCAATTGATTTACGAGCCGGCCAGAGTGTTCGACTCTACCAAGGTGATTTTAAACAGGCCACGTTGATCAATCCTGATCCGGTGGCCCAAGCGCAACAAATTAACGCGGCCGGGTTGACCCATCTCCACATGGTCGACTTGGATGGCGCCAAATCGGGACAGCCGGAGAATTATGCCACGATTGCCGCAATTCGCAAGGCCTTTAAGGGCACTATCGAATTAGGCGGTGGGATTCGGACCTATGAACTCGCGACCCGTTATTTGAAACTCGGCATCGACCGTCTGATTTTAGGTTCGGTGGCATTGACGGACCCTGAATTGGTCAAACGGCTCTTAGCCGAATTCGGCGGTGAACGGATCGTCATCGGCATCGATGGGACGGACGGTTACGTCGCTATCAAGGGCTGGTTGGAACAGTCACAAACGAAGATGAGCACCTTGATGAAGGCAATGACGGCCAGTGGCGCCCGCCACTTTATCGTGACTGACGTTGCTCGTGATGGCACGATGCAGGGACCGAACTTAGGCTTGTACGAAGAATTGCAAGCCCAGGTGCCAACTGCAAATCTAATTGCCAGCGGTGGAATTCGCGATTTGACGGATGTGCAAGTCTTGCAAGCCAGTGGGTTTAAAGATGTCATCATCGGTAAGGCACTGGCTCAGGGCGGCGTTACCCTGGCAGCATTAGCGGAGGTGGAAGCATGATAGCTAAACGAATTATTCCCTGTCTGGATGTTGCCGATGGCCGCGTTAAAAAGGGCGTTAATTTTGTCAATCTGACTGATGTTGGCGATCCAGTCGAAATTGCCACTGCGTATCAACAACAGGGGGCCGACGAACTGGTCTTCTTAGACATCGCGGCGACTAATGAACATCGCGAGACGATGGCGACGATGGTCGAACAGGTCTCCGCGCAAGTCTTCATGCCACTGACGATTGGTGGCGGCATCACCAGTGTGGCGGATATGCAACGGATTCTGCGGGCTGGGGCGGATAAAACGGCCATTAATTCGGCAGCGGTTGCCAATCCTGACTTGATTCGGGCCGGAGCTGAAAAATTCGGCAATCAGTGTATCGTGGTCGCTATCGACGCCGCCTGGGATGAGCAAGCTCAGCAGTATCGCGTTTATACCCACGGTGGTCAGCAAGCGACTGATTTAGATGCAATCGAATGGGCCAAACAAGCCGTCGACTTAGGCGCTGGTGAGTTGTTGGTGACTAGCATGGATCGCGATGGCACGAAAGCCGGATTTGATACCAAGCTTTATCAGGCGCTTGGTGCAGCGGTCAACGTGCCAATCATCGCCAGCGGGGGTGCCGGCAACCTGCAAGACTTTGTCGATGTGTTCGCAGATACAACGGTCGATGGGGCGCTTGCCGCTTCCGTCTTTCACTTTGGTGAGTTGACGATTGCGGATGTTAAAGCCGCTTTAAAGGAAAGTGGGGTCGTGGTTCGATGAAACCAGATTTTGAGAAGGGTAATGGCTTACTCACGACGGTCGTGACGGATGCTGATACCAAGGATGTCTTGATGGTCGCGTGGATGAACGCCGAAAGTTACCAACGAACGTTAAGTTCCGGGCAAACGTGGTTTTGGTCACGCTCACGCCAAGAACTCTGGCACAAGGGTGAAACGAGTGGCAATGTTCAAGACGTTGTCAATATGACGCTGGATTGTGACCAAGATACGTTGCTAGTCTCAGTCCATCCCCACGGGCCAGCTTGTCACACCGGCCACACGAGTTGTTTTTTTAACCCGGTCAAGTAGTTGGTGAAGTGCCAGATTAACACGGTGTTTGCCGTATGACGCATGGCCGGCGTTTTAGTCAATGTGCGCGTTAGCAAACCGACAATCGATGATGTTCAGTAGAATGTGACGGTCAGAGTCTCAATCGATGATGTTTAGTAAATGTGACGGTCAGTGACCTAATTGATGATGCTGACTGAGTTAACAAATGAGAGCTATATAATAGAAGAAAGTGGTGTCGAATATGCAAAACATGGAAGAATTATACGAATTGATCAAACAACGGAAAGCAACACCTAAGAAGGGGTCTTACACGGATTATCTGTTCACTAAGGGGCTCGACAAGATTTTGAAGAAGGTCGGCGAAGAATCGACGGAAGTCATTGTTGCGGCTAAGAATCCTGGCGACGATGAATTGACCTATGAAACGGCCGACTTACTCTATCACGTACTCGTGCTACTCGTCGAACGCGGCGTTAGTTTTGACCAGATCAAGACTGAACTTGCCAAGCGTGAAGGCAAAATGAGTGATTACAAGGATCGTCCCGAAATCAAGAACTTATAGGAGGTAGTTGGATGAAAGCAAGCATCGAACAGTTAGCAGCCTATGTGCCAGAAAAACCATTAGCCACGTTGCAAGCCGAATTAGGATTACCACGGTTGGTGCGGTTATCAGCCAACGAAAATCCATACGGGACCTCGCCAGCGGTGGCGACTGCGATTAAAAATTGGGACTTTACTCAGAGTAATCGTTATCCGGATGCGGATGCTCAAACCTTGCGTACGGCGGTCGCTAAGCAACAACGGATCGACCCGGCCAGCATCGTGTTTAGCGTTGGCCTTGATGAAATGATTGTGATGTTATCGCGGACGTTCTTGGGGGCTGGTGACCAAGTCATCGTCTCCGCACCGACCTTTTCAGAGTACGGACTGCACGCTGAAATCGAGGATGCCAAGCTAGTCAGCGTGCCGACTTTAGCCAACGATCACGTTGACTTCAAGGCGTTAGCCGCCGCAATCACGCCGCAAGTCAAGATGGTTTGGTTATGTAACCCAAATAATCCGACTGGAACGGTGGAATCGTTAGCCGACATTGAAGCCTTCATCCAGCAGGTTCCCCAAGAGACGATGGTGTTGATCGACGAAGCGTACATTGATTTTGCAGCTGATGCGGCACAGGTGACTGCGATGCAGCTGCCCGCCAAATACGAGAATGTCGTTGTCATGCGGACCTTTTCTAAGGCATATGGACTCGCAAACTTCCGCGTCGGCTATGCGGTCTTCAATCAGCGGTATGCGGCGACGATGCAGACCGTTCGCTTGCCCTATAATGTGAACTCGTTGGCCCAGGTCGCTGCTTTGGCGGCACTTAATGATTCCGATTTTGTGGCAGCCACTGTCCAAAAAAATTCGACTGAGCGGGCTAAGTGGACAAAATTCTTTGACGAACGGCAAATTACTTACGACCAATCTGGCGCTAACTTTATCTTCTTTGAGTACCCAGATGCCGACCGCCTCGCCGATTATTTATTACACCATGGCTATCTGATTCGGACCGGGTTACGGCCAGGTTGGTTACGCCTGACGATTGGGACGGCGGCCGATAATCAAGCGTTACAACAATTAATCGCTGCGTTTTCGTAATTAACGCAATTGAATGGAGAACGATTAGGCTGGAAGATAGCCTAATCGTTTTTTTAATTGCCTTCAAAGTTGGCGAGATGAACGAATTCGAATGTGGGTCAATTTAGTGTTGGCTTGTCTTATGTGGGACTCTTCGTGGTGGTGCTTTTTAATATTATTGGCTGGAAAGCTCGTGTTGGTGTTTGACTTCGAGCTAGCTCTAAGTTGTAAACTAACCTTATTAATAAACCACGGGAGGTTGACCTAAATGTCAGAATTAAGCAAATTAGCAGCCGGTGAATGGTACCAATTCAAGGATAGCGGCGTTGCGACTCAAAAAGCGCGGGCAGCTAAGTTGTGTCAGGAATTCAACCAAATTCCTGCGACGGATCCGGCTGCGCAGACGGCTAAGATGCAGGAAATTTTGGGGAGCTATGGCGATAATTTATCAGTGCAAGCCAATTTCAACTGCGATAATGGTCGCAACATTCACGTTGGCGACAACTTTTTGAGTAATTACAATTTAACAATTTTGGATATTGCGCCGGTACACATTGGTGACAACGTGATGATTGGCCCCAATGTCGATATTTACACGGTCAATCATCCACTGACAGCGAGCGGTCGCCGTGCCAACCTCGCTCAGGGCCATCCCGTGACAATTGGTAATGATGTCTGGATTGGCGGCAAGGTCACGATTACACCCGGCGTGACGATCGGTAATAATGTGGTTGTCGCAGCTGGCGCAGTCGTCACGCATGATGTGCCGGATAATACGCTCGTGGCAGGCGTGCCGGCCAAAGCAATTCGGCAATTAGAAGAATAGTGGGTGAGCTGAAAGTCGGTGTGAGCCGGCTTTTTTTTGCGCGCTCAAATACGTTGATTATGGCGCATTCGAATTGAATTCCGGCACTGAATTCCACTGAGCGAATATTGAATTTAGAAATTAATTTGTTGCCTTGAAGCGCAGACCAAGGTTTACACTAACAACATTCTAAGATAAAGCAGAGGAAAATGCCGATGAAAATTAGGGGAACGATTGGACTAATTGGCGTCATTATTCTAGTGATTGTGGGTGTAAGTTTCGTGGTTCATGATCATTCCGACAATCAATCTCGGGAAGACCGTCAAGCGCATCAGACAACCAATCGAAAAGGTAAGCGGGCAACTCAAAGAACAATCGTAATCTATTTCTCTGAAACCGGAACGACGAAACAAGCTGCACAAAAGATTGGGCAACAATTAGGCGTTAAAACAGTTGCTTTGAAACCTAAGCAAGCCTATTCAAAAGAATATACGAAAATGGCTAGTACTGCTAAAGCTCAAGTTGATCGAAATCAACATCCCGAGCTGGCGAAATTAAACGTCGATTTGTCGCAGTACCAAACCATTTGGCTCGGTTTTCCGACTTGGTTCCATCGTCCACCAATGCTGATCAATTCTTTTTTTGATGACGTTCAGCTGAAAAATAAAACGATTATTCCGTTCACGACCAGTGCTTCCAGTAATATAAGTGAGAGCATGCCCTATTTGAAGAAAATGGTCAAGAACAAGCAAATTACCCTTCATAAGGGATTAACTGCCAATGATGACCAGGCTATCGATAAATTTGTTAAACAAAATAAATAATGGCAATTAGAGTGTCAATCCTTGCTATGGACTGCACTCAAAGGTATATATTTTACATTGAAGTAAACCAACGAGGGAGATTTTTTGATGAAAATTATGATTCTAGGTGCGGCTGGACAAGTCGCACGACTATTGACAGATGATTTACTTGACCAAACGGATTTCCAGCTCGTGTTATATGGGCGCAACGTTTCGACGCGCTTAGCTGAAAAGGCTAGTGAACGAGTTGACTTAGTAGATGGTACATTTGAAGATGTCGCCAAAATTCAAGATGCGTTGAAACAAGGTGTGGATGCTGTATATCTCAACTATGTTGCCGGTGATGCATTGGTTAAGCCAATTGTTGACGTCCTGGAGAAAATGAAGGTGTCACGGTTCATTGCAGCTAGTGTGCCGGATCTCTACCAAGAAGTTGCGGGACCGTTCGCAGCGTGGTATCGGCAACAAATGGGCAAGGTTTGGCAATCCAAGTATCGGCAAGCAGCTGACGTTATTGAGGGTAGTACGCTTGACTATGTTCTGTTACGAATTACCTGGATGTATAACGACGCGCAACACACTCAAGTTCATCTGACGACAAAGGGGCAACCCTTTACTGAATCGCAGGTGACTCGCGAGGGCGTGGCACAGTTAGTCACTGATTTGTTGACTGGTAAACAAGACTACCATCGTGAAAGTTTAGGTGTCGGTGAACCGGACACCGCCTGGCGTAAACCAAGTTTTTATTAGGAGGAAATATCAAATGAATGTCATTATTTTAGGTGCAACGGGTCAAATTTCGAGTTATTTAATTGAGCGGTTACTTAATGAAACAACTGCCCAGCTAACGCTCTATGGCCATCATGTGACACAGCGGATCACTGTGATTGATGATCAGCGAGAACACTTGGTAGATGGCGATATTTTGGATGAAGCGACTTTAAACCAGGCCATGGTCGGACAAGACTTTGTTTTCTTGAATACACCGACCGCAGAAGCAATGAATGCGACTGCAGCAGCCATGAAAAAGGCCGGGATTCGGCGCTTAGTAATCTCTGGTACGATCGGTCTTTATAATGAAGTTGGTGGTAAGTTTGGTGAATGGGGCAAGTCGATGATGGCCTACTTTACCAATCGGCAGCCTGAACGCGACGCCATTGCTGCTTTAGATCAAGACAATGCGATCGATTACACCTACGTTCGAATGTCGATGCTCTATAACAATGCGGCCAAAACCGATTATACGCTGGTCCCATTCGGTACTCCAGTTACTGGTGCACAAGTCTCTCGCCAGGCCGTGGCCCACTTTATTACCGATATGGTCAAAGCACCGACAACGCATCAGAATGAAAATGTCGCTATTATTGAGACGGGCTCAGAAAATTTAGCCAAACCATCGTTTTATTAAGCAATCCGTCGCCATTCAATGGTAGAAGTAGGCACCGAATATTTTAGCCACAAGCAAGATGCTGATTGTTTCAGACGTTTGAACAATCATGGTCGTTTAAAGACGAGGTGGCAAATAATGCAAAAATTAATGTTTAAATGCTTGCCTTGGTGTGCACTTCATACTTTATGATTAAAATGTTAATTAGGATAACTACCAAAATAACCTAAGGAGATCAGCAATAATGAGTAAATTTGAACTACACGATGTTCCAACTAGTGAAATTACAACCGTCAAGGATAATCCTTGGGGTCTAGTATACGCAGATGCAATTACCAAAAATGAAGCCGGCAAGGTGAATATTCATCCAGTCAGCTATGATTTGAATGGCATCAAAATTGCGGCCAATATTTATACGCCGGCTGATTATGATCCAAGTAAATCTTACCCTGCATTGACTGTCGCTCATCCAAATGGTGGGGTTAAGGAACAAGTTGCCGGGTTATTTGCCCAACGCTTGGCAGAAAATGGCTACATCACGATTGCAGCGGATGCCGCCTATCAAGGCGCTTCAGGTGGACAGCCTCGTTTGACGGATGATCCTGCTTCTCGTGTAGAAGATATCCATGGAATGGCAGATGCACTTTCTGTATTTCCTGGTGTCGACTACAGTCGGTTAGGAGCCTTTGGGATTTGCGGCGGCGGTGGCTATACATTAGCTGCCGGTCAGAGTGACAAACGGTTCAAGGTAGTCGCAACGTTATCTGCTTTTAATACTGGTGCAGTTCGACGCGATGGATTCGTTCTGTCAGAAGCCAATACGATTCAAGAGCGGTTGCAAAAGGCTTCAGAAGCACGTGAGGCGGAAGTACGTGGTGAAAAGACACCATATACGCCTGATATGGCACAAATGCAACCTGAACAAGTGGCTAAGTTACCATTTGATATGTATCGAGAAGGTTATGAATACTATGCCCAGACGCATGTTCATCCAAATGCAACTGGTGTTTATCGTGTCAGCAGCTTAATGAAACTAATGACCTTTGACGCGTCAACGCGGATGGAACTGATTAATGTGCCATTGCTCATGATGGCGGGATCTGCAGCCGATTCACTCTATTTAAGTGAAGGTGCCTATGCAAATGCGACTGGGACTCAGGACAAAGAGTTATATCTGATTCAAGGTGCCCATCATATTGAGACTTATTGGAAGCCTGAATACGTGGAAGAAGAATTACACAAATTATTAGACTGGTTAAGTACACGTCTATAATCTTAGCTAGGTAAGCAATCGCTTCGAATAAAATGCCGATTATTTCTCTGTTGAAATAGTCGGCTTTTTCTGTTTTGTAAATGGAACCAAGACAGCTCTTGTGTGAGTTGATTTGTCGATGTGATGGTCGGCGAGCTGACGCAAAAGTGGGTGGCCAGTCGGTCGGAAAAGTGGTCTTTAAAAATTGCGAAGTTTCTGACTTGCCTTGGAGTTCAGACCAAGGTATATGCTACATATTGTATTAAAGATAAGGAGTGTTTAATTATATGTCAAAAAAAGTTATCGTCATTACAGGTGCGTCAAGTGGTATTGGTGAAGCTACTGCCAAATTATTAGCTAGCCAAGGCAATCAATTAGTCTTAGGTGCTCGGCGTGAAGCACGACTTCAAGAAATTACGCAAGCAATTGAAAACGCAGGCGGCGAAGCAACATATGCGGTCACGGATGTCACCGATTTAGACTCGGTCAAGCAACTCGCGAAGAAAGCTGTTGATACCTATGGTCGGATTGATGTTTGGATGAATAACGCTGGTTTAATGCCACAGTCTGTCTTAGCTGAGGGTAAAGTTACAGATTGGAATCGAATGATCGATGTTAATGAAAAGGGTGTGCTCTATGGCATTAATGCAGCTCTTGGCATCATGCGTGAACAACAATCTGGTCATTTCATTAATACCTCATCAATTGCTGGTCACATCGTTGGACCCGGTTCAGCAGTCTATAGCGCAACTAAGCAGGCGGTGCTTGCAATTAGTGAAGGACTTCGCCAAGAAGAAGCTCAAGCTGGAAGCAATATTCGGGTGACGGTCGTCTCTCCAGGTGCCATTGCTACGGAATTAACGAACTCAATTACTGATGAAGAAGTGAAGAAGGGGACGGAGCAATTCTATGATTTGTTCGCCATCTCCCCAGAACGGGTAGCTGAATCGATTGCATTTGCAATTAATGCACCAGCTGATGCTTCAATCAATGAAATCATCATTCGCCCAAGTAAGCAAGTCATGTAATCAATTGGCATGACGCATATTCTTGCCTGAAATTTATATAATAGCTATAATCTCAAGTAGGTTATAGCTATTTTTTATAAATAAAATTATGACAGGAGATTATGAGCGTGTTTAATTTTTTAGGCCGGCCACGTACGATTGATGACCAAATCGATGGTCGTAAAATCAGTTGGCTGGAATTATTTTATGATTTAATATTTGCCGTCGTTTTCTCACGAATCACTGATGGGCTCGTCGAACATTTGTCTTGGACCACGATTTTGAATGCAACGTTGATATTTTGGTGGTTTCTCTGGGGATGGAGTGAGACTTCCGGGTACTTTGATAATCACGGCAATGGTTCAATTTTAAACGTCATTATCATTAATGTTCAGATGATATTCACAGGAATCGGTGCGATTTTTATTCCAGAAGCGCTACATGGTAATTACACTCATCTGACGATTGCGTTCTTACTGATTGAGCTGATGCTTGCTGCAGTCTGGTTTGGTATTGCACACTATGATCGAATTCATGGACCTGCATCGCGGGTTTGGGCTAATGTCCACCTGGTTTCAGCAGGGTTGCTCATTATTAGCCTATTTACCCCCAATCGGTGGTCTATTGCGATAATTGTACTGGCGTTGATCTTTAATCTCGGTGATGTTTTCTTTGCTAACCCTAATTTGGAACGTGAATATCAACAAACTAATATGACACACGTCGTTAAGGATTCACTCATTGAGCGTTACGGGCTGATGACCATGATCGCATTAGGTGAAATTATTGCGGGTTTGTATGAAGCCGTTGCCGAAAGTGGTCAGTCTGTGGCCCTCAGTCAGTTTATTGTTTGTATTATCCTGATTGCGTTAGTTAGTGGCAGTTATTATTTGATTCTAGGGGAACTGCATATCACGTTGTCTTCTTCAATCAAGGTTATTATGACTAGTTGGCTCTTTATTTTGGATATCTTCTTGATTTTTGGCATGGGGATCGCATTGCATTTAGCGTTGGATGAAGCGACCTTAACGCTGAAGTTAGCCTTCTCTGGGTTGTTATTTGGTAGCTTGTTAGTGATGTGGGCCATCGAAAAAATTGCCGTAAGTGGCCGCGGAACGGGGCTGTCGGGGATACTGGTTATCTTGTTGACCCTCTTGTTACTCGTGGCGGTTGCTTGGCTGCCAATGATGTGGATGCTTGTGGCGGTCGATTGCATTATGGGCTTAGTGATCGTCCACGAACGGTATTTGGCACATCGTGATGTCATAACTAAATGATGACCATTTGACAAGAGACGGATTGCATCGCAGATTAATTGAATTGTGCCTTGCCTTGGAGTTCACACCAAGGTTTATACTTAACAATATAAACGGTGTGAGAAAGCAATTGAGAGATTGGTATGAATTAATCTGCAGAGAGGTGAAGCAATGAATATTAACGCAGTTAGTAAACAATTTAAAGTAACAAAGGACACTTTACGTTACTGGGAACGAATTGGGATTCTACCACCAATTCATCGAAATGAAAGTGGTTATCGTGATTACGATGATAATGACATGAATTGGATTTACTATGTTAAAACGTTACGTCGAGCCGGGATGTCGATTGAATCCTTGATTGAATATATGAAATTATTACACCAGGACGGTATGACTGCTGAAGCACGACGCGATTTGTTGATTGAGCAACGAACAGAGTTGCAAGAACAACTGAATCAAACCAAACAAACGATTGATTATTTATCCTATAAGATCGACCATTTTCAGGATCATATTCTGCGGAACGAAGCTGAAAAGTTGTTTCCTGAATCCAGTGAACGCATTTTAGATGATGTCCACGACGCGTGAATCTTGCAATAATTTGAATGAAAGGATGATTTGAATGGTCAAAAATTCAGAAGTAAAAGATGGCGTTATTTTTCCAGTTGGAGAACCGAACACGGCTTTTCAGCAATATTTTATCGGGCAAAGTTATTTAAAAGGACTGGTTTCTGATCCAGATGTCAACGTGCATGTCGGCAACGTGACTTTTGAACCTGGATGCCGGAATAATTGGCATATTCATCATAACGGCTTTCAAATCCTACTTGTGACTGGTGGCGAAGGCTGGTATCAGGAAGCTGGCCAGAAACCACGGCACTTAGTTGCGGGTGATGTTGTTGTGACAAAGGACGGGGTCAAACACTGGCATGGTGCAACCAAAGATAGTTGGTTCGAACATATCGCAATTACGGCTGGTACGGCGGAGTGGCTGGAACCCGTAACAGACGACGCTTACAATAACTTGGAGGCTTGATTGATTATGGCAGAAAAACAAACAGCTGGACGTGACAATTTAGGTGAATTTGCACCTCAATTTGCTGCACTTAATGACGATGTTTTATTTGGCGAAGTTTGGTCGCGAGAGTCTGAGCTTTCGTTGCATGACCGGAGTATGATTACTTGCGCTTCATTGATGTCGCAGGGGTTGTTCCCGCAATTATCGTCACACATGAAGCTGGCCAAAAAGCATGGTGTTACCAAGGATGAGATGGTTGCACTGATTACGCAGCTGGCATTTTATGCCGGGTGGCCAAAGGCTTGGTCCGCGTTCGGTTTAGCTAAAGAAGTCTATGGTGATTAGCACCAAATAGTCGTTCTATAGATGATGGGCACCAAATGATTGGCGCAATGTTTGATGTGAGTTAGTGTCGTATCCGAATACGGCATCTTGAATTACCGGAAAAGTCAATTATCACACTTGACGCTGGCTCTTGGAACGGGCTGACATTGATTGGACAACTGGTCATGGCGTAGAACGGCTGTTTTGAAGAATAGCGTCAATAGTGATGATGTCAGTATGGAAAGGGATAGCTTAAATGGCAGATGAGCAAAAGGCATTAGTGTTATATTTTTCTTGGTCTGGTAATACCAAGCGGGCGGCGCAACAAGTACAGCGATTGAGTGGTGCCGATATTGAAGAAATTCAGCCGGTAGTCCCATACTCAAGCGATTATCAGGCTGCTGGCAAACGTGCAGAGGGAGAGAAGGACCAGGCGATTCACCCTGAAATTCGGCCTCTGACTAGTGATTTAACGGCCTATGATGTCATCTATGTTGGATTTCCGACCTGGTGGTATCAACCCCCAATGATTATTCATTCTTTGTTCGAGCAAAACGATTTTAAAGGTAAGCGGATTATTCCGTTTGTAACGAGTGCTAGCAGTTCTGTGACGGATAGCGTTCCTGTGTTGCAACAGTTAGCAACTGCTGCGGGTGCCGAATTAGAGCAGGGCTTTACCGCCAACAAACCGCGCATTATCGAAAAATACTTTAAATAAAACCACTTCGGTTAGAGTGAGTCCTTAAGTGTCCAAACATCTTAATGGCTCACTTTTATATTATACGGTGCATACGCGTTGTGCTGGTTATTCTTTAGTATTAAAGATGATTAAAACATGCCAGTTTGGATTGCTGTTCGTCAGCCGATGCGCGCCCTATTCCGACCTCCGGGGCCGGCTGACAACGCTGGAACAGGGCGGACATCGATTTGAACTCACGCAGAAGATCACTGCGCAATTTCAAATACGAGTCTTCTTCTAGCCCGGGAACCCCACCCGGACAAGAAGAATTTCGCCCTTGAGCATTGTCAGCCGGCCCCTACAGTCGGGAAGCCATTCGAATGGCAGATGAACAGCCACTTATTTTGGTGCAATTGACCACTGATTATTAGGTGACTGGTCCTTCAGGCAAACTTTTAGTTGGTATCGATAAAGACTTATTGCATTTAATCACTGAGAAGATTCCTGAATGCTATTTACTCATCAATACCACGAATTCAATGGCAATTAGTCTTGAAATGAGTCGATGAAATTGCCGTCGTTTAGAATTTGAGACTTTGCTATCTCAGGCACTAGAGGAAATTCTGCCAATTTCAGTGAAACTGCGTGTCCGAAGTATTAAATCATGGGTAAGGAAGCTGAACAATTATTAGAAAACAGTCTGACAGTTTAATATCAAAATGGCTGTCTACTTAGGAACCAACGATCAATCCATCAAAAATTGAGTCCACAATATTCGCCTTTCGAATACCATCCAGGCTGGAAGGTGTTTCTGACAATGCTCAGCGATGAAATTCCACTTAGCAAGCGTTGTGTGCTTGGTTAGTGGAAGACCAGTATTTAAGACGTGGGCTTTCGACTTAAATCTGTGTCCATCGCGTTCCAGCGTTGTCAGAAATGCCTGGAAGCCGGCCTAGGACGTCTCCACAACAGCAAGTTTACGGTAATTCGCACTGTTTCCAGCGGGTCTCAGCTGGCGGCTTTTGAACTTAGAAAATAGAATGATTTAATCATGATTCATGACAAATAAAGTGATAAAAATCGTGGAAAATAGTTGCCTTGAAGTTTAGGCGAAGGTTTATGACTTTAATCGTTAACATGGTGGGACTGGGGATAGTCAGTAGACGTGACGATAAAAATGGTTGTAAATTGCCAACTACTGTTCTAGGTCATCACTAATCGGTTAGCGGAAAGGAGAAATGTGGAATGCCGGACACCAAGGTGAAAACGGTCAATATTCAACGAAAGCAGACAACACTTGTTGGTCAACTTTATTACCATGCTGATGGGCGCCAACATCCGACGATTATTTTTTGCCCAGGCTTAGGTGAGGACGTGAGTTTTGTGGCTGGCTACGCACAACAATTGGCGGCAAGTGGCTACACCGTTTATACGTTTGATTTCAGCGGCGGTAGTATTACTGGCTGGAGTACGGGATCAACACTTGAGATGTCTATTTTTACAGAAGCAGATGATTTGCGACGTGTTGTGAGAGTGCTACGGCAACGCCCTGAAGTTGATGCGAGCCAGTTATACCTTGCTGGTGAAAGTCAGGGTGGCGCGGTCGCTGCAATGGTTGCGAATGATTTGAACCAGCAAATTGCCGGGTTGCTACTATTGTACCCTGCATTTATTATCCCGGATGATGCCCGCCAGCATTATCAAGATATCGATGCCATTCCTGAAAAAATACCGCACGCTTTCATGGCGGTTGGTCGAGCATATTATGAACCATTATTAAATTATGATATTTATGCACACTTGTTTGACTTCACGCGCCCGGTCTTGATTATTCATGGTGAAGCGGATCGGGTCGTTCCAATCAGTTATTCACGACGTGCGGCTCGATATTATGCACAGGCGACTTTGCATCCAATACCTGGAGCCGGTCATGGCTTTTATGGGCGGAATGAACAAGTTGCAATTCAGTTAATGTTAGCTTTTTTGAGCCAAAGTCAATCAAATCTTTAGAGGTCAACGATGCAACAACTATTAGTAATAGATACAAGTTTGAAACCAGACGCTGCGTTGAATCGGCTAACACAAACATTCGCATCCCAGTGTCCTTATCAGCAAATTCAGTTAGCAACTCATCTGGTCTTTCTTGCACCAACGGATGATGACGAGGATGAGTTCATGGGAATCTGTGAAGCAGTTAGGGATACGGACATTCTTGCCATCGGGATACCAGAGCAGGTCGATCAATCAGCAATGCGTATTTTAGTCACTCGAATGTTGGCGCTGAAAACAGATAATCCATTCAGCTACAAGCAGCTCGTGCTGTTAACGCCGACCAAAGATGTTGATGAAAAGTTGTTCGATGTCTGGAGCCAGGTCGCGTGCCACCTGAATATGGACTTGGTCGAGGTAATCGATGATGTCCGGTCGGCAAAACGGGCGGGTCATCATTTATTTCAAACTGTGGCAACAACACCTGTCAGGTTCGTCTTTCACTATCACCGCCATAAATGATGAATGATAGCTAACTGGCTGAAAATTGGTGCTCACCAAACCAGTCGACTGTTTTAGCCTTACAGAACCTGCAAAAAACCGGTCTTCACAATTGAAAGCCGGTTTTACTTTTACTATTTTTCAGTTAAATTAGAAGGTTAGGCCAGGTAATGGAATCCCTTTTTGGAAACGGTCGGGATGAGCATAATTTTCAATGAGGCCTGCCGGTAAATCACGATGGGACATCTCCTGATGCGTAATCGTCGTGATAATATCCTGAGAACGGCCTTCTTTAATTTTTTGTGTGAAATTCGGGTCAATTAACAGTGCCCGGCCAATATAAGTCCCATCAGCGATTGTTACGGCTGCTAATGCGTCATCGGCGGTATGGACGTGGGCGCCGATGAAGACGGGGCAGTGACCCGCTGTCAAGTTGTGGAAGATTTCAGCAAAGGTTTGTTTTGAGCCTTTCGGGCCTTCATTGAAGTGGTAATTTAATCCGCCAGATAGAGAGACATTCAAGTAGTCGATGCCAATCGCAATGGCCGCCTTTGTTTGCTCGACCATTTCTGCAACGTGGTAACCGACGTTTTCGCCGTGAACTTCTTCAGGACTAATCCGCCATCCGAGGATAAAGTCTGGTTTATTGGCGGTCGCAATTGTTTCTTTAACCGCTTTCAGAACGGCAAGTGGGAAGGCCATCCGCCGTTCTAAGCTTCCACCCCATTGATCATTGCGATGGTTTGAATAGGCTGAGAAGAATTGTTGCAGTAAATCATGGTGGCAATCGTGAATCTCAACCCCATCAAAGCCCGCGTCAATCGCACGTTGGGTCGCAGCTTGAAAATCATGGATGACGTTTTCAATATCAGTCGTGGTCATTTCATCCACGTCATAGTCGAGCCATGGAAAATCCATCTTACTAGGTGCATACACACGTTTACCAGCTGCCTGAGAAGGACCGGAATCACGTCCCGCATGTGATAATTGCAGGATGGCACGAGCCCCCTTTGACTTCATGGCAGTGGCTAGTTCACGCAATCCTGCCACACGATCATCGTGAGCAGCACTCAACTGACCAGCAACTTGAATGCCAGAATCATTGACGTAGGCGTATCCAGTCACCATAATGCCAGCATTGGCAGCTCGTGCACGCATATAAGTGAGTTGTCCAGCGGTCACATAACCATTGTCTGAAGAATCATCACACATTGGTGCCATCATGATTCGGTTGAAACTCTGCGTTCCGTTAGCAAACGTGATTGGCTCCAGTAATTTATCATATAACATTATGAATATCCTCCTAATGTTTCCGTAATTTGTTCCACTTGTCGTAAAACAAATTAAGTCTAAACCTTCGTCCGAACACCAAGGCAAATCTAAATAATCAGTTGTCGCGCTGTCACTCTGAAACGGTGCGGTTCTTTGACCACTATGGATGAAGGTTGAGCGTGAAGCGTTCATTTGATAAGACATTTCAGAATGTGATCAATCGTATGGATGATTGAAGCGCGATAGTGGGGTGTTGCAGATTGACTTCGTGGTCAATAGTTGGGATTCGGCCAGGAACAGAAGGCAACATTTGGCCAAATACGATGAAAATAAGTTTTATTTTTGAAAATTAGTTCTAGAAAGCGGCACCATTTATTAATACGCGTATACTTAAATTAGCGAACCAAAGAAATGAAAGAAAGAGGATGCCGTTTGTTACATTTAATCGAACAGTTGTATGGACCCTTCTTCAGCGCTGCCAACTGGGGCAACGTCGTGACATCCGCCAATGATTGGCTGATCATTCTATCATTAGCGATTATCGAATGTTTGTTGTCAGTGGATAACGCAGTGGTCTTAGCAGCTCAGACCCAGAGTTTGGATAATTTACAAGAGCGTGAAAAATCGCTATTCTATGGCTTATGGGGGGCCTATGTCTTCCGATTCTTGATTATCGGAATCGGGACGTATTTATTTAGTTTTTGGGAGATTAAAGTGTTAGGTGCGGCTTACTTAGGGTACTTAGTGTATCGGTACTTTAGTCAGCCCAAGGCGGGGGAGACCGTTGAGAAGAAACCCAAGAAGCAGCGGCGGTTCTTCGGCTTGAGCAAATTTTGGTCAGTGGTCTTACAGATTGAAATGATGGATATTATTTTTTCGATTGATTCTGTGTTAGCCTCACTAGCAATTTCAGACAATCCGGTCATTGTTTTGATCGGTGGGATGATTGGGATTGCCTGCATGCGGGGCATTGCAGAAGTCATCATGCGGTTGATGCGCAAGATCCCTGAACTGGAAACGATGGCGTATTGTTTGATTGTCCTGATTGCGATTAAATTATTTATCTCGATTCCAGCAATCGGCTGGGATATTCCAGCGACGGCCTTTGGTGGTATCGTCTTAGCGGCGTTTGCTGTGACACTAGCGATCCATTTCTGGCGTCGGCGGCGTAATCGTGGGCAACAGTTAGAAGAAAGGATGCGGAAGTAATGAAATTAGGTTGGATCGGAACAGGTGTGATGGGGGCGGCAATCGTCCGTAACTTAATGGCAGCGGGCTATGAGATGACTGTTTATAATCGGACCAAGCGCAAGGCGGATGACTTGGTGGCTAACGGTGCGACATGGGCTGATACCCCCGCGGAAGTCGCCCAAAATAGTGACGTGGTCTTTACGATGGTCGGCTTTCCGAGTGATGTCGAACAAGTTTATTTTGGCCACGACGGCATTTTTGAAGGCCTGACAGCGGGTAAGACGGTGATCGATATGACGACCAGTCAGCCTAAATTGGCGGTCAAAATTGCGGACTACGCGACGGCGCACGGGATGCAGGCGTTAGATGCCCCCGTCTCAGGTGGCGATATCGGTGCCAAAAATGCGACTTTAACCGTCATGGTCGGTGGCGATGAACAGACTTACACTGCGATGTTGCCACTATTTAACGTGCTTGGACATAAGGTCAATCATTTTGGCGCGGCCGGAACGGGGCAACATACCAAGATGGCCAATCAAATCATGATTGCCGGCACCATGACTGGCTTGACAGAAATGTTACTCTACACCAAGGCGGCGGGCCTCGAACCAGAAAAAGTGCTGGCAACCTTGTCAAGTGGCGGTGCGGATAACTGGAGTATGGACAATTATGTGCCGCGGATTTTAAAAGATGATTACACGCCTGGCTTCTTTGCTCGGCATTTCCTAAAAGACTTGCGCATCGCACTCAGTGAAGCGGACGCAATGGGCTTGAACCTAGTTGCGACCGCCCAAGCCAAGCGCTTGTACGAAGTGATGGTCGACGTCAAAGGCCTGGGTGACCAAGGGACGCAGGGGTTAATCAATATCTATTAGTTGACGGACTGCAATCCAACTCACTGTCATAATATTCTCAAATACTAAAACAGGGTTCCTCAATTTCTGAGGAACCCTGTTTTAGGCTTTTTAAGCGGTAAAATTAACTTTATTTCAACGTTGCAGCGGCTTTTTGAGCGGCGACGTTAATGATGTTCCAAGGCCGGTCGAAACCAGGTTGGAAGAAGAAGTCGGTGTAAGCTAAGTCATCAACGGTTAATTTGGCCTGAACGGCAACGGAAATGGCGTTGATGTTGGCGGTAACGTCATATTTTGACATGATTTGGGCACCTAATACTCGACCATCGGAAGGGTCAAAGGTCAGCTTGAACCAAACCTTGGTGTTACCAGCGGCTTCAGAAACAAACTTTGGCCGAATCGTGTCAGTGACGAGTACGGAAGCACTCTTGACACCTAATTTATCGGCAGTGCCTTCTTTGACACCGGTTGAAGCAAAGTGGTAGTCAAAGACTGAAAGGGCAGATGAACCTGAAACGGCAGGCATTGGAACGTCTTCGCCAAGTAAATTCTTAGCGGCAATCCGACCTTGGCGACGTGCATTCGTGGCTAGGGCAATCCGATTGTCCTTACCAGTTGGGGCAAATGGGACCAAGGTTGCATCCCCAACGGCATAGATGTCTTTGTCGCTAGTTTGGAGATGGTCGTTGATTTTAATCAGACCATGGTCATCAAGATCGACAACGTCCTTCAAGAAACCAGTTGCAGGCCGAATGCCGGCAGCGGTGACGACTAAGTCAGCTGGATATTCGCCTTGGTCGGTAATGACTTTTGTCACATGACCGTCGACGCCTTCGTAGGCTTTAATACCTTGGCCAACCGCAGCGTAAATGCCATGGTCCGCCATCGTCTTCGTTAAGACATCCGTAAATTCTTGATCAAGGTATAAACTGAGTAGCCGTGGTAATAAATCAATGACCGTGACATGCATCCCAGCCTTGGCAAAGACTTCGGCAGCTTCAATCCCAATGTAACCAGAACCAATCACGACCACGTTCTTGACACTTGGGTCGACCGTCTTAGCCTTTAACTTGATGGCCCAGTCGCGACCACGCATTGCATAGATGTTTTCTAAGTCATGACCAGGGACGGGTAAGTCGAATGGAACTGCCCCGACACTGAGAACCAGTTTGTCGTAAGATTCATCACGTTCGTCACCAGTAGCATGGTCGATGACGTGCACACTGTGGCTGGCAGGGTCGACCTTGCTGATTTCACTATTAACGAAGACGTGAACGCCTTGTGCTTGCATGCCTTCAGGGGTGGCATAGCTGACGGAGTTGACGTCTTTGACGGCACCTTCAAGGTATAACTGCATCCCACATGAGAGGAATGACAAGAAGTCACCTTTTTCGTACCATTGAATTTCTGTATCTGGTTGAGCGGCTAAAATACCGCGAACCGTTTCATAACCACCATGAGAAGAACCAACGACAATAACTTTCATAATTGTAAAGCCTCCAAATTTTAGTTTAGAACTGTTCTAAATAGAATATAACACTAACGCAGAAGATTCACAAGGGTAGTTTGTAATTATTCTAAATTAGTGAGCTTAAACTCACGTCTCGTGCGGACCAGATTGGTTAGAATTATTCTAGTTAGAATATAACACTAAATTAAATTGTTCACAACTAAAACGGTTACAATTTTTGCTAAAAAAACAGCCAATCAGCATCTTTCACTGACTGGCTGTCATTATTAATGGGGTTAAAAACGATGGTCGTTATTCAATGATATCAAAGAAGCTGAGTAACTCTTCCTTAGTTAGCTGCGCTTTTTCAGTCCCGCGAACATCGTATTTGATCTGGCCTTGGTCGAGGACGATCAGACGATTGCCGTATTTGAGGGCGTCGTCCAAGTGATGAGTAATCATCAAACAAGTTAACTTTTCCTCAGTGACTCGTTGATTGGTCTGGGTCATTAATTGTTCGCTGGTCTTCGGGTCTAACGCGGCCGTGTGTTCATCTAGTAACAAGAGGTCCGGTCGTTGTTCGGTCGCCATTAAGAAGCTGAGCGCTTGGCGTTGACCACCGGATAGATTTTCAGTCGCAGTATTGAGCCGTTCAGACAGCCCATTGCCATCCATCGTTTCAGTCAGTTTCTGAAAGTGGGGCAGGTGCTTTTTGAGCTGACGTAGTTTCAATGTTCGCCGTTTACCGCGTTGGCTGGCGAGCAAGAGATTTTCAGCGACGGTCATCCGTGGGGCCGTTCCCATCTTTGGATCTTGGAAGACCCGCGCAAGAAAGGCAGTGCGTTTTTCGACTGACATATGGGTGATGTCTTGATCACGTAAATGAATCGTGCCACTGTCAACGGGTAATTCGCCACTGATGGTATTAAAGAGGGTTGATTTACCCGCACCGTTGGACCCGAGGACGGTAATGAAATCGCCGTCGTACACGTCTAAGTTGAGGCCCCGCAAGATGGCGACCTCGTTGGGCGTGCCAGCATTGACCTTCGTGACGATATTTTTAAGTGCGAGTAATGGGGTTTTACTGTTCGTCATAACGTGCCACTCCTTTCTTCAAAACGTGGTTGAGATGTAGGGCCTTGCTGAATTGCGGTAACATCAAGCAAATGGCTAAAATCAAGGCGGATAATAGGTTCATATCGTTGGTGTTGAATCCGAGTTGAAGCACTAATAGACGGACGAACTGATACAAAATACTCCCGAGGGTCACGGCAACTAACCGTTGATTCAGAGTCAATTCACCAAAGACCACTTCACCAATAATAATCGAAGCTAACGCGATAACGATGATCCCAATCCCCATGCTGACATCGGCATAGCCGTTATTTTGGGCAATCAACGCGCCACCCAGGCCGATAATACCGTTTGAAACCATCAGGCCCATGATCGTCATATTGTCGGTGTTGATGCCAATCGAACGGGCCATTTCACGATTATCACCAGTAACGATAAAGGCTTGACCGAGATTGGTCTGCAGAAAGACGATCAGAACGACCGTAATCAAAACGATGACGAGCAGGCCGACGAAGACGCTGTCGAAGTATTTCGGTAGTGATTCGAGAAAATGGTTGGAAAAAATCGTCGTCTTGCCGAGTAGGGAGACGTTGGAACTGCCGCCCATGATGCGCAGGTTGATGGATAGGCAAGCGGTCATGACCAGAATCCCAGCCAACAGAATCGGCACTTTACCTTTCGTGTAGAGCAGGCCAGTGACGAGCCCCGTAATGGCCCCAGCGACAAAGGCCAGACCAGATGCGGCGATTGGCCCCATCCCGTGGCTGATGGCCATGACAGCGGTGGCAGCGCCTAGTGGAAAGGTGCCTTCAACCGTCATATCCGGGAAATCGAGGATACGGAATGTGAGAAATAACGCGACGCCTAGGGTTGCCCATAAGAGGCCCTGGCCGATACTAGATACGATCATACTCATTTGTAAATAACCCCTTTCGTCTTAGCTTCCTTCAGCACGCTAGCTGGGAACTTGATGCCTAACTTCTTAGCTTCACTCAAATTGATCGTCATTTTACCCTTAGTAATGACTTTGATTGGATAGTTGCTGGTTGACTTGCCTTTCAGGACTTTGGCAGCCATCTTACCAGTCAATTTACCTAATTGGTATTGGTCGACGGAGAGGGTGGCGAGCCCACCAGCTTTGACCATCGTATCCACAGCTGGAATTACAGGAATTTTAGCTTTATTGGTGACAGAAACTAAAGTCTTCATCGCACTGGCGACCCCGTTATCTTGTGGGGCATAAACGGCATCGACATTGGCAGCCATCGTTTCAGCCACTTGTTGCATATCGTTGGTGTTGGAAATCGTGTATAACTTGTATTTCACGCCTTCTTGTTTACAGATGCGGGCAAACTTCTTGGCGTTGTATTCGCCACCGTGGTCGGAAGTCGTATAAATGATTCCAATCGTTTTGGCATTTGGCACCAGTTTGCGTAATAAATCTAAATGCGACTTCAGTGGTGATTCACCAGAAGTCCCGGTAATGTTGGCGCCGGGATGCTGGTCACTCTTGATCAAGCCACTCCCGGCTGGGTCAGTGATACCGGCCAACATGACGGGCGTCTGCTTGTTGGCGGCCGAGGCCAAGGCTTGTGCGGCGGGTGTCGCGATACCGACAGTCAGAGCGGCATTTTCATTCATGAATTTCTGACTCATCGTCTTCAAATTGCTTTGGTCACCCTGGGCATTTTGATAATCGATTTTGACCGTCTTGCCATCGACGTAACCGTATTCCTTGAGACCGGCGACGACCCCGCGGTGAATCGCGTCAAGGGCTGGATGCGTCTGGAGCTGCAGGATGCCGACGGTCGGGACTTTGTTGCTACTAGTCGTCTTCGAACTCGCCGTGGACGTCGTCGACTTGCCAGTCATGACGAAGGCGACCCCTAGAAAGACGATCAGGGCGCTAATAAATGCAATCATTCGTTTCAATCTAATCACCTCAAAAAATTTCTTAAGCTCGGGCAGTCCTGAAGCCAATAAAAAAGGGCAAACCAGTAAGCTCTGGTTTGCCCTTTACGGAACCGAAGCCTGCTGTGTTAAAACCCATGCAGACTTCTTTGAATATCAAAGTGAGCCGGCACAGATACAAACTGTTTGCCAGATTGTATCCGTGTTGACGGCATTACAATCTGAACGGCCGGCTTTGCCATGAACTGTTCAAGTTAGTAATTGACTTTGACATGCTTGGTTCCTCGCTCTCGTTATTGAATGAATTCAGTATAGGCAAAGTCGAAAAAAGTGTCAAGGATAAATTTCGGAAAATCTTAAAAAATGGTGTGAAATCAACCATTGATTTTCATCAACAGACACTGTTTGGCGCCTAATACGTTGGTTGTCATGAATTATGATTAAAACGTGCTAGTTTGGATTGCTGTTCGTCAGCCGGTGAGCGCCCTAGTCCGACTTCCGGGGCCGGCTGACAACGCTGGAACAGGGCGGACATCGATTTG
>ERZ507185.70-NODE-70-length-26541-cov-32.2317_pt1 | contig 26541 bp, 23 predicted proteins | sample MGYA00513763_ERZ507185 | MGnify/ENA metagenome assembly ERZ507185
GTAGGAAATTTGAGAGGACCTGTCCTTAGTACGAGAGGACCGGGATGGACATACCGCTGGTGTACCAGTTGTTCTGCCAAGGGCATCGCTGGGTAGCTATGTATGGATGAGATAAACGCTGAAAGCATCTAAGTGCGAAACTCACCTCGAGATAAGATTTCCCATTCCTTTATGGAAGTAAGACCCCTGAGAGATGATCAGGTAGATAGGATGGAAGTGGAAGTACGGTGACGTATGGAGCGGACCATTACTAATCGGTCGAGGACTTAACCAAGTCAAAAACGTAGCGTTTTCGGAAATAAAGATATTGTCTAGTTTTGAGAGAACAAGGTTCTCACAAAAAAGTGTGGTGGCGATAGCACAAAGGCTACACCTGTTCCCATTCCGAACACAGAAGTTAAGCTTTGTAACGCCGATAGTAGTTAGGGGATCGCCCCTTGCGAGGGTAGGAAGTTGCCACGCGACCAAAGTCGTTAGTCGATTTGACTAGCGGCTTTTTTTGTGCAGTTAGAAAAAACTCAGCAGTAATAAAGCCACTGCTGAGAGGTAGTAGACAAAAGATCATAAAAAGATGATGAATAGCAGACAGAGAAAGACAAAGAGTAGATATAAGCTCGTTTCGAACCAAGATGTCCCACGCTGATACTTATTAGAGAAGAAAGTCTGCATGATAAGTAAAATAAATGCCGTTCCATAGCCTAAAATACGGAGTGTGAGATCAAGCTCAAAAAATAATTCAATGATCAGTAGACCGATCAGCAAAAGATCGCTCAATAACAGATAGAGATCAAACTTCTTCATCAAATATCTCCACCTTCCTTAGCTCAATTTTAAATTAACTATAGCACATTTTCATTGGTCTAGTTTATTTGTTGCCTATGTAAACAGCTAAAATATTTGCTTTTAGATAAGTTTAAAAAAATTATGTGAAAAATATAAGCGAAAGGGTTTACATTTTTAAGAAGAGTCGCTATAATAAAAAATGTAATGAAACCGATTGCATAAACCGGTTGCATAACTTAACGATTTAGAGATAATTTTTAAAGGAGTGAGGTAGTTGAAAGCACAATTTCAAAAGTTTTTCAGTTTCGAATTTTGGCAAAAGTTCGGTAAATGTTTGATGGTCGTTATCGCCGTAATGCCTGCTGCTGGTTTGATGATCAGTATCGGTAAAACATTGGCAATGATCGATCCGAATATGACCGCCCTAGTTACGACTGGTGGGGTTATTGAACAGCTCGGTTGGGGTGTTATCAATAACTTGAATATCCTCTTCGCATTAGCGATCGGGGGTAGCTGGGCTAAGGAACGTGCTGGCGGTGCTTTTGCTGCAGGTTTAGCATTTATTTTAATTAACATCGTAACTGGTACTGTCTTTGGCGTTAATGCTGAAATGATGGCAGACTCTAAGGCTTATGTACATACCATCTTTGGTAGCAAGATCTTAGTTAGTGATTACTTTGTTAACGTTTTAGGTGCACCAGCACTTAACATGGGTGTGTTTGTCGGTATTATTGCTGGTTTTGTTGGGGCTACAGCTTACAACAAATACTACAACTTCCGTAAATTGCCTGATGCTTTATCATTCTTCAATGGTAAGCGCTTTGTTCCATTCGTAGTTATCTTACGTTCCACGATCGTAGCGTTAATTTTAGCTATTATTTGGCCAGTTATCCAATATGGGATCAACAGTTTCGGTATGTGGATCGCTACTTCCCAAGAAACAGCACGCTTCTTGGCACCATTCCTATATGGTACTTTAGAACGTCTCTTACTTCCATTTGGTTTACACCACATGTTGACGATCCCGATCAACTACACCTCATTAGGTGGGACTTACGAGATCTTAACTGGTGCTCAAGCTGGTCACCATGTGTTCGGACAAGATCCATTGTGGCTTGCTTGGACAACTGACTTGGTCAACTTGAAGGGTGCCGGCGACATGGCTAAATACAACTATGTCTTAACACACTGGACACCAGCTCGTTTCAAAGTTGGTCAAATGATCGGTTCAACTGGTATTTTGATGGGTCTAACACTTGCAATGTATCGCAATGTTGATCCTGATAAGAGAAAACAATACAGCTCAATGTTTATCTCAGCTGCACTTGCTGTCTTCTTGACCGGTGTTACAGAACCACTTGAATACATGTTCATGTTCGTTGCAGTGCCACTATATATCGTTTATGCGATCATGCAAGGTTTAGCCTTTGCATCAGCTGACCTTATCAACTTACGTGTTCATTCCTTTGGTAACATCGAGTTGCTTACACGCTCACCAATGGCATTTAAAGCTGGTTTAGGTCAAGATATCTTCAACTTTGTTTGGGTATCCTTGCTCTTTGCTGTAGCAATGTACTTTATCGCAAACTTCATGATCAAGAAATTCAACTTGGCAACACCAGGGCGCAATGGTAATTACGATGGTGTCGATACTGGTGATACAGGTTCTGATTCTGCAACAACAGCTGATGGTCAAGCTGATCCTAACTCACAAGTTGTTAAGATCATCAACTTGCTTGGCGGTCGCGAAAATATTTCCGACGTTGATGCCTGCATGACGCGTCTACGTGTAACTGTTAAAGATAGTGCCAAAGTTGGTTCTGAAGAAGAATGGAAGCAAGTTGGTGCGATGGGCTTGATCGTTAAAGGTGAAGGTGTACAAGCTGTTTACGGTCCAAAAGCCGATGTTTTGAAATCTGACGTCCAAGACTTACTTGACTCTGGTGTCGAAATTCCAAAAGTCGACGTTATGAGCGGTACAGTCACAGAAGAAAAGAAGATCCAATTCAAAGGTGTAACTGAAGAGATCCATACTGTTTCTGATGGTGATGTGATCAAGATCGAAGACGTTAATGATCCCGTCTTCTCACAAAAGATGATGGGTGATGGTTTCGGGGTCAAACCAGATAACCAAAATGTTTATGCTCCAGTTTCTGGGACAGTAACAAGCGTCTTCCCAACTAAGCATGCGATCGGTCTAGTAACTGATGCAGGACTAGAAGTCTTAGTTCACATGGGACTTGATACAGTTGGACTTGACGGTAAACCATTTGAAGTCAAAGTTAATGACGGGGCTAAAGTTAAAGCCGGTGACTTACTTGCCTTAGCCGATCTTGAACAGATCAAGGCAGCTGGTAAAGATGATACAATTGTTGTAGCATTTACTAATGTACAGGATATCAAGGAAGTCAAAATTGATAAATTAGGCCATCAAGCTGCTAAGACAGTTGTCGGAACAGTTGAAGTCTAAATGATTTAAAACTAAGCGACGCCCAGATATCTGGCGTCGCTTAGTTGTGTTTATGGAGGAATTTTACGTGGCAAAATTTTTAACGTTGAATACACATAGTTGGTTGGGTGAAGATTCAGAGCTTGCTTTGGAGATCTTAGGTAAACAGATCTTGGCTGCAGATTATGATGTGATCGCATTACAAGAGGTAAATCAACGGATCGATTCACCCGATGTTTTGCAAGCGCCGTATACGCTAGAAAATCAACATCATCTGCACGAAGATAATTATGCTTTAAAATTAGTCGAATATTTAAAAGAACGTGGCGTAAATTATTATTTCACATGGGCTTACGGTCATATTGGCTATGACGAGTATCATGAAGGGGTGGCTTTGTTATCTAAACAGCCATTCACCTCAGAAAGAAGCGTTTTGACGTCAAATGTTGATGATGAATACGACTATCATACGCGTCGGGCGTTGATCGCTAAGACACAGGTCGCAGGTCAGGAAATGTGTGTTGTCAGCGGGCATTTCTCATGGTGGAAGAATGATTTTAAATCAGAATGGCATCGCTTAGAAGCTACTTTGGCTACCGAAGAAGCACCATTGGTCATCATGGGAGACTTTAATAACCCAGAAAATACTCCAGGTCATGAATTGATCTTAGCTAGTCCTTTAAAACTAAAAGACAGCCATTTAGCTGCTAAAGAGGTGACTGGTGGGGCAACGATCTTGCAAGATATCGATGGATGGGAAAATAATGACAAAGCTTTGCGGATCGACTATATCTTTATCAGTCAACAACTTGAAGTTACGCAAAGTCATGTGCTTTTTGATGGTAAAGAGCAACCCTTGATCAGTGACCATTTTGGCGTGGAATGTGTGATCAAATAGAGAAAATAAATAAAGGCGTTATCCCTGAACACTTGGGATAGCGCCTTTATTTTGTGTCTAAAAGTAGTTTTTACACTAATCAAATTATTCACTGAGCTCATCTAAAGCGATTTTTTTAGTAAAGAGAGCCTGTTCTTTAGGACTTAATTTATGGGCGATCTCGATCACAGTCCCGTTGAAGTGGGCGATCACTTTCTCATGGATCATTTCCGAAAGCTTGGGATCTAAGGCAGAAGTACCTTCGTCGATTAATAAGATCGGGCGGTCTTGTAGTAGGGTGCGTGCCAATTCGATCCGTTGCTTTTGGCCTCCAGAAAGATCTGCACCAGCTGGCTACAATACGGAATCTAGACCGCGTTGTGTGACTAATTTGGTCAACCCAGTCAGTTCAATGACCTGTGCTAATTTTTCTTTTGGCACATCTTTACCTAAGCATAGGTTAAATTGCAAAGTATCAGCAAAAATATGCGGTTCTTGTGCGACATGGGCAAAATAAGCATGAACAGTTGCAGGGTCAACGTTTGTCTGGTTGAGCGTGTATGTTCCAGTATCAGGAACAAGTTCACCCAGTAGGAGCTTAAAGAACGTGGTTTTTCCGAAACCAGATGGTGCTGTCCAGAGGATCTTTTCATGATTTAGAACTTGTAGATCTAAATCATGATAGAGTTTTTTGAAGCTTACCTGTTTTAAGGAAAGCGAATCAAAATCTTTTATTAAATAATTCGATCTGTGAAAAACAAATGTTGGGTCTAAAACCGATAGTTGAATCTTTCCTATGTTCGCCCTTTCAAAGGGTCCCCGAGCGTATAAAACGGACGCTGATCTGTTTTGGCTTTAGATGTTGAAGTTTAGTGAATAACAAAAAACCAGACACAATGCAAAAAACGCATAGTGTCTGGTTTCTATTTATCTGAATGGCGTAGGGTGCCAGCTTTCACACTCTATTGAAACGTGCTCGGCTATGCAGCGCCTAGTGAATAACAATAAAGTCACCATGATGCCAAAAACGCATCACGGTGACTTTAACGTTATTCATACGGCTCAACCCGCATATCCTCACACTCTATTGAAACGTGTTCGGTAGCTCAGCTCCCTCACACTCTAAACTTTGTCGAATCTCTCTGTAAGAAGCTCACCGGTAGAGTGTATTGCATTTGTTTTAGCGGTTCGCTTGGTTGCTTGATCCTAGCCTTTAAGACTTCAACTAGGACCTCGGCGATGTCAGAGATCGGTTGGACGATCGTGGAGAGCTCAGGATGATAGAGCTGGACTTGGGTCGTGCCGTCAAAACCTGTGACCTTTAATTGTTCTGGAACTTTGATCGCTAGCTCTTTGGCCGCTTGTAAAACCAAGATCGCTGTTAGATCATCAGTACATACGATGCCGTCAGCCACACTTTCAGTCAGTAATTTTTTGATCGAAAATAACTTGAGTGAAGGTGATTCTGAAAAACTCACCGTATGGATGTGCCGACTTAGCCCCAAACCGTCGATCGTGTCACAGTAACCGGCTAAACGCTGATCGGTCGGGTTACCATTTTGGTGTGGATTTCCCAGGAAATAAATGTGGCGTGCCCCAGCATTATAGAGCTCTTCGACCGCCATTTTTCCCCCAGCATAATTATCACAAGAAACGATCGGGATCTGCTCGGAAAGCTTACGGTCAAAGGAGACGATCGGAAGTCCGACCCGATTGTATTCGTCAATCCCTAGATTATGAGCCCCCGCAATGATCCCATCGACTTGGTTAGCTAATAACATTTTTAAATATTCACGTTCTTTTTCTTTATCTGAACCAGCATTGCACAAGATCACTTTGTAGCCCTCGCTAAAGAGCTTTTGTTCGATCTGTTCGACTAATTCGGCAAAGAAGGGGTTTGTGATCGCTGGAAAGATCAAACCAACGAGATTGGTGCTCTTGCCATGTAAAGAGCGCGCTAGGGAGTTGGGTTGATAGTTCAACTCTTCCATCGCGGAAAAAACTTTGTCCCGTGTTTTTTGACTGATATAACCGTAATCATTGATAACACGAGAGACAGTTGTGACAGAGACGCCTGCTTTCTTGGCGACGTCAGTTAATTTGGGACGCATAGGCTCCATCCTTTCTAGATGCTTTTAAGCTTCCAGAAAGTACCCCGATAGTTTAACGCAGCCTCAGTTGGTGAAGTGAGAGCGATCTGTTTGTTGCCAGCTTCGGCAAAGAAACGTAGAGTGATCACATGTTCACCACCGTTGACAAAGATTTCACAGAGCGAATGATCGATAAAGATCTCCAGGTCGAGTGCTTTTTGGTCTGGGAGCAAAATGGTGCGCGTTGTCCCAAATTCGGTTGCAAATTGAGCGCCGATGTCTGCACGTGAAACGGTCAAATATGCGTCTTTTCCAGTTGAGAATTCAAGCTTCAAACTTTGACTAAGGTCATCATTGCCAGCTAAATGGAGGGTACCATTCTGGTCAGTATCTAAAGTCAATTTTAACTCATATTGCTCGCCACTTTCAGCAATTATTTGCTGTTTAGCGTTAACTTTTTCTGCTGTTTGAAGTGAAATGCCTTTTTCACGCAGATCAGCCATGGAAACGACCGGACGTTGAATAAGTTTGCCATCCTTTAATGAAAGCTCTTTGACTTGGCTCAAGCAACTAGCCCAGTTTTCTTCATCAGTTGGATATGAAACATCAGGTAATCCGACCCAGCTGATCAGATAAGCTTTGCCGTCTGGAGTATTGAATGCTTGGGAAGCATAAACATCGAAACCATCATCTAAGTTTTGGATCTGATTATCTCCAGCTTCAAATTTGGCTTTGTTTAGTTGAACATCTTCACCTAGAAGATACATATTAGGGTAGATATTGTCGTAAGCTACGACATCTTTGTCCAAACCTTGGGGGCAAAAGACCAAAAGTGGTTTGTCATCGACAAAGATCAAGTTAGGACATTCGATCATATAGCCCATTTCAGCTTCAGTAAATTCAAGATAGCCTAGATCAGTGAACTCCTTAAGGTCTTTGAATGAGAATAAGGAGATCTTACCAGTCTTAGTTTCTTTATCTTGAGCGCCCAATACGACATAGTAGAGATCACGATGTTTGAAAACTTGTGGATCGCGGAAATGATCAGTTGTGTGGGCAGGTTGAGTGATCAAGGGTTCATCTAATTTTGTGATCTGGCCAGCTTGATCCATCCAAGCTCCAAGCTGGAATGGATGTCTGATCCAATCTTGATCACGATGATTACCGGTGTACATTAAGAATAATTTATCATCGACAGGTAAAGCGGAACCAGAATAGGCACCATGGCTATCAAATTTTGTATCGGGTGCAAGTGCTAGGCCGAGATCTTTCCAATGTACGAGGTCATCGGAGACTAAGTGCATCCATGACTTAAGGCCGTGAGCAGCACCAAATGGAAATGATTGATAAAAAACATGCCATTGACCGTTGAAATATGAAAAACCATTAGGGTCATTTAAAAGCCCGGAACTTGGGCGGATATGGTAACCCAATTGGTATTGTGAATTAGCTGCTTGTGCTTGTAATTTTAAGAGTGTTTCAGCGCTCCAGTCGGCATATGCCCGATAGCGCGTTTCGCGTGTCCATTCCATAGTTGAAGATCCCTTCTCTTTTAGTGTTTTTGAAAACGTTGTCTATATATTGAATTTTAACTTTTACGGTGGTTTGTGTCAAACGTATATCATTTTATATCGAAATAAATTTCTGTGTTTAAATTTTTTAAAATAAATTTGTGATAAACGATTGACATATTTTAAAAATACGCTATCATTATAGATGTAGAAAATGTAAAACGTTTACAAAAAGGAGTGCTTACGATGGATCACAAAAAAGTGGCAAAAGACGTCATCGCAGCAGTCGGTCGCGACAATATGGTGGGGGCAGCTCACTGTGCGACACGTTTGCGTCTAGTCTTAAAAGACGATAACAATATCGATCAAGCAGCGTTGGATAACAATCCAGACGTTAAGGGGACATTTAAAACAAATGGTCAATATCAGATCATCATTGGGCCAGGGGATGTCAACTTTGTTTATGATGAATTGATCAAAGATACTGGTTTGAAGGAAGCTTCAACGGAAGATCTTAAGAAGATCGCTGAACAAGGTAAGAAGTTCAACCCGATCATGGCCTTTATCAAGCTCTTATCTGATATTTTTGTTCCGATCATCCCAGCTTTAGTTGCGGGTGGTTTGTTGATGGCTTTGAACAACTTCTTAACATCAAAAGGTTTATTTGGACCACAAGCGATCGTAGAAATGAATCCAGCGATCAAAGGCTTGTCTAGCATGATCCAATTGATGTCGGCAGCACCATTTATCTTCATGCCGATCTTAGTTGCGATCTCGGCGGCTAAACGTTTCGGGGCTAACCAATACCTCGGGGCAGCGATCGGGATGATCATGACAAGTCCTGACTTATTAGCCGGTAAATCATGGGATATCTTTGGGATGCAAGTTATGCAAAATAACTACTACTACCAAGTTATTCCAGTTTTAGCAGCAGTTTGGATCTTATCTGTTTTAGAAAAATGGTTACACAAACGTTTACCATCAGCAGTTGACTTCACATTTACACCATTGATCGCAGTTATGTTAACAGGTTTCTTGACCTTCACGATCGTTGGTCCTGCAATGAAGACACTTTCTGATTGGGTAACAAATGGTATCGTTTGGTTATATGACACAACAAGCTTTATCGGGATGGGTATCTTTGGTCTTACTTACTCAGCTATCGTATTGACTGGGTTACATCAAAGTTTCCCTGCGATCGAAACACAACTTATCACAGCCTTCAGTAACGGTAAAGGCGCAGGTGACTTTATCTTTGTTGTAGCTTCGATGGCTAACGTTGCGCAAGGTGCTGCGACCTTTGCAGTTTGGGCATTGACAAAAGACAAGAAGATGAAAGGTCTTGCATCTTCAGCTGGTGTTTCAGCTTTACTTGGGATCACAGAACCAGCATTATTCGGGGTCAACTTGAAGTATAAATTCCCATTCTTCTGTGCTTTGATCGGTTCTGGTATTGCAGCGATGTTTGCTGGTTTGATGCACGTTATCGCAGTTTCTCTTGGTTCCGCTGGTTTCCTTGGTTTCTTATCGATCAACGCTTCATCGATCCCAATGTACATCGTAGCTGAACTTATCGCCTTTGCAGTCGCATTTGCCTTGACATTTATCTATGGTAAGAGCCACAGCCAATTATTGAATCCAGCTCCAGTGGCAGCACCAAGTGAACCAAAAGAAGTTAAGGAAGCAAAGACAGAAGCTAAAAAAGTTTCTGGAGTTGAAAATCAAGTAGTTGATTCACCAGTTGATGGGGAATCTATCGACTTGAGCCAAGTTAACGATCAAGTCTTCTCCACTAAGATGATGGGGGATGGTGCGGCAGTTGTTCCAGCTGACGGCACGATCTATGCGCCAGCAGATGGTGAGATCACAGTGGCTTATGAAACAAAGCATGCTTATGGTATCAAGACAGATCAAGGTGCAGAAGTCTTGATCCACGTAGGTATCGATACAGTCAACTTGAAGGGTCAACATTTCACATCTAACGTAACTCAAGGTCAAAAGATCAAGAAGGGTGACGTTTTAGGAACAGCTGACTTGGAAGCTATCAAGCAAGCTGGTTACGACACAACGGTAATGGTGATCGTAACTAACACGATGAACTACGAAAGTGTAGAGCGCATCGATGTCGACGAAGTAAAACACGGTGACAACTTGATCGCGATCACTGCTGAATAAAAAAACGAGTGCGAAAAAAAGCGGTTAGCTCCATAGAAATAACGGTGTGCCCCCTAGGATGCGTATTTTGCATCCTAGGGGGCGCATTGTTATTTCCTAGGAGCTGCTTTTTTTCGCACATTACAGCAGAAAAGGGAAACGATTGCCACGTTTACCCATATGTGGCACACTTGTCCCAAAAAAGATTGCGACAAATAGTTTTTCTTGTCGTTTTTGTAGGTAATATAGTATAATGAGATTTATTAAATAAATTTAGGAGGTTTTTCTAATGAAAACTAGAGGCGAACTTAAAGCCGAAGCGCGCGAGTTGCTTGCTGGTAACTGGGGAAAAGCTATCGTGTTGAATATTATTCCGATCTTGGGTGCAGTTTTTGCTGGTGTTATTATTGCTGGTGCAATTGCTCTTGTCGCATACTTGGCCCAAAGCGGTGCTTTTTCTGGTAGTGAAACTTCGATCACTGAAACAGCAAGTAATGGTGCAGCTAATAGTGGTGGCCAATTATTTAGTGGTTTGATCGGTACTTTGATCACAACAGGTATCGCCTATACGACACTTGATTGGTTGCGGACTAAAAATAATGATTTTAGTCCAGTTCGTGGGATGTTCTCCGTCTTCTCCCGCGAATACTTTGTACCAGTTTTAGTCTTGTATATTTTACAAGCGATCTTTACTTTCTTGTGGACCTTATTATTTGTTATCCCAGGACTCATCAAGAGCTATTCCTACTCACAAACATACTATATCTACAAAGATGTAAACCAAAAAGGTGAAGCCAACAACTTGAATTATCTTGACTACATCACACTTAGTCGAGAATTGATGAACGGACATAAATTCGAAATGTTTGTTTTACAATTGAGCTTTATCGGTTGGTGGTTGCTTGTCTTTCTGACCTTTGGGATCGCAGCTATCTGGGTCTACCCATACTACCAAACAACGATGAGTGCCTACTACAAGAACTTAGCTGGCGATAAATTTATCAATTATCGCGGTTAAGCCTAAGTAAGCGAAATACGTTCGGAGCTATTTTCTCCGAGCGTATTTTTTTGTGGTCAATTAGCAAATAACTGAAAAATATTTTTGCAAGCGATTGCAAAAAGTCTGATTATTTTATAAGATTAGGGTATGAGTTTTTATAGAAAGGTGGGAAAAAAGTGAGTACATTAAGTGCTAAAGAGCGCATTATCTATCAAATATATCCTAAAAGTTTTAAGGATAGTAATGATGACGGGATCGGGGATCTTAAGGGGATCACAGCTGAGCTCGAATATTTAAAGCAACTAGGGGTAAATACTTTGTGGCTCAATCCGATCTATGTTTCACCACAAATTGACAACGGTTACGATGTGGCGGATTACTATCAGATCGATGAAAAATTGGGCATCATGGCAGATTTTGATGAATTAGTGACCAAAGCACATGCCTTGGGCTTAGATATCATTTTAGATTTTGTAATGAATCATACCTCTGATCAACATCCGTGGTTTCAAGCAGCTTTAAAGGACAAAGACAGTGAATTTCGCAATTGTTATTTATGGCATCGAGGGAAAAATGGGGGCCCACCCAATAATTGGGGTTCCTTTTTTGGCGGAAGTGTGTGGCAAAAAGATCCGCTTGATCCAGATAATTACTATTTTCATCTATTTGCTAAGGAAATGCCCGACCTGAATTGGGCTGAACCAAAAGTCCAAGTCGAAATGCTCAAGATCGCTAAGTTTTGGCTCGAGCATGGGGTCGATGGCTTTAGATTGGATGCTTTTATCCATATCGCCAAAGCCGACTTCGAGCAAGATATGTTAGCTGAGTCAGCTGAGCCCCAGATCGCCGAGATGTTTTATGCTAATTTACCGCAAGTTCAAGTTTACTTAAAAGAATTTATCGCTCAATTACACCAAATAAAGCCGGATATCTTCATTTTAGGGGAAGCAGCTAGTGCCGACATCGATCTTGCGGTGGATTATACGACGCCCCCAAAAGAGAGCTGTGATACGGTCGTGACCTTCCGCTACTTTGCCGAAGATAAGCGCCAAGTCGAACCCGACCTGCCTCAGATAGGACAGCCTGTGAAATTAGATATTCCCGGTTTTAAATCCAATATGCTCGAGTGGCAAAAGCGACTTGAAGGAGTGAGCTATCCCACTTTGTATTGGAGCAACCACGACATGCCCCGGATCTTGAGTCGTTTTGCACCTAAAATGGGATCTAAAGCTTGTGCAAAAATGCTGGCAACGTTGATGTACTTACAGCGAGGCATACCTTGCATCTATTATGGGGAAGAATTGGGCATGCGCTCGCAGACATTAGGCACGGTGGCGGACTTTGAAGATCCGCAGATCGTTGATTTTGCTAAGCAAGCAAAGAAAAAAGGCTGGCGTGATAGTGAGATCTTGCACAAAGCTAGTCAAGCGCATAAAATGGCAGCGCGCTTGCCGTTACCGTTTGATACGACGGCTTATGCTGGTTTTTCTAAAGTTCAGCCATGGAAATGGTCGAAAGACGAAAATGTTGCCAGTATCGCTGAACAAATGGGCGATCCTGACAGTGTATTGAATTTCTACCGCCAAATTTTACAGTTAAAGAAACAACAGATATTTATCCAAGGGCGTTTTATTTTAGAAAATACTAGCTCTGAGTTGTATGTGTATCGTCGAGTGATAGATGAGCATAAACAAGTGTTGGTCATCTGTAATTTGAGTGAACATGAGCAGCGTTATCCGTGTGGTGCCTTTACTAAGGTGCTATTGAGCCAAAATGCTAAAGTTAGTGCAGATCAAGTCAAACTAGCGCCATATGGATCGCTTATTTTACAAAAATAAAAAAAGAGAGGAAAAACAATGGATATTGCAGCAGTTTATCACCGCCCTGACAGTGAAATGGCTTATTTAGGGGCTAATGGAGTTTTTGAGATCCGCTTGAAAGTCAAACACGATGATGTAGCTAAAGTTGAATTGCTATATGGTGACCCGTATGGAACTAAGGTCAATGAAAAAGATGCGGGAGCCTGGGAGCATGAGGCCGTTACGATGGAGAGGGCCTTTATTACTAAGACACACGATTATTTTGTAGCTCGAGTAACGCTACCTTTGCACCGGTTACAGTATGCTTTCAAGCTTACTGACAAAGCGGGCGACCAGTGGCTTTATGATGATCGCAAATTCGTCCCAGCGACGGCGGAAAATATGTTAGCTTTGACCTGTTTTCGCATGCCGTATTTACATGAGATCGATCGGATCGATCCACCTGAATGGGTCAAAGAAACAGTTTGGTATCAGATATTTCCGGAAAGATTTGCCAATGGGGATCTGACCAATGATCCAGCGGGTACCTTACCCTGGGGCAGTGCTGAGCCAACACGGCAAAACTTCTTTGGGGGCGATCTGCAAGGGATCATCGACCACTTAGACTATTTACAAGAGCTTGGGATCACCGGCCTGTATTTGTGCCCGATCTTTACGGCGCATTCCAACCATAAATATGATACGATCGATTACTTTACGATCGACTCGCATTTTGGGGACAAGAAGACCTTTAAATGTTTGGTCGATGAAGCGCATAAACGTGGAATGAAAGTCATGTTGGATGCGGTCTTTAACCATTTGGGCGATTTTTCGATGCAGTGGCAAGATGTGATCGAACATGGGCAAGAATCGCGCTTTGCTTCGTGGTTTCATATCAATGAATTTCCGGTCAGCTATACTAAGACGGATAATGATGAATTTGCTCGTGACCTGACTTATGAAGTCTTCGCTAACACACCGCATATGCCGAAGCTAAACACGGCTTCGCGTGAAGTGCAAAATTATCTGCATGAGATCACATCGTATTGGATCAAACAGTTCAATATCGATGCTTGGCGGTTAGATGTGGCAAATGAGATCGATCACCACTTCTGGCGGCACTTCTATTCATTGACACATCATTTGAAGCCAGATTTTTATGTTTTGGGTGAAGTTTGGCACAATGCTCAAAGTTGGGTCAACCAACATGAATTTGACGGTGCGATGAATTATCCATTTACAGAAACTTTAAGTGATGGGATAGTAGCTAAAAAGATCAGCCTCAGCGAGATGGCCTCACGGTTGAATGAACAGCTGATGCTCTATCGCATGCCGACAAACCAAGTGATGTTAAATTCGATGGATACGCATGATACAGCCCGGTTGTTGACACTTTGCCAAGGTGATAAAGATCTAGCAAAATTGACGTTGACCTTGATGTTTCTGCAAATGGGTTCACCATGTATTTACTATGGGACCGAAGTGGGGATGGCTGGTGGTAATGATCCAGCATGTCGGGCCTGCATGGTCTGGGATAAAGAGGAGCAAGATCAAAAGATGCTCGCTTTTATGAAAGCTTTGATCAAATTGCGTAAAGACCAACAACCTGTGCTCAGTTATGGCGGTTATGCTTGGCAAGTAGATGATACAGCTCAAGTTGTAAAATTAACACGAAAAAAAGATGCTACTAAGCTCTGTGCGGTCTTTAATTTGGGCGAAAAACCGTATGCGGTAGCCCCAATTGGTAAAACGCTCCTGGAACAAAATTTTGCAGACGGTAAATTAGAAAAGAACGGCTTTGTGATCTTTGAATAATATTGCTTGTTGAATTTAGGATAAAGGACTAAAATTAAAGCGAAGATATGAGGGGGGTCAAATAAATGACAGTTGAACCAAAATTAGCTCAAGATGTTTGGAAAGACGCCGGTAAGCACGTGCAATTCACGGTACTTGAATTAAAGCGTCAAGATCAAAAGCATGAACAAGAAGTGATCACCGCTTTTGCTGATCGTTACCAAGCTATCTTGCGTTCGTTGCATATTCGCGACAATGAAGGTTGCTTACGGGCAACGTTTGGGTTTAGTAGTGATGCTTGGGATTATTTATTCCCTAATGCACCGAAACCAAAAGAGCTTGTTCCATATCAGACTTTGCGCGGTGATAAGTACGAGATGCCAGCAACTAAAGGGGATCTTTTCTTCCACATTCGGGCTAACGATGAAGCGGTCGTTTACGAAGCAATGTCACAATTTATGCTCTTTTTACGTGATATCACCAATGTTGTTGATGAAACGAAGGGCTTTCGTTACTTTGAAGGGCGGGCGATCGTCGGCTTTATCGATGGGACAGAAGCACCCGAGATGGAGTTAGCTTCCCAATACGCTTTAGTCGGGGATGAAGATCCAGAATTTGTCAATGGATCTTATGCCTTTGCCCAAAAGTGGTTGCATAACATGGATTTTTGGAACAAGCTCAAGACTGAAGATCAAGAGAAGGCGATCGGACGACAAAAGTTCAATGACCTTGAACTTGATGACGATGAGAAGTTCAAAAATGCGCATAATGTTGTCTCCAAAGTTGAGATCAATGGTGAAGAACAAAAGATCATTCGGATGAATGTCCCTTATTCTGACCCGGCTTCCGGTAAGACGGGAACGTATTTTATGGGGTATTCACGTTATTGGCAAGTGACAAAATTGATGTTACTGTCGATGCTCAAAGGACATGATTTCTTGTTGTCCTTCTCAGATATTTTATCAGGACAACTATTCTTTATCCCATCCAAGACGGTTTTAGATGAGATCGCTGATGGTGAGTTTACCAAATAATTTAATAAGTTAGTTCAAGCAGTTGAGGTTTTCTTGACTGCTTTTTTTGCGCTATCTGGGCTATAATAGAGTTAAATACTTTAGTTAAAAGGAAGGTTTGTATGGAAAGATCAGCTATCTATCACCGCCCAGCAAGCGAGATGGCATACATGGCGGATAAACAAAACTATCGGTTACAATTAAAGACCAAGCATCGCGATATCACGCGGGTGCGGGTGATCTTTGGGGCACCCCAGATGCTGGTCAAAGATTCAGGTCAAACAGATGCGTGGGAATATGCAACTAAAGAAATGGATAAGCGCCTGCAAAATGGGATCTATGACGTCTGGGAAGTCAAATTGCCGATCCCGGCAACGCGTAAGCTAAAATATGCCTTTCATCTACTCGATCGTGAAGGTAATGAGCTTTTATATGACGCTAATTTGATGCAACTCTATACTCCAAAAGCCGTTCAAGAGATGACGGGCTTTTTGACGCCGTATTTAGTATTGGATGAGACTACGACAACGCCAGAATGGACGAAAAAGATGATCTGGTACCGTTTGATGCCAGATCGCTTTGCCAATGGTGATCAGCAAAAAGATCCTAAAGATACACTTGAATGGGGCCAAGAAGCGGATAAAGCGAAGTTTTTTGGTGGCGATTTGCAGGGGATCATCGATAAGTTAGATCACATCCAAGGGTTAGGCTTTAACGGGATCTACTTAAGTCCAATTTTTGATGCTTATTCCAACCACAAATTCGATACGATCGATTACTATGAGATCGACCCAGCCTTTGGTACTAAAGAGAAGTTCAAAGAATTGATCGAAGCGATCCATCAACGGGGGATGAAGGTCATGTTAGATATCACGTGTGATCATCTAAGTGATTTCTCGCTCCAATGGCAAGATGTGCGTAAATATGGGGTCCGGTCGAGTTTTGCCAAATGGTTTTTGATCAAGGAATTTCCCGTGCGTTACGTCCCTAGTGAATTACCTGACTATTCTGAACGTTTGACCTATGAGGCTTTGAACAACAATCCCCATATGCCAAAAGTCGATCTGGAAAATCCGGAGGTCCAAGCGCACTTTGGTAATATTTTGACGTACTGGACACGTAACTTTGATATTGATGGTTGGAGCATTGCGGATTCTAATGAGATCCCGGCTGCCTTCAAACGTTACCTGCTAGAAACACTACGTCAAGTTAAGGAAGATATTTATCTTTTAGGAAATACGATCGCTAAAAAAACTGAACATGATGATGTCTTTGCGGGTAATAATTCGATCGATGTGCGTGAATTAGTTGAGGGAACTTTTATCACTAAAAATATTCCACCGACTGAATTGGCCTATGCGCTAAATGAGCATCAATTACGGGCTGATCCAAGTACGCTTTCGGCTTCGCTTTTGGCGGCAGATAGTCCACAAACACAGCGGATCTTAGCCAAGTGTGAGGGCAATGTCCAATTGTTACGTGCAGTTTTAGCATTTATGTTCATGCAACCAGAATCGCCAAGTATCCTATATGGTACTGAAAAAGGACTTAAAGCAGGGACTGAAGCTGCCTTACAGCCATGTATGGATTGGAAAGATGATCAAGCAAGCGATGAGATGCAACGTTTCTTGAAAACTTTACTGGCGATGCGGACGCGTTACAACAATGTATTGTGTGAAGGTTCATTTGAATGGGGCCAATGTAGCAATCAGTATTCTTATTTGAGTTTTAGCCGTCGTTTAGGTGATAAACGCCTATTTGCGTTGTTTAACTTAGGCTATGGGAGCATTAAGATCGTATTGCCACAAAATTGTAAATTATTACTGGGGCAAAACTTAGTTGAACAAGACAAACGTTTAGGGCAAGCAGGTTTTGCGATCGTTGAATTATAGAGTGTGAGAGCTTGGCCGTCAGCACCGTACAAATAACAAAAAATATCAGCATGATGCAAAATACGCATCATGCTGATATTTTTTGTTAGTCGTAATTTATGCCAGATCTTTTTCAGTGCACAAAAAAAACCATGGAGCCTAAACTCACATGGTCTAAAAAGTTATTTTTTAGTTTACGTGTACGGCAAATGATGGCATGAAGTAAGCCATGTTACCGATCTTAACGCTTTGACCTGGTTCTGGAGCAGCAACGAAGCTGTTACCACCTAAGTAGATCGCAACGTGGTAAGTTGAACCTGGTGTACCCCAGAATAATAAGTCACCAACTTGTGCTTGGCTAACTGGAATATGTGTACCAGCAGATTCTTGAGCAATCGTGTTACGGCCGATTTGTTTACCAAAGTGTGCGTAAACGTATTGTGTCAAGCCTGAGCAGTCAAAACCGGATGGTGTAGAACCGCCCCATACGTAAGGTGTGCCGATAAATGATTGTGCATAAGCTGCGATCGCACTACCATCAGCAGAAGTTGAAACAACTTGTTGTTGAGGTTGTTGTACTTGCGCAGGTTGTGCTTGTTGTTGCACTTGTTGAGTTTGTTGTGCTGGAGCTTGAGTTTGTGTTTGAGCTGGTGCTTGGTTTTGTACAGGTTGTTGTACTTGTTGTTGAGCTTGGGCAGCAGCAGCTTGTTCTTGTGCGGCTTGTTGAGTGGCAGCTTCTTGTTGAGCTTGAGCAGCGGCTTGTTCTTGTGCAGCTTGTTGAGCAGCAGCTTCTTGAGCTGGGTCTTTAGCTGGATCATTGATCGTCAATGTTTGACCAACAAGTAAAGTAGCGCCCAAGTTGTTAGCAGAACGTAAAGAATCAACAGTTACACCGTAAGCTTGTGCGATCGAGTAAAGTGATTCGCCAGCTTGTACTGTGTGAGTTGTGTGGTTAGCTGAAACAACAAGTTGAGGTTCTTGAGCTTGTTCTTGTGTAGCTTCTTGTTGTACGACAGGTTGTTCTGTTTGTTGTTGCACTGGTTGTTCAGTTTGAGCAGGTTGTTGTGTTGCTTGAACTGTACCATTGACCTTCAAAACATTACCTGGGTGAATGAGGTAAGCATCTGCAGCTAAGCCGTTCAATTCACGTAATTTTTCAACTGATGTGTTGTATTGTTGTGCAAGTGTCCAAAGTGTGTCACCAGCTTTAACAGTTACATCAGAAGTGTTTTCTGTGTCAGCTTTCTTGTCAGCAGCTTGAGCTGTATTGTTGTTTTCAGAAACTTGAGCATCTTTAGCTGGAACTTTCAATGTTTGACCAGTAACGATCAAGTGAGAGTTTTGGTCGATGTTGTTCAAAGCTTCGATCGCTTGGATAGAAACACCATATTTTTGTGAAAGATCCCAAACTGTATCGTTCTTAGCAACTTTATGAGTTGTATCTGCATTTGCTGTTGCTGTTGTAGCCAAGAATAATCCGGCTGCTCCGACTGTACCGACTAAAAGTTTTTTTGCTGTATGATTCAAAATTTATATTCACTCCTAATAATTTTCAATAATTTCTAAACGACTAACTTCAATTTGACTGATACATTTATTTTAATCCATTTATGTTGCAACCTAATGCAAAAAAGATTACATTTTACCAAATTTTGTAATAAATAACCGCGAAACCTTGAAAATATTGGGGAAATAAATTTATTAAGATTTAGTAAAGATGAATAAAACGTTATAAACGTTGATATAACAAGGCTTTTGGTGAAGAAAGAGCAAAACATTTAAAAAATAATGTTACAAAAATGTTACAAAAATGTTACAAAAAATATAAGCCACCGCAGTGAAGTAAATGCTAGTAAAATTAAAGTTATTTAGATTTAAAAGTGTAGATCAAGCTTGAAATGATATTACAAAAAAGTTAAATCGATATTAATTAATGTTACTATCAATAATTATTAATGTTTCTAGTAGATATAGTTTAAATATCTCTTTAAAATCACGGTAAATATTGACTTTTGAGGCGAGGTTCAATAAATTTATTATTATCAATTATTAATTTTTAAAATTAGAGACAGAAGGAAGGTACGAGCTGTGGAAGTATATAATTTTTCAGCGGGACCGGCAATGATGCCACCCGAAGTGGTAGCTCAGATCCAAGCTGAGTTAATATCCTATCGTGATAGTGAGATGAGTGTGATGGAGATCAGTCACCGCTCAGCGCTATATGAGGAGATGTTTCAAACTGCTAAAGCCGATCTAAGAGAGCTCTTAGCTGTGCCTAAAGATTACAAGATCTTATTTTTACAAGGGGGAGCGTCGACCCAATTTACGACGATACCGTTGAATCTGGCACGGAAGACGAAAAATATTGCTTTTGTCGACACAGGACACTGGTCGCAAACAGCGATCGCAGATGCTCAACTTGTGCCTGAGCGCAAAGTCGATGTGGTCGCTTCAGGCAAAAGTTCCGCTTATAGCCGTTTGCCACATGAGATCACACTGGATAAACCCTATGATTATGTGCATTTGACGATCAATAACACGATCGAAGGGACGATGTATCGCAAGTTGCCTGAATTACAAGGGCAAACGGTAGTCGGAGATATATCTTCAAACATCTTGGGCTATCAACATGATGTCCAAAAGTATGGCCTTTTGTACGCTAGTGCGCAAAAGAATATCGGTCCAGCTGGGTTGACGTTAGTGATCGTTAAAGAATCGCTTTTAGACAAAGAACAGGATCTGCCTTCAATGCTTGATTATGTGAAGTTGATCAAACGTGACTCTAATTTAAATACGCCGCCAGTTTTTCCGATCTATGCGGCTGGGCTAGTTTTCCAATGGCTAAAAAAACAGGGTGGCGTAAAGCAGATGCAACAACAAAATGAGGCTAAAACGGCACTCTTGTATGAGATGTTGGATAACTCAAAACTCTTTTTGGGAACGGCGCATGCACCCGATCGTTCGTTGACCAATGTTCCTTTTACAACGGAAAGTAAAGAGCTTGATGAAAAATTCATCACTCAAGCTGAAGCAAATGGGCTAAAAAATATTCGGGGCCACATTTTGGTTGGCGGAATGCGGGCAAGTATGTATAATGCCTTTCCGATTGAAGGGGTAGAGGCACTGGTCGACTTTATGAAAGCTTTCGAGCGAAAAGAACGTCCGATCTATGCAACTACGCTGAAATAAACATGGTATAATATAATTCCTTGGCAGGGGCGCTTTGGCGGTCACGTCAAAGGCTTGGTGTCACGCATTTGTGTGGCACTTTTTTTATTGGTGTGCTAGGCTGGGGATAAGGACAGGTGAACGATATGCAAGATACGATATTTGAAGCGATAAAAAATGATCCCGCGAATAAAAAATATACCGAAGCTGGGATCGATCCATTATATGTAGCCCCAAAAGAAGCCAAGATCTTGATCGTGGGACAAGCACCAGGCAAACGGGCACAGGATACACGGTTGTTTTGGAATGACCCTAGTGGTGACAATTTGCGGGCTTGGATGGGAGTTTCTCGTGAAGAATTCTATCAGTCAAAAGAGTTTGCGATCTTGCCGATGGATTTTTATTTTCCAGGTAAGGGCAAAAGCGGGGATCTACCACCAAGGAAAGATTTTGCTAAAAAATGGCATCCGTTATTGTTAGAACAGATGCCTGATATCGAACTGACATTGCTAGTGGGAAGTTATGCGACCAAACATTACCTCCACCTTAAAAGTACTACAAAGTTGACCGATGTCGTGCGCGACTATCAGGTATATTTACCAGAGTACTTCCCGTTAGTTCATCCTTCACCCCGTAACCAACTCTGGCAAAGTAAAAATCCGTGGTTTGCCCAAACGGTCTTGCCAGAGTTAAAAAAACGGGTCCAAGCGATCATAAAATAATGATACTAGGAGCCTCACTATGATCATAGTGAGGCCCTTTGTCGAACATGTTTCCGCTATCTAGCTCAGTTGCTGGTAAAAAATAACCGACTAAGCAGATACTTAGCCGGTGAAATATCAAAAATTAAAGTTTTAAGCGACTATCTAAGCGTGAGACCGCGCGTAGGATCAAGAAGCTGATCGTAGCTTCGATCGGCCACATGATCAGATTTTTTGGTCCGCGGACGCTCAATAGTCCCCAGATCGGTGCTTGATACATCAAATGGATCCATAGCGTGTTGAAGAAAATATTTGAGACAAAGATCTGCACGAACTGATATGTTGCTAGGCGTTGCCAAGAGACCTTTTGTTGGTATAAAAAGGTCCCTGCGATCAAGCCGGCAACAAAGGCACTAAAAGTATAACCGATAAAAAAAGTGCTACCGGTTGAAAAAAGTGTGCTTTTGATCAGATCAGCTAAAACAAGGGCAACACCACCGAGCCATGGTCCCAAAAAGTAACCGATCAAAGTCGTTCCCATAAAACCGAGCCCGAATTTGACTAGATTATCTGAGCCAAATGAGATCTTGGCTAAGACAGTCTGCAAGGCGATGAGCATCGCAGCTAAAGTGATCGTTTTTGTCGTGAGTTTTGGACTTCTCCAAGCTAAATTCGTCATAAAAAAACATCTCCCTAAAATAATTTGGGGGGAGACAAGCACCAGCAATGGTTAGATTATTGGTGAATGCGGAAGATACACGCAGCCAAAATGACGGTTTGGCTTTCTGCTCACGTTCACATTCCGTTCCATGAGCCCGTAACGCATAAATTCCTACCCCTACAAGCGTTGATTTTAGCATTTATTTTTAAATAAATCTACTGGTAAAACACGAACGATAAAAGTTTTTTTAAGTAGAAATATAGTTTAAAAGATGAATAGTTGGTGTAATGGGAAAGTATCTTGTAGAATTAAAGCGAACTGGAAAAACAGGGGGAGATGGTTGGGATAGTAGTGAGTTAGCTAAAAATTGTACATTTCACAAGCAAGCATTTTCTGAATGTTAAAGATTAGGTGGCATTCATTACTCAGCTGTTGCGTTCCTTAAATTACAAAGGAGTTTTTCTATGGAAAATAAAGAATTGGTCGTCAAAAATGCACGCGAATATGTATATGATGCTTTGAATAATGAAGGTAGTGGCCATGATTGGTGGCACATTTTTCGTGTTACTAATAATGCTATCGAAATTGCTAAACATGAAAAAGCGGATATTTATATTTGTGAATTAGCAGCATTATTACATGATATTGCTGATGGAAATTTAAATGAGAGCGAAGAAGCTGGCCAAAAAAGGGTACATGCATGGTTGGTCGATAATGGCGTATCTAGTGAAACACTAGCTCATGTTATGGATATTGTTTCAAAGATGTCATTTAAGGGTGGAAACCAAAAGGAAAATGTTTCTACTTTGGAAGGAAGAATCGTTCAGGATGCTGATCGTTTAGATGCTATGGGGGCGATCGGGATCGCACGGGTAATGTGTTATTCAGGCCACGTTGGGCGTCCGATCCACGATCCGGCTATGAAGCCTAGAGAAAACCTCACTTTGGAAGATTATCGCAATGGTAAGGATACAGCGATCATGCATTTTTACGAAAAATTGCTTAAGTTAAAGGACACCATGAATACAAGCTATGCCACGAAACTAGCGCAGGGACGCCATGAATTTTTAAAAGTATATTTGGATCAATTCTATCAAGAATGGGATGCCAAGCGGTAGTAGTTGGCTATTATCTCATTGAACTGACATTCTAATTTTAAATAAGATCATTATATTTAGTTAGTGATCAAAAAAGTTTTTGCTATACTTGGGATGTTGTTACTTAAGCGCTGGTTAGATGAAAATAATAAGCGTAAGTAGCAAAAATTTTTAACCGTAGTCGTGTCTTCTTGCAAGGACACGGCTATTTTTTTACAAAAAAAGAAGCTCTCTTGCTTGCAGATGGACAACTGGTGCTCAAACGAGCCAATTGGATTCAAGATCGGTATAGTATATTATTTATAGCCGTATTTAAACAAACAGGGTAAGTAGCTCGTATCGACACGTTCTACTTACCCTGTTTGTTTATTTTTGATGGTTAGCCCAATGGTCTTTGGCGATCGCTGCCCCATAGATCAGGGCCTCGATCACGGTGATAAAGAAGCTGACTGGCCAATCAGTGAGGTAGCTAAAGTATAGGCCAAGCCAAACACCAGCCAGAATGAAGATGAAATTTAAAACGATCATCTGGTAGAGCCGATGGGCGAAGTATTTTGTCGCCGAAGCTGGGATCGTTAAGAGCACAAAGATCAGTAAAGCACCGACGATCTGAGCTGTAATACTGATCGTTAAGGCGAGCATTACTAAAAAGATGATCGAGATCGTTTTGTTGAAGCGCTGATTGTACTGAGCTCCTTGAGAATCAAAAGAGTTATATGCTAGGCGCTTGAACAAGATCGTGATCGTCAACAATAGTAAGACGCTAAGGGCGATCAAAACTTCGATATCGCTACGGTCGATCCCAACGATGCTCCCAAATAAAATACTTGTCGCATAATTAGCTTGTTTATCTGAGAGTGATAAAAATAAGATCCCAAGCCCTAAGAAAAGGCCGGAAAAGACGCTGATCGAAGCTTCACGCCGTCCGAGCCGTTCACCTGACATCCCGATCAATAAGGCACTAGCCGTAGTAAAAGTCAGCATCCCCGCTAAAGGCGAGATCCCGATAAAGATCCCAAATGAAGCGCCAGAAAACCCGATCTCAGAGAGCGTATGGGTGAAAAAAGATGTTTGGCGTGCTACCACAAAGGTCCCCATAACACTACAGATCAAAGCAATGAAGATCCCTGCAATAAAGGCATAGCGCATAAAATCATAATCAAACATTATTTTTTAGCCCCCTTTTCAAGTAAGACACCAGTTTGATCTTCCAAATGAAGTTCATAGTCGGCGTATTGTTCGATCAGCTCGGGGTCGTGTGTGATAAATAAGATCGTTAGCCCGTGTTGTTGCATGACCTCACGTAGCATTTGTAACAATTCGTGTTTGTTGGTCGTATCTAAGCTCGCGGTGGCTTCGTCTAAGATGAGCAACTTGGGATCAGCACAGAGCGCTTGGGCTAGATAGGCGCGTTGTTTTTCGCCCCCAGAAGCTTTGCCTAAAGGTTGATCTTTGATCCGCGTCAGTTTTGTCTCTGCCAAGATCTGTTCGAGTTTTTCGTTTAAAGGCTTGCGGTTCCAAAAAAAATTGCGCTTTTTGAGACCGAATGCTACGAAATCCTTGATGCAAAGGGGATACTCATCATCAATATTGCGCAATTGTGGTACGTATTGGACTTCATCGCGCTTGACATTAAAGACCGTGTGGACGGTATAGTTGTTAGCTAGATCTTGTAATAAGTGTTTGACAAGCGTTGTTTTTCCGACACCATTTTCACCTGTGATACAGGTCAAACTACCTTGAGGGATCTCAAAGGAGAGGTTGGAGAAAAGCTTGCGGTTGGGGATGGAAAGATCCAAGTTATGCACTGATAGGATCGATTTCATGAATAACTACTTCTTTCTATTTTTGAGTATCTAAGACAGCTTGGTATTCGTCTTGTAGCCAAGTTACGTATGTCTTGTTTTTAGGTAGAGTTTCAGTAACTTTGACGACAGGAATGTTGTTTTCTTTGCAGAGTTCAACGATATTTTTGATCACTGAGCTGTCACTTTGGGTATTTTGGACAAAGAAAGCGATCTTTTTACCTTTGATATCATTTTGCAATTTCTTGATGTCAGAATAGGATGGGTCGCTACCTTCTTCAGTTGCTTTAGCGAAGTGGCTGTTAGCGATCTTATAACCCATCTTCTTCAAAGAATAGTCAAAGACTGGTTCTGAAACAGCTACTTTTTGATTATTGCTGTTTTGTTTGATCTTGTCTAGCGTTTGTGTTAATTTAGCTAAAGTTTTTTTATATTTAGTAGCATTTTTCTTGAAGGCAGCCTTATTTTTAGGTTGCATTTTGCCAAATTCAGTTGCTAAACGGTCAGCGAGTTTTTCCATGGTCGTTGGATCATACCAGAGATGTTCATTTTGGCCTTCCTTGACTTTCATGACATCAGCCACAGATAGATATTTTTTACCATTCAATTTTTTGACCCAGCTATCGTAGCCGGCACCGTTATAGATAACAAGATCGGCTTTGGAAACGATCTTAGCTGTTTTAGTTGTTGCTTCAAAGTCGTGGGGATCAACATTAGGGCTAGTGATCAATGAAGTGACAGTTCCGTGATCGCCTAAGACGGCCTTGGCAGTTTCGCCGTAAAAATCAAGGGTCGTTATGACATTTAGCTTGTCAGATGCAGCAGCAGTATTTTTGTGATCAAAGGTGAAGAATGCTAGAAAAGCACTCACGAGTAAGATGAAACTAAATAATTTTTTTCGCATAATAAATATATCCTCTCTTAAATTGTAATGATTACCATTAACGATACTAACGTTTGAATTTACTACTGTCAAGCGTTGGGAAGCCTAAAAAGTTCTAAATTACGATTAAGTATTTTAAGAGAACACGTCAATTAAACTGTGAGAGCTTTTGAATTACGATTTAAAAAATTCTCGGAAAAATTTTGTCAGAGTTTTTAGTGTTAGATTTAAGTCCATTTTAGTGCTATAAATCCCGGTATAAAGGCAAGTCTTTGGGCTTGAAAAATCCTGCGCACAGATCCAAAATAAGGTCAGAAGGGGATGGGGGATTTGAGTACTTATGAAGAGGCCCTTAAAGCATGGAAATTAGCGGGCTTTAAGGATGGAATGATCTTTTCGTGGATCATCTCAGAGCATAAAGACATTTGTTTAGAGCTGTTGCAACTGATCTTACCTGATTTAGAGATCGTGGACGTTAAAAACATCAAAAAAGAGGATACGCATAAGCAAAATACCGTCTTTCACGGGGCGCGCTTCGATATCTATGCTGCAGACGAGCATGGACGAATGTATGACATTGAGATGCAGGTCAGTGATGAACATAATTTAGGTAAGCGGATCTCATGTTATCAAAGTTATTTGACCCAGCATGCTTTGGGGGGGCTGGGCAAGACTATAATGACAGGGTTGATACGTATGTGATCTTTATCTGTGATTTCGATTTTTTTGGTGCAAGTTTACCAGTATACACGACTGAAGTATGCGTAAAAGAAAGTGATCTGATACTCGATATAGGAGTGGTTAACTGTTACCAAAAACATAGAAAAATGTGTTATAACAAACCATGGAAAGAAGTAAAAATGTGGGTGGTTATTATGACAATGT
>ERZ507185.80-NODE-80-length-25043-cov-10.8808_pt1 | contig 25043 bp, 19 predicted proteins | sample MGYA00513763_ERZ507185 | MGnify/ENA metagenome assembly ERZ507185
GGGTAGGACGTTGCCATGCAACCTAAGGAATCGTTAATTCGGTTCCTTTTTTTGTACCCAGAACCAAGGTTTGAATTTTGAATGGCTTTTGGTATACTGGAAAAGGTTCGTTATGCCGTTCTAGCTCAGCAGGTAGAGCACTTCCATGGTAAGGAAGAGGTCGGCAGTTCAAATCTGCTGAACGGCTTCAAGACATTTGTCGCCTGGCTAATCAAAAAAGCGGAAGCACTGGTCGTTGCTGACTGAACAGCAACGCTCACAGTACTTCCGCTTTTTTGAATTCATCATTTTTGAGGACATTCTGAAGGCATCTGAAGACCCAGGTATACCAGACGTACACGGACTGGTGCAACGTTTATGGGGAACGGTGTATGGATCTTAGCCGTAACTAGCGACGTATAACTTGATCTTAGTAATCGTACAAGTTCATGTGTCGCCTTTTAACGAAGCACTGAAAACGGGTTAGTTATCATTTAACAGGGATGAGTGGTCTCCACCTGGACATACAATCCTCGTCGCTTCATCGTTGTGGATGGCTTATGACAGCTGGCCAGGCCGCACTCAATTGGTTTAAGAGCGGTAACACATTGGCACGTTGACTAGTCAAATAACTTACGTAGATTGGCATATGCGCGCTTGTGTCGCTGATGGGAATGCCGACACGGTTGTCATCCTGTAAATCACGAGCGGCGACGGTTGAATCCCAGGGTGATAAATTCGTACTAAAATACGGGAAGTCCGAGTATTTCGTGATTTCAGCAAATGCCATACGTTCCGGTTGATATAGAAATTTGGCATTGGGAATGGCGGATTGAATCACTTGTTTCCAGGCGCCGATTGCGCTTAAAACGATAAAGCTCATGCCTTCCAGTTCATGAAACGTGATGCGCGACTGATTGGCTTGATACATAAATTTTTGTAAGTTCACGATTAGATTTTCGGTACCAATAAAACGGGATTCAATGTCAGCGGTCAGCACTTCTTGATTAGAGAAAATCAGACTCGCTTGATGGTTGCGGAGATGGTCAGACAGTTGCGCCACCGTGATTAAATCTCGATTGACGGTTAAGTTGGCTGGCAATTGGTCGTTTAAGTGCGTCAGAAAAACCAGCGGGCCGGGAAGCGTCGTTTCAATCAGTAGGTGGTTCTGTGACTGTTCGTAATTTTGAATCTTGGTGATGAATGTTTGTTGATCCTGTAAGAGCTTTTCAGCTTCTTGCGCTGCCAGTTGGCCAGTTGCGGTGAGCGAGATGCGATTTGGCTGCCGATCAAACAGTTGGACGTTTAAATCTTGTTCGAGCTTCTGCATGCCCCGGGTAATCGTCGGCTGAGTGACGTTCAATGCCGTTGCCGTTTTTGCTAAGGTCTGCTGTTTGGCAAACGTGACGAGTTCTTCTAATAGATAGGTTTCAATCATGGATTCGAGCCACCTTTAGTATACGTTACTTGTATACTAGTATGAATAAGTGGTAATTTTCAAGGATAATGTCTGCGTGTATGATAATTGATGTAATCAAGCGTAGAAAGGATGTATGATGATGATACCAACGACAACTTTGAATAACGGCGTTACAATGCCCCAACTAGGATTCGGTGTGTTTCAAGTGCCTGACTTAGACGACTGTGAAGCAGCAGTGACCGCTGCTTTGAAGGCCGGCTATCGACTGATTGATACGGCAACGGCTTATCAAAATGAAGAAGCAGTGGGACGAGCAATCAAAAAAAGTGGGCTCAAGCGCGAGGACCTGTTCATTACGTCCAAATTATGGGTTTCGGACTTCACTTATGAACGGGCGCAACGTGGGATTGACGCTTCACTAAAACGACTGGGTTTAGACTACATGGACCTCTATCTGCTGCACCAACCCTATGGTGATACAATGGGAGCATGGCGGGCACTCGAAGAAGCTTATCATGCCGGTAAGATTCGGGCGATTGGTGTTTCTAATTTTTATGCCGACCAGCTCAAAAATCTTGAATTGACGATGACCGTCCAACCAGCAGTCAACCAAATTGAAGTTAACCCGTGGTATCAACAGACCGACGAAGTTAACTTTAATCAGCATGAACAAGTTCGCGTCGAAGCCTGGGCCCCGTTTGCAGAAGGTAAGCACGATATTTTCAACCAGCCAACCATTCAAGCTATTGCTGAAGCCCATCATAAGACGACCGGTCAAGTTATCTTGCGGTGGCTCTTACAACGGGGCATTACGGTGATTCCAAAGTCTGTGCATCCGGAGCGTATGGCTGAAAACATGGCCGTCTTTGATTTTGAACTATCAACTAGTGAAATGGCGACTTTGGCAAGTCTCGATAAGGGTGTCAGTCAATTCTTTGATCATCGGGATCCAGTGACAATTGAACAGATTTTTGGCGCTAGTCTCAAGCAATTACACGAATAGGAGTGTGGATTAATGACAACTGAACAAAATCCAACAATTAAGTTAAACGATGGACGGGCCATTCCTGCTATCGGATTCGGTACTTTTCAAATTCCGGACGACGGTTCAACTTATAATGCCGTCAAAGAGGCCCTCGAATTGGGCTACCGGCACATCGATACGGCCGTTGCTTACTTCAATGAAGATGAAGTTGGCCGAGCTATCAAGGATAGTGGGATTCCTCGTGATGAAATTTGGGTCACGAGTAAGCTATGGATTCAAGACTATGGCGAGGAGCCGGCTGCAAAAGCCATCGACCGGTCGCTTGAGAAATTAGGCTTGGATTATATCGACCTGTACTTGGTTCATCAACCTTATGGCGACGTTCCTGGCGCATGGCGGGCAATGGAAGCTGCCCAAAAAGCGGGTAAGTTGAAGTCGATTGGGGTTTCCAACATGACCCCCAAACTGTGGCAACAATTTGTCCCACAATTTGAGACGATTCCGGCGGTCAACCAAGTTGAATTTAACCCCTACACGCAGCAACGGCCGCTACGGGAATTACTGGCCAAACAAGATGTTAAAGTGGAAGCTTGGGCACCACTTGGTCAGGGAAATCAGGCGTTATTCAATGAACCAGTCATTCAACAGCTGGCACAGAAATACCACAAGGATGCTGGTCAAATTATTTTACGCTTTGAAAATCAAGAAGGCGTCATCGTCTTTCCGAAGTCTGTTCATGCAGCTCGTATTAAGAGCAATCGCGAGATCTTTGACTTTGAATTGACGGCTGCGGAGATGGATCAGTTGCGGGCGTTGGATACCGGCAAGGCCCAACATGATCCCGAGGCACCAGGTGTAGCAGAACGGTTATTAGGGGCATTCGACGTGCACGCTGACGATTAATTCAGCACAATATCAGAGTCACTACGATGATTGGACGGACTGGAATCATTTTCACGATGTTCGGTACGTTTATCAATCTGTCTGAAAATCTTTTGAAAAGATAATTAATCAACAATCACTAAGCGGTGTCCACTGACTTTATTTCGAGTCAGTGGGCACCGCTTTAGTTGTGAGATTGCTTATTCGGTCGTGGCCTGATTGACGACCTGGTCGTTGAAGTCTTCAAGAATGCCGAGCAGCGTGGTCACGCGCTGTGGTCCCAGCAGATTAGCCCATTGATTTGCGCTCTGACGCATCGTCGCGACGAGTTGTTGGTCGATTTCGCGACCACTGTCGGTGAGGAGGAGACTTTTCTGACGGCGGTCACTCGCATTGGCTTGCTGCTGAACGTAACCATAACTAAGTAACGCACTAATTTGGCGTGAGATGGCACTGCGTGAGACGTGGTGCCGGTGTGCAATATCCATTAAGAGCAGCGGCGCTTGGCTTTTGCCAATCTCATGCATAATTAAAAATGCGTCTAAGGTGAGGTGGTAGGTTGTCAGTAAAGCACTCAGCTCGGTGCTAAGGTAACGAGAAACGTTGGCGTAATCGCTGAGGAAGATGTCGAAAGAATCAGCGCTGGTCATCAATAAGGACCTCCTTTTGATCTGGATAATTGGTAAACGAAAATCAACTTGATGTCGTAATAATCATAACGCCAAATAGCCGAAAAGTGTTAAATTGTGAGCCGCAAATTGATTGGCACAAATTCAATTTGAGTTGTAATTGAAATTGGTTGCGTGGGGTGTCAGTTGATTGGTGGTGAACAGAAAATCCCAGTACTGATCATTGTTGCGGACCATTACTGGGATTTTGATGGATTAATTATATTATGAAATGACGAATTATTGAGTATCTTAGTCGATAGTACGAGGCCTTATTTGGACCTGATAATCAATCAGATATTGACTGGCAGTTAAGCTTGGGTCCGGTGCCGCCGAGCAATCATTGGCAGGATCATGCCGAGCGCCACGAAGATGATTGGCGTTAGAATGTTGAGTGTTAACTGGAACAGCCAACTGCTGGGGTTGCTAGCATAGGAAGTCTTGGGAACCATCCCTAAGATACAAGCAAACGCGGTGAATAGGAAGCACCAGGCACCGACTAGTCTACCGGCAACCGGGTTCTTGAGAAACTTGTAGTCACTCTTGAACTTGCTCAGTTGCTTGTTGAGCAACATGTAGGCCAGGAAGACCCACAGATAGCGCATAGGCATGACGACTGAGTTGAGGTTCAGTAGCCAGTTGAACAATTCGTTCATGTTACCGATACCCAGGGCTGGAATAATAATCAGAATGCTGACGAGGACCCCAGTTAGAATGTAACCATTGACTGGCACGTCCTTTTTATTCATTTTGCTCAATTTCTTAGGAATAAATTCTGGATCGGCATCACCAAGCAAAATCTTCAGTGGTGCGTCGATCGAGAAGGCTAACGCAGAAATCTGAGCCAGTACATTGGCAATCGCATAGAGAATCAAGAATAAGTTTCCAACGTGGTAGAAGGCACCCAACCGTTGAAAGGCGTAGTAGGCACCGTTGGCCATTAAGTCAGCTGGAATGTGCTTGGAGTTGAATAAAATCCCCATCGCAAACGACCCCAGTAGGGCACAAACGGCCACCATGCCAGCGAGTACTAACATACCGAGTGGAAATTCCCGTCCCGGATTTTTCGTCTTGTTGACGTAGGGTGAAATCTTTTCAGAACCCCCGACCGCAAAGACTAACATTGAAACGGTCGTGAAATACGTAAAGTCAAATTTAGGCAAGTAGGACTTGATTGAAAACATGTTTGGCGTTTGCACGGTTGCTTTGGTCATAAAGGGCGCTGACACGGCCAAAATAATGAACAGAATCGACATGATGAACATCCCGGTCCCAGCAACGCTCCCAATCCGTTTAAGCGTCGTTAAGCCTAATGAAGCAATCCATAGGAAGAATAAAAAGAGCACTAAACAAATGGCTTGAACGACTAACGCGGGTGTCGTATTGACAAAATTCCCGTTGCCACGGAATAGCCAGCTAAAGGCGATTAAGATGCCTTGGGGCTTTTGTGCCAAATATGGAATATGAACGATCCAATAAGTCCAGGCGGCATAGTACGCGAGCCGTTTGGTACTAGTCGCACGAATCCATGACGAAACGCCCCCCTCGGCGTCTTTGAAAGTTGAACCGAGTTGGCCCACAATCAAGGTATACGGAATAAAATAAATAATCATGATCAGAATCCAAGACGTGACGACTGAAAGTCCTTGTAAGGCGAAGTTATTGACAACGTTTCCAAGACCCCAGACCGCCACAAATGCAATTAGTGCAATGTTGGACCAACGAAGCTGTTTTTCATTTTCCATGATGAAACTCCTTTGCGGCTAAAGTATGCTTAATTGTAAGGCCAAATTGAAAACGATACCAGTATTAACAAGTCAATATTAAAAGCGCTTTACATTTTGCAATAAAAAATGAATTTTAGGTGTCAAAACGGGGAAAATTTGCTATTGTTAAGAGTGGATAATAAACTATTAACGACGGATGGCTCGGGCGGTCCGGATGATGATGAAAGCAGGAATAATCTTGAAAGAAGTTACGATTGGTGAGTTAGCGTTAACGACAGGCATGCCGAAAATTGGCGTAGTCCTGGCGGGTGCGACGCGGGAGGACTTGATTCGCAAGGCGGGGCAGATTTTGACGTCGGCCGCGCAAATCGTGGTGTGGCGATTGAATCCATATCAAGAGTTAGATAATCGAGCGGAACTCGTCAATACCGCCTCCCAATTGCAACAAGTTTTAGGGACGATTCCGTTGGTGGCGACGTTTACGATGGCAGCGGACGCGGATGAATTGGCTGAATATTATCAGACTTATCAAACGCTGGTCAATAATCGGAGCGTGGCAGCCGTAGATGTCGACATTGCGATGGTCAACCAACCTGATTTTATGACGCTGACTCAGCAGATGCGAGCCAATAAGATTCGCTTGATTACTAGCCAGACGGTAACGCGCGCATCGACTACGGAATTAGTGACGACTTATCAAACATTGGCGGCCACTGGTGCGGATGTCGTCCGCGTCACCGTTGAAAGTCAGGATGCGCAGGACGTTTTGGCTTTGATGGCAGCGACTGAACAAGCGCATCGCCAGTTGGCCGTACCCGTGATTGCCACGGCGAGCGGGAAAATGGGCCGTTACAACGGCATCTGTGGCCAGTTGACGGGTTCAGCGGTGACATTTGGACACGTCGGGCGCGTTGGTGACCAGAATCAGTTGACGGTCAGTCAAATCAAACAAGCATTACAGATACTAGTCCCAATTGAAGGAGCGTGAAGGGCATGCAGTGGCGGTCATTTTGGCGACATACGCGTACAATTGTTGAAACCCTACTGATTTATTTTTTACTGATTCAGGGGCCATATGATTTGTGGATCGGCAAAATTGGCTACCGGATTGGGTCTTATTTAATCGACATTGTCGGTATCACCGTGCTATTCATGGTGGTGGAACTCGGTTATAACGCGATTCGACAACACGTCTTGAAACGACGGTCGCAGAAGAAATAGCCGAGATTTGTGTTCAGTAGATGAAATGAACGTCGTCACCAGCAGTGATCAAACTTGTTGGTGGCGGCGTTTTTGTGTGCCTTTTGACGGGTGACTAGCTGGGATTGCTGCGGGTGAAATCTAGGTCGATTGAGATGAGATGACGGTTTTTTGTTATGCAGTGGATGAGTGACACAAACAAATCGTTGCGCGATTCAAAAATTGTTCAGGTGAACAAAATAGCGCCGATATGAGCAATGGTGGGTGGGAAATCAGTGTGCGGCTGGTTTTTGAGCCTGTCATTCTGTTGGCGAGATATTAAAATAGTTTTGCGATAAACAACAATATTAATCAAGTTAGTAACAGCTTAATTAGAAATCTAATAATTAGTTGAGCTTTCTGAGGACGCCATGCTATAGTTAAAAACCGTAAATCGTGTATTGATTAAACACGATAATTAAATACAGTAAAAACACTTTATTTAATGCGATTAATGGTTATGTCAGTCAGGTTTTTAACAGAGAAATGGGGAATTCCTATCAATCGTCGTGAAACGAAGGTTAGTCGTTATAAAATGTATAAAAGTGGAAAATTGTGGTTATTTGCTGGCGTGACTTTATTGGCCGTCAATGTTCAGCTGGTCAGTGTCCATGCGGATGAGGCCCCTGTTCAGTCAACTACTGAACAGGTCACTACGGAAGTCGCGCACACTAATTCGAACGCTGAACAGCCGGCTTTAGTTGTGGTGAACCCCCAAGCGGCCAAAGATGATAACGCTGACATGAGCGTTAGCGAAGTCGTAGATGTCGAGGACGGTACTGTGGATAATACTGCGGTCATTGAGAACACAGCTGTGAATGACGAGGCGGATGTCAGCGCTCCTACTGATGTGGTGGCCAGTACCGACAGTAGTGCCGAAAATGCCGCGAATAGCGAGTCAGACACCGACATTGTCGATAAGGCAGATGTGAATGGGACAGACAATATCAGTGATGCGGCTAGTCGCGATATTGATGAAAATTCGGTTGCTGAGAGTGAACAGGTCGAAAACGTCTTGACTCCGGAAATAGATTCGCCGGTCAATCACCATCCTGAAGTGGTTGCCGAGACTGAACAAGTTCGAACGGACGCAGATGTCAACGATATGGCGACTGAACAACAAGCGGCGTTGACGATTGCTGATGCCGGACGAGCGGATAATCCAACGACTACCGGTAACTTTGGCGTCGATTGGGAGTTTGATGTGGCGACAGGCACGCTGACTCTGCACGGCGGCACGTTGAAGAACAGTTACGGTGACAATCCTTGGAAGCGCCAGACTTGGGCCTCGTCGATTAAAAAAATCTTCATTGCCGATCGGATTATCGCCGGAACGAATATGAACGGCCTGTTTTCCGAACTGACAACGGTTGAAAGCTATGAAGGTTTAGAAAAAATCGACACTAGTGCCGTGACGAATATGCAGTCGGTATTTAAGGGTAACTATGCAGTCAAATGGCTAGATCTCACTGCTTGGGATGTGAGCAATGTCACCACGATGGCCAACATGTTTATGGGTAGTTTCATGGGTACTGAACTTAATTATCTCAATTTAAGTGGTTGGAAGACCCATAACGTGACTGATATGCAAAATATGTTTTGGCACAACAAACAACTGCGTCTAATCCACGGCTTAACTGATTGGGATACCAGTCAAGTTGTCACGATGACCAATATGTTCGCTCACAGCGGTGTTCAGCACTTGGATCTATCTAATTTTGATTCGAGCAGTCTGGTTGAAATGGATGGCGCCTTTGGACAAATGGCCAACTTAGAAAGTATCGAGTTCGGAAGTAAGTTCACCACTGAACACGTCACCGATATGAACGGGCTGTTTGCGGACGATGAAAAGCTCAAATCGTTGGACCTATCTTATTTTAATATGAAAAACGTCGAAGCTAATTGGCAAATGTTAGCTGGTTTGACAAGTTTACAAACACTGGTGCTCGGACCGGGACTTGATTTCAGTCGCCACGGCAATCAACCGCTCGTCGATTTACCGGATGTTCCCAAGAATAACACCTATACGGGAAAGTGGGTCAATATTGATGATCCATCGCAAACACTAACGAGTACTGAATTGCTGGCCTTGTACGCTGGTAAATCAGCGCCAAAAGCAACCTTTGTGTGGGAGACGAAATCCGCAGCGTCGATTACGGCCAAAGATAGCGAAATTTTTGTTAATCAATCCTGGGACTGGTCGCAAAATGTGACGCAGCTAATCGATGCGAATGGGCAAAATGTCGATGTTAGCACGTTATTGAGCACCAATCCACAGGCGGTGTCAGTCAGTGGCGATACCGTCGACACGAGCAAACCGGGGACTTATCAGGTGACGCTGACCTATGCTGGCCATCAAACGACTGTAACGGTCACCGTTAAAGAGAATCAAAGTCAACTGAATCTTCAAGCGAGTGACGTGACGGTTGAAATCGATTCGTCAACGGGAACCGCCGTGTGGCAACCACAAGATAATTTTACCAATGCCACCGATTCGGATGGCCAGTCAGTTGATTGGTCAGGCATCACGGTCAGTGGAACCCCAGACTTAACCACAGCCGGCAGCTATGAAGTGGTCTATCAATTCACGGATATGACTGGGCAATTGGTCAGTGCCACGGTGACCGTGACGGTGGTTGAAAATGAAGCTGATACGGGTGACGGGGACGGCGAGGAGCCTGGTGAACCAGAAGTGCCAGGAGAACCCGAGGAGCCAGAAGTACCTGGTGAACCCGAGGAGCCAGAAGTGCCAGGAGAACCCGAGGAGCCAGAAGTGCCAGGAGAACCCGAGGAGCCAGAAGTACCTGGTGAACCCGAGGAACCAGAAGTACCGGGAGAACCAGAAGAGCCGGAAGTACCGGGAAAACCAGAAGAGCCGGAAGTACCGGGGGAACCAGAAGAGCCAGAAACGCCGGGAGAACCGGAAGAACCGGAAGTACCGGGGGAACCAGAAGAACCAGAAGAACCAGAAGAACCAGAAGAACCAGAAGTACCAGAAGAGCCGGAAGTACCGGGGGAACCGGAAGAACCAGAAGTACCAGAAGTGCCGGGTGAACCAGAGCAACCAGGAGAACCAGAACATCCCGAAGCTCCGGAACGCCCGGAAGTACCAGAGCGCCCTGAAATGCCAGAACATCCAAAAGTTCCAGAACGCCCAGAAGCACCAACGCAGCCGTCCCAACCAAGTGGCCCAACTGCTGACACCGATGCGGGACATCAAGAATCAATACGGCAACGACCGAACGTTACCGGACCTAGTTTAGCGACTACAAGCGGTCTGAACAGGGATGCTAGTCAGAAGATTTCGTCCGAACAAGTTGATCAGCAACGGGAAAAATCTGCTTTGGTGCGTTCAGACCAGGAGACTGCAGTCGTAACCCCGCTACAGGAACGGGTTACAACGGATGCAATTCGAACAACTGCGAGTGAAAGCTTGCCGCAAACAGGTGAACAGTCTAACCACCTTGGATTGATGGGATTAATGATCTTGATGGCGACGGGTTTGGCGAGTGTACTGGGAATTAAACGTCGGCGAGGCTAATTAGATTAAGGAGTGGATGACAAATGAGAGAACAAGCAAAACGGTATAAAATGTACAAAAGTGGTAAAATTTGGGTATTTGCTGGAATAACGCTGATTACCTTAAACCTGACCATGATTAATGGGCGCGCGGATGACACTGATGCGGCCCCGGTGACGGATATTGCAGCCCAAGTTTTACCAACCGAGCAGCAACCCGAGCTGACACTGAACAAGACTGAACAAACATCTGGCGATAATGCAGCCAGAGCAGAAATCAGTGATGCACCGGCAAGTGCTGAAGCCGTGACAACCGACTCACAAGCGGCGGACACTGTCCAGGAATCCATGGTGGCAGCGCCCGCTGAAAGTCATGCTGATGCTTCAGTGCAAGTTTCTACTGAACAACCAAATCAGTCAGTGGTTTCCGACCAAGGTGTTGAAGCTCCCGCTGCAGATGGACAACTGCCTGTTGAGCCAGCGCCGGATGTTGTGGTCGATCATGATAGTTCATCAGTACACTCTGATTCAGGACAAGTTGCGGATCATGAGGCTGATGAAGCGACTGAGATACCAGAGAGTTTGCTTGTTGGCCCCGATGTCACTGCAACGGCCAATGAACAACCTGTGTTAACGGAATCAAAAGACATGGTGCGTCGCCAGGAACCACGTGCTAACGAATTAGAACGTGGCATTCAAGACACGCGAAGAACAGAAGTAACAGGTAACATTGGTGTTAACTGGTGGTTTGATGGTGAAACCGGCGTGTTATCACTAGGTGGGGGAAAACTAAAGCCGTGGCATAGTATGAGCAGCCCTTGGGAATGGTATACGTGGTTTGAACAAGTAACTAAAGTGGTTATCACGGATACGATAGTTGCGGATAAAAATATGGCTGGACTGTTTTCCGACTTAAAAAATGTGAAAAGCTATGTTGGCTTGGATAAAATTGATACCAGTGAGGTTGTCAGCATGCGGGGACTCTTTATGGACAATCTAAATTTGACGACCTTAGACCTGAGCAGCTGGAATACAAGCAAACTTGAAGAGATGAGACTGATATTTGGAGTCGCAATTTATGATAGGCCTAAATTTTCTAAGTTGACAAGTATCAACTTAGCTGGTTGGGATACGAGCCATGTGACTGATCTATCCGGTGCGTTTTTATACTGCGGTAGCCTCAGAACAGTGATTGGATTGGAACAATTTAATACTGAAAAAGTCACAGATATGACCGCCGTGTTTTATGGTACAGCATTCAGCAGTTTGGATGTCTCTAATTTTTCTAGTGAAAGTTTGACAGAAATGTTGTGGATGTTCGGTGGAATGCGTAATGTGACAAGTATCAAACTTGGTTCCAAGTTTGACGCAGCATTAGTTCAGAATTTCCGTGCTTTATTTGTGTATAGTCCCAAATTAGAAGTGTTGGATATTTCCGGTCTAGACATGTCACGGGTTACAGAGAACAATGGTATGTTTCTGGGTGATTTTAGTCTTAAAAAGCTAACGCTAGGTCCCAACACTAATTTATCTAAACTTCTCGAGGCGCCTTCAGTTGGTTTACCCGGCCCCTATCTGTCCGAAAAATATAGCGGCCGTTGGGTCAACCTTGACGACCCAAATGACACTTTGACCACTCAAGAGCTGATTGCGCGCTATTCCGGCAACGGTGCTGCTATGGCGACGTACATCTGGGAGGCCAATCGGGCGATCATCGACTTACATGACGTGACTATCGATGCCGGTGACGACTGGAATTGGTCTCACAGTATCGACGGGCTAGTTGACCAGTTTGGCAATCCAGTCGATGTGCAAGCGTTATATGCCGCCAATCCCAAGGCGGTCAAACTGCGCGGGGACCGCGTGAATACGAAACGTCCAGGAACTTATCAAGTGACGTTTAAGTATGCGGGGAAAACGGTGACGGCTTTGGTGATCGTCAAAGCCGACCAGACTAGTCTGAACGTTCATGATACCGATTTGCACGCCGGTGGGACTTGGCAACCACAGGATGCGTTTGACGGCGCAACGGACAAGGATGGTCAGCCGATTGATTTTAGCAACGTCACGGTGACTGGCGACGTCAACCCGGCAGTACCCGGGGAGTATCAAGTGACCTACACGGTTGGCAATCAGAGTCAGACCATCACGGTGACAGTCAAAGAAAATCAGGCAAGTTTGAATCTTCACCAACACCACGTGACGGTGCATACTGATGGGCAGGGTGGCAGTACTTGGCAGCCACAAACCAACTTTCATAATGCGACGGATGTTGACGGACACCCCGTTGACTGGTCCGCAATCGAAGTTATCGGGATGCCTGATTGGACGACTGCTGGCGACTATCAAGTCACATATCAGTTTAAAAATCAGCATGGCAAATTAGTTGCGGCAACGGTAACGATTACCGTCGTGATTGAAGAAGATGATGAACAGGGCGAGTCACAGAGCGCACTCCAAGTTCAAGATTCAACGCTGCAAGTTGGCGATGCCTGGCGGCCGGAAGCAAATGTCGTCGTTGTGACGGACGTCAATGGCGACACCGTACCGTTTGATGAACTGCTGGTAACCGGAACCGTGGATACCACGAAAGCGGTCGTCTACGAAATCACCTACCAATATACCGATGCGAGCGGTAAAGTATTTACCGAAGTCGTGACGGTGACGGTCGTCGAAGTTGACGATGGTGATGCGAACGGCGAGCAGCCGGATGCTGGAGAACAGCCAGCTCAGCCGGACGATGGCGATGATTTAGACGATTCTAATGAACAGGGCCAATCTGGTAATGGCAGTCAGACTGAACAGCCTAGTGAACAACCACAAACTGGTGACACGGGTAGCCATGGGAACAATGCGGGCAAACCGGGTACTTTAGGCGCTAACAATCAGGGGACTAATGGTAAGGTCCCAGGCAAAACTGGTGTCAATCATGGTTCAAACGATCATTCGAGCGATGTTAACGGTGCAACTCAAACGGTTCTTGCTGATTTATCAGCAGGAACGGATGGGCAATCACGCACCGGCCTGAATGTTCGCGACCAAACAACGAAGCAACTTGGCCAAGCTTCACCATCCAGCTCTGTTCAGCCAGCTACTGCTAAAATCGGAGCGGATTACTTACCACAAACGAGTGAACAAGCAAGCCATTCCGGTGTCTGGGGTGCCTTACTGCTGGGCTTGACGGTATGTGGTGGCTGGTTGGGATTACGCCGCAAACAGTAGGTCGCATCACTAACTTGGCCAATAACACGTTAGAATTTTCAAATGGGCCAGCTAGTAAGTGGACTAACTGTGTACGAACAGTCTTCGTGTGTACCAGGTGACAATTCCCAATCCACACAAAAACAGGTCGCAGTTTCCAATCGGAAGCTGCGGCCTGTTTTGCTGGTTAAAAATTATTGCACCTTGGCAACTAGTTGTTCAGTGAACGCATCCAGTGCCTTGACGTCATCCGCTTCAGGAGCAAGGTTAACGAACACATCCTTGGCCCCTTGAGTCGCGCCTGCTTTTTTGAACGCCTGACTGAAATCGGTGACAGCTTTACAGTAATCGTCATCGTAGAACGTATCTCCGGAACCAGCGCAACCGTAAATTTTACCGGTCAAATCGAGATCTTGTAAGTCTTCGTAGAAATCGAGCCCTTCTTCTGGGAGCGCACCTTCATCGTACGTATAAGGGACTACGACGCAAATATCGACATCGTTGAATTCCGTGGCGTCGGCTTGCGAGATTTCTTCTTTGGCAACATCGACTCCAAGTTTTTCAAATTTTTCAGTAATAATATCGGCAACGTCCTCATTATTACCGGTAATTGTGGCAAAAATAACTTTAGCAGTGGCCATGTGAACTCCTCGCTTTCAAATATCTTGATAAGCTGATTATAGCAGAGTTTTCATGTGAAATTAAGGTATTGCGGCGTTATTCACAAAACCAGTTGGTCGAGTGTTTCTCAGCAGTGAATTCCATGCTATAATTTAACTATTAATGGTTATTTTACCGAAAATAAATTAATTTTTGGTCGGCGCTTAACCAGAGACTGAATAAATTATAAATTGGCGAGGAGCGTTGGTTTTGTCTAAAAAGAAGAAAAAAGAAGGGTTGGGTAGACGGCTGTGGAATTCCATTACGGAGCCGATTCCTGACGACGATAACGATGAACAAGATAGTGAACAAATTCCTTTAGCCTACGATCTAAAGGATTCAGCGGCGGCAAAATCAGACGATCCCGAAGCAAAATCAACGGTCAATATCCCTCGTTCCAAGGCGGATGCCGAGGATAGTAAACAACCCGTTGATGCAGTGATTGAACCTGAAAAAGTGGCCAAAAAAGCACAGCAGCATGGGGACACTAAAGCGGCCGCTACAAGCAAAGCAAGTTCGACAGCCGCTAAGTCAGACAAGGCCGACAAAGCGGACACGGCCAAGCATGCGGCAACTAGCGCGACCATGTCGAAGGATGCGCAACGGCGAGCACAAGCGGCCAAACAAGCTGCGAGTCAGACCAAGCAAGGCACTAATTCAGCTGAATCAGCCAAAACAGCAGGTTCGGCTGCGAAGGCGACCACTAAGCATGCTAAGGACGAAACGTCGCAAGCAACTAAGGCGACGCAATCACAGCCGGCTGCAGCGAAAAATGCCCAATCAGCAAAAGCGGCCACTAGCCAGGCGACATCCGCGGACCAGCAGTCGGCAGAACCGACGACCCGAACGGCTAAGCACGCGGCACAAGCCAAGTCTGCGGCTCAGGGGAGTCAATCAGCGGCTGCGGAGACACCAGCTAGCCAAGCAACGAATCAGCAAGCGACGGGCAGCCAATCAGGCTCACAAGCCGGTGATACGACGGCAGAACCGATGACCCGGACGGCTCGACATGCACGGCAAGCTGCAGCTAAACGGAGCCAACAAAAGACAGAAAATTCGGCAACCAGCCAAGCTGCTACTAGTTCGGCAACCGCTAAGTCAACCAGTGACTCAGCAGCAACTTCGACGAACGCATCCAAGCAAGGCGCAAAGGCGGCTGCGGCTCAATCAGCCACTGCTCAGGGTGCGGCTGCCAAATCAACTGCGGCCAAAGCGACTGGTTCACAGGCCCAGACTTCGGCGGCAACTAAGGCGAACTCGGCATCTTCAGCCAAAGCCGAGGGGCAATCGTCCCAAGCGAACAAGGCTAAGTTGGCGGCAACACAAGCGACAACCGCTAACACGACACAAGCGAAGTCTGAAGCCCCACAACAGCCAAAAGTTGCACGGCGGATTCCAGCCGACCACATCCCACCGGTTGCGCGTAAGCAACAGCCGAAGATTGCGGTCAAGGGGACGGAACAGCCTGAAGATGAGGCACAACCAGAATTACCACTGTCACGTGAAGAATTATATGGGGACCAACAACCAAATGGCGGCAAGCAACCTAAAAAGACGAGTATGTCGCGGGTCGCTCGTCATGAAGAACACGTCACGGCTGATGACTTGGGAGCTGAGAATCAGGACGCATCCAGACTTGAAAATGATGACCAAAATCCACATCTGAAGCGGAAATCCCGGCATTACAACTGGAAGCTGATGCTGACCGGAGTGGCCATCTTGGTGGTCGCTGCAGGTGGTGCCTTATTCATGTGGAACCATGCGCAAACGACGCAGGCCGAAGCACGAACCAGTGCCGAACGGATCGTCGACCAAGTTTACACGTCATCAGCGCAACGTGATTTACGCAATAGTGCAATGAGTGCGACATTGGCGAAGTTACAAACTAATATTGATAATATGAAGGATTCGAGCGAGAAGACGAGCTTGCAGAAGCAACATGACACTGCAGCCAAAATGCTCAAGGTCCGGACGAACTATCAAGATTTGCGTAATGCTCAAGGGCGTATCAAGGCGGATGTCACCATGGATACGATCACCAAGAATCAGCAACGGTTGACCAGTACTGGTTTGACGACGAACAAGGCTTATTTTGCTAAGAAGTATGATAAGTTGTTTGAAAAGACCGGTAAGACCGTCAAAAAGGTGGTCAGCTATGACACTGCCTTCCAGAAACTCTATAACAAGAAGAACAAGTTGAAGGCTTCGACCCCGTCAACGACGGTTGATAAAGTGGCCGCAAACTTAAAGGCCTACCGCAAAAAATCACAGTTAGCCGAAAACGACTACGTGAAGTTAGTGGCTGATCGCAAGAAGTTGGCGAAGGCTAACAAGTCATCCGCATCATCTTCAAGCTCCAGCACCTATAGCTACAGTTACAGCGAACCAGAATCATCCTCGAGTTCTTCGTCGTCAGTTTATAGCGACAGTAGCTCATCGGACGATACTTATAGCTATAGTAATGATACGGATACGAGTTCAGCAACTTCCAGCTCAAAGGCTTCTAGTTATAGCTATAGTTATAGTGCGGCCGATAATAGCAGTTCGACGACTGACTATGGTACCACGTCGTCATCATCGACCACTACTGGAACGAGTTCAAGTACCGCTTCGACCACGTATGGTGATGGAACGGGTACTAATTAAGTTGACTAGTTCGATCCACAATTAAACACACACGACTGAGATACTTGTCTTTAGTCATCAGTTACGTTGATTAAACGTCTCGTGACCACCCGTAAACAATTTTGTGATGGGCGGTCGCGAGGCGTTTTTGCTTAAATGATGACCACTATTAGCTGTGACTGCTGATACTTATCTGGGTGCGCAATGGCGCTTGAACTACTGTAGGAATGATTCAACCAACTAAGCAGTTATCCAGGTGATTGGAACGGCAGAAGCATGATTCCCCTATCGGAAGATAATTAATGCTATGATAATCGTATTAAAATATTTATTAAAAATAATATGGGAGTGGATAGACGATGCAAATTACAATTTTTGGTAAGGGTAATATGGGACAAGCTATTGGGCACAACTTCGAAGCAGCTGGTCAAACGGTGACTTATTACAGTTCTAAAGATCAAGCGACGACATTTGGTGACCTGATCGTAATGGCAGTGCCATACCCAGCCCTAGCAGCCCTTGCAAAGCAGTATGCGACTGAATTGAAGGGTAAAATCGTCATTGATATTACGAATCCATTGAACTTTGATACTTGGGACAGCCTGGTGGTGCCTGCCGATAGTTCTGCGGCGCAGGAGCTGCAGAAGCAATTGCCTGACAGCAAGGTGCTCAAAGCGTTCAACACGACCTTCGCTGCCACCTTGCAAAGTGGACAGGTCAATGGCAACGAACCTACGACCGTGCTAGTTGCCGGTGATGATGACGATGCCAAACACCAATTAGCACAAGCGTTAGCCGGAAGCCCGCTACAAGTCAAGGACGCCGGTAAGCTCAAGCGCGCTCGTGAATTGGAAGCAGTTGGCTTCTTGCAGATGACGTTAGCAGCTAGTGAACAAATTGGCTGGGACGGCGGCTTTGCGGTCATCAAGTAGCATCAGCGACGACTAGGTTGAACGGTGTTGGACGTGCTAAATCAGCCGTTCAGCTTTGGGCACGTGGTCTAAATGGTCTTTGAATTTGATCTTTGGCGATTATCTCAAAGGCTGACCGTTGATTTTTGAGGATAAAACAGGTAGTGGAACGGTAATCCGGACTTAGCTACCTGTTTTTTGATACTTAAAATGGTGGCATAATTGGTGCACTAGCCATGAATATGAGGCAAACACGGTATTAGATACAACAAGTCGTGTTCAGTTTGAACTATCGGGTGACTGAACAAAGCCACGGCACAACTGAACAAAACTGAACAGCCGGCAGCTTGCTGCTTTAAGCGAATTAGGACGGTTTTCAGATCAAGTAGTGGTATCATTGAGCATGAGAATAAAGAAGAAATGGGGTCATGAGTATGCCAATCGTTTTAATGGCGCAGGCAACGAAACCAGAGCAACGGCAACAGTTACAGGAACAGTATCCGGGGTGGCAATTTAAGGATGCCGACGCGATAACGCCAGCGGACTATGATGAAGTGGAAGTGTTGTACGGCAATCACCCGCTACTCAAGACATTATTAGCGCAGCCCACCAATCAGCTGAAATTCGTGCAAGTGATTTCCGCTGGCGTGGACTACCTGCCACTGAAAGATTTACAAGCGGCCGGAGTCTTGGTTGCGAACACCAGCGGCATTCATGCGGATGCCATCAGTGAATCCGTTTTGGCAGCGATGCTAACAGTCGTTCGTGGCTACCATGCGGCCTGGCTGAATCAACAAGGGCAGCGTGCTTGGCAATTACCAATGACGACCTCGACATTGACTGGTCAACAGTTATTGATATATGGGACTGGTCAAATTGGACAATCCTTGGCAGCTAAGGCCAGTGCACTGGGTATGCATGTGATTGGCGTGAATACGACCGGTCATCCAGCTGAACATTTTCATGAAACGGTTGCTTTTACGGCGACGGAACCAGTGTTGGCGACGGCTAATTTTATCGTTAACGCCTTGCCATTGACGCCGACGACGCATCACCTATTTAATGCCGCGCTCTTTGCACAGACGAAACAGGCGCCTATGTTGATCAATATTGGTCGTGGACCCGCAGTCGATACGACTGATTTAATGGCGGCCTTGGACCAGCACCAGTTAAGCATGGCGGCCCTTGATGTGACGGAACCCGAACCATTACCGGCGGACCATCCGCTCTGGCAACGCGATGACGTGTTGATTACACCACATATTTCCGGCCAGATTGCCCATTTTCGTGCGACAGTCTTTCCAATTTTTGCCGCAAACTTTGCGCAGTTCGTTAAGGATGGCACGCTTGTCCGCAACCAAGTTGATCTTGACCGTGGTTATTAGCCCAGTTACTGCTGGCTAGCCAGACGCAGGGTCATTACTGAACGGCGTGTTCAGTTTGAATGAAAAAATGCAAAAAATCCGATAATACGCAATTCATTATTGAAATGCGCGTTATCGGATTTTTGAGCTTCAATGAGTCAGTGTTCAGATTCTTTGAAATTTTCAGCGGTACGGTCATTGGGGCCCTGCCCAATTGCGAGAATGAAGACGGTGCTAATGATCAGTACGCTACCAAGAATGTCGAGCCAGCCAAAGCTGACGCCCAGTAAAACGACGGCAATGACGGTCGCTGACAGTGGTTCGAAAGCATCAAGCAAACTCACGACGGTTGGGCGAATATATTGCAGACTTTGCAAGAAGAATAGAAAAGCTAGCAACGTTCCGAATAAAATAACAAAGACCAGTTTGCTAATGTTCAGTGCCGTCAACGGTATATGGATCGACCAGACTGGTTGAACGAAGTTAAATAGAATCCCGCCCAGTAGCATCGACCAGGTATTGACGGTCATCGGATCGTATTTGGTGAGCAACTTGGTCGGCAATAAAGTATTAGTTGCCGAGGAGACCCCGGATAACAGCCCCCAAATCAAGGCCCAGACGGAGATGACCAGCGTGCCAGGATTGCCGTGGGTCACTAGTAAAAATGACCCTAATAAGGCGCAAATAATGGCGAGTCCCTCGGCGCGGGTCGGCAATTGACGATGCGCCACTAACATCCAGAGGGCGATGAATACCGGCCCCATGAACTGTAAAATGGTTCCCGTGGCAGCGTTACTCGCTTCGACCGCCAAGAAATACGTGAACTGTACTGGCATCAGTCCCAATAACGTGTAAGCTGCGATTTGTAGCAAGTCACGGGGCTGTCGCCAAATTGACCACAAATCAACGTGCGTCACTAAACTGACGAGGAACAACGCAATTCCGGCTCCCAGCATGCGAATCCCAGTGAGCCAAATCGAGTTAATATCGGTCGTGTCGAAAAGGGTCTGCGCCACGGCACCAGAGACGCCCCAAAAAGTCGCACTGATACTGGCCAGAAAGATCCCCTTAAATTCCCGACTGAACTGCATGATATACCGCCTCCCTGTATCAATCACTTAACTTCCATTGTACATGATTTTACCCTGAAAAGGGGCGGGGGAGTCTAGTTGTTCAGGAATTAGCATGCCGCTAGCAACTAAACGCGCCTGTTCAGCATGTCGCCAACTGCAAGGCGGTTCTAGATTTTGGGTGGCCTGTTCACCAATACAGGTCATCTACGAATTAAGGATGACCAGTCTCACAAGATCCAAACAAAACGGCTTCCCGATACTTACGCGGTATTGACCATCGTGCGCAAGTGTTAGGAAGCCGAAGTAATCGAACCCTATTAATCACCAACAACCATTAGTCGCCAGCAACTATCAGTCACCGACAATCATTAATAATTGACCATCGTTAGGATCTGGGTATCAGCGGTAATCGGGCCCTATTAGCGACGTTTGATGCCCTGACGACAGCTTAGGCGCTCGCTTGTTCTGTAGTTGAAGTTGTCGCCGTTGCATCTGCTTGTTCAGTCTTTTGTTCAGTCTTTTCAGCGGCTTGACGCGTCGTTTCAGCCAAGTGGACGAGGTGAGTTAGGAATGCGTGGGTTTTAGCCTGATACTGGTGCTTTTGGCCTAATTTAACTAAGTAGCCGTTGATGTAATCCACTTCGGTTGGCCGGTTGTGCGACATATCTTGGTACATCGATGGGTAGTGGAGCGGATTGGCGACTTTACTGACGTAGTTGACCGAGGCTAATTCTTCAGCCCGCGTATTGAGCATCGTAATGCCGTCGCGTTCACAGACATCGTACGCTTCATCGATGAGCTGGCGGCTGAGTTCATCGGCACCAGGATAAGCGGCAAATTCGCCCATCGTGATTTCGAATAACGTGCAGAGGGTGTTGACTACGGAATTGAAGACGACTTTAGCCAAGAGGGTGCCGCGGAAATTAGTGGTTAAGTTCGGATGAAACTGACATTTGTCCAATTCAGCAACGATTTTGTGAGTCATCTCGTCTGGTTGTTCCGTATAATTAGCCAGATTCATCGTGCCAGCACCACGCGCACCAATAAAGTCGACGTCGCCAGGGCCGTTTAAGACCGTTGCGACTAATGCGGTTCCTGCTAATAATTTGTCAGGCTTGAAGTATTGTAATAATTTTTCAACGTGTCCCATGCCGTTCATACAAGTGAGAACGTACTGTTGGTCGTTGAATGCGTGGGCGGTGCGAGTCAAAAAGTCGGCAAGCTGCATCTGTTTCGTGAAAACGACCCAGACATCCGGATTATCATGGTAGTCCTCGGGTGTCGAGACTTTGACGGGAACTAAGTGGCGATTTTGATGGTCGCGGGAGACGTATACGCCGCCTTGCCGATGAATTTGATCCACATTTTTCTGCCAGGTGTCCACAAAATCGACCTGATTGCCTGCTTCTTGTAATAACACACCGTAACGTAATCCCATGGCGCCTGCGCCGAGTACTGTAAAATGCATATGTATGACCATCCTTTAATATGATTTAATTAATAAATGAAAAATAAAACGTCCGACAGACTCGTAAGCCTGCCGGACGCAAACGCGTGTTACCACCGGTATTCATCAGCAATTCACATTCCTGACCTTCAGCACATCGCTGTCAATGTGCGACACGGTAATGAGTGTCAAACCAGCACGAGTTACTTCGATTCACTCGCACGCTCACAGTTGATGTTCATTGTCCGTTGACAGGTCTGCTTACACCATCTCAGACTCGCTTGGGCTGCTTAACGGCAATTACTGGACTGTTCAAAGTTTTTATCATCGTTTATTAATTGTTCTCTAATTTAGTGGTTTGGCGGTAGAAAGTCAAGTGATGGTAGAAAGACTTTGGGATATTAGGTCATAGGTGGGAAAATAGGAACCATCCTGGCATCTAAACTTAAGATTATTTAGTCAGTTGAATTAGTCGCAACCCAAAAATGTTGGTGCTTAAGGCCGCGTATTGGCATTTCTAGCCCGAGAAGTGTTCCGGAATGGTGCAGAAGGAAAAATTTGGCGTGAATCATGGTGCCAGGTAAGACGTGTTGGTGCGTCGGCAATGATTGAATCTGCTGTCTTAATCATGAAAATGCAGTATGTTCAGTAATTTTGAAAGCGATTTCCATTCTGTGAAAGAATAGCGTACAATTGTAAGTGTAAATTACGTAGGAGGAGTCACTTATGCCAAAATATTTAGTTTTTATGGATATTGACGGGACGCTCTTGACTGAACATCAATACGTTTCAGAGCGGACCAGAGCGACGATTGAACGCTTGCAGAAGCAGGACGTGTTATTTTATATTGCCACGGGGCGGATGTATGAATTGGCCAAAATCGTCCGTAACAAACTCAATCCGGATGTGCGGTTAGTTACCTCGAATGGGGCGGTCTTTGACGGTGCTCAGGGTCGTGAGCTGACTAAACTGGGGGGCGCTGCCGTGGAGTTGGCCTATCTGATTGCGCGGCGTGATAATTTGCCAATGATGTTATTTACACCTGATATGGCTTATTACACCGAACAGATTCCGCGGTTTGTTGCTCGGAACGCGGCCAATTTTGATGCGGATGAAGTTTCGATCGGCTATGAAGAAGTTAAGAGTTTTACACAACTGGCGACCATCGAGGACCAGATCACGAATGGCGTAATCCTCAGTCGCGAGGATATGTCACGTTTAGATTCTGCACGTGAAAAGTTGACCAACAGTAAGTTATTGCGGTTGTCGTCATCTAATCCGAATAACATTGAAATGATTCCGCTCAACACGGATAAGGGGACGGCCGTTAAACAAATCCAACGGGAACAGCACGTTGATGCCGCCCATACCTTCGTCTTTGGCGATGGGTTAAATGACGTGGGCATGATGGCCGAAGCAGATTTATCAGTCGCGATGGGCAACGCGTTACCACAAGTGAAAACCATTGCAAACTACGTGACGGATACCAACTATAACGATGGGTTGGCGCTGTTCCTAGAACGCTATTTTGCCGAGCATCCGTTAGCAGACGTCAAGTAAAGATAGTTTACAATCGGCCGGTTAGTGACCTAGTCGCAATGATTGATAGCGTCAAACGACATTAAAGGCGATCTCCAGAAATATCCCCGGAGGTCGCCTTTTTGTGGTAAGATTAATATTTCACAAAGACTCAAGTAGTGTTGTTTGACATTTGCGTCAAATTTGGCACACTTAGTAATGAAGTGTTTTTAGGAAGTGATAACTGTTGAAAATTGAAATTTTACCGACGACCACCGCGGAGATTCCGCTAGCCATTTTGTCGATGACCAACCTTGATAACCGTGAGCTGAACCCGGCAATTGAAAAGCAATTAACGACTCAGCAGATTCCTGTCGCGCAACCACAGAGTGCCTTAGCCGACCTGATTCAAGTGATTCATGCGCATCATCCGGTGGCCATCAACGCGTGGGATATGAATGCGCTGGGCACTGATGAAGTGCAGCTACAAGTGACGGCACAGGGGGCTCAGCTTGCCACGACGAGCGCGTTAGCACCCAATCTTGATAGTAAGAGTAGTCGAATTCTGGTCGTGATTGGTGATACGACGGCCAGTGCGGAATCGGTGCACGCGACCGGTCAAGAACTCCAACGTAAAATCAAGGCCTTCTTCGGCATTCAAGCTCGGTTACAATTCCCAAGTTGTACTGCGGAACCGGTCAGTCTAGAAACGACTAGGCCCGCTTCTTAGGGGTAACGTTGATGTCGATCAAGTCAAACTGACGGTCTTGGTAGTCGACGCGACTTACGCTGGTGTTTTTGAGCAAGCGTGTCGGCAGTTCACCGGGACTGATTTGATATAAGAAGGCACTTAGGACGAGTCCGTGTGAGACGATTAAAATGTTCTTATCGTGGTCGCCATGTTGTGATTCGTATAAACAGATGCGTCGCAGGGTCCGACTGATCCGGTCCGTAACACCGACGAGGGTCTCAGCTGCCCGTGTCTGGTCAAGAGAATTGAAGACCCAGAGCAGCGTCGCAAACCGTTCACGGCTCAGCATGAGCTTGATGAAGGTCCCAATGCCCAATTGTTTGCGGACTTGCTTAACGATCCACATGTTACGGGTGCCTTCTAGTCCACCAAAATTAAATTCGCGTAAGCCGACGTCGATCGTCGGCTTTTTAATTTCGGGATGGTGCGCCAGAATAATGCGACTGGTTTGTTGGGCCCGACCTAGATCACTCGTATAGGCGGCGTCAAAATGGGTATCGGCAAGCATCCGTGCCAACCGTTCCGCATCGCGCACGCCGTTATGTGTCAATTCTGAATCGTAAATGCCTTGTAGGCGGCCGGCCGCGTTGAGTTTTGTTTGGCCGTGTCGAACTAAGTATAAGTGAATCGTTGCCATTGCTGACCCTCCCTTGCAGTTTGATGAACATAATCCAATTGTAAGGCCTGGCCTAAGATTCAACAAGCCTTTAATTGTTAATGGAAACTTTATTTTGATACAAGCCGTGTACCAATCGAGCGATAAAGCTGTTGGCCCTGTCTTGACAACCTTTTGATTTCAAATCTAACGCGGCAGGTAACAAACATATTGTGTGAGTCAATTTGTCACGAATTATGATTGAAAAATGCCAAGTTGGCTTGCTGTTCGTCAGCGGAAGCGCGCCCTATTCCGACCTCCGGGGCTGGCTGACAACGCTGGAACAGGGCGGACATCGATTTGAACTCACGCAGAACCCCACTGCGCAATTTCAAATACGAGTCTTCTTCTAGCCCGGGAACCCCACCCGGACAAGAAGAATTTCGCCCTTGAGCATTGTCAGCCAGCCCCTCCAGTCG
>ERZ507185.85-NODE-85-length-21696-cov-11.4918_pt1 | contig 21696 bp, 26 predicted proteins | sample MGYA00513763_ERZ507185 | MGnify/ENA metagenome assembly ERZ507185
AACACGTTTCATCCACATTGCAGCTAACGTGAAAGACCAGTATTTAAGACGTGGGCTGTCGGCTTAAATCTGTGTCCACCACGTTCCAGCGTTGTCAGAAATGCCTGGAAGCCGGTGTAGGACGCGCCTACCACAGAAAGTTTACGCAAATTCGAACTTTTTCCAGCGGTCCCAAGCTGGCGGTTTTGATTTTAAAAACCACACCAATCAAGTCACCGACAATATGCATACAAAAAACCGTCCTCATCTACAAAAGATGAGGACGGTTGACGTTAGTTGATAAGTTAATTCAAGGGCAGTTTAGTACCAGTTGTTAGCTAACCAGTGACTCTTGGCGTTAGCCCATGAGCCGTAACGAGAAGCAACGTAATTGTTAGCAACTCGTTCTTGGTTGGCAGCGGAATAGTCACCGTTTAAGTATGAGGCACTTAATTGATACTTACCGATGTATTGGCCGTTACGAGCTGAGTATGAGCCACCAGATTCTTTGTTGGCGATCCAAGCTTTAGCAGCACTTTCAGAACTGTTGTTGCTGTAGTTGGACGTTGAGCTAGTACTTTGTTGCGTCGTCGTCTTAGCAGCTGGTGTGCTCGTTTGGGTTTGGCTCGATTGTGTTTGACTACTTTGGCTAGTTTGAGATTGGCTAGCTTGGTTAGTCGTCTGGCTGGATGATTGCGTCGTTGCAGCTGGTTGTGACGTTTGCGTTGTCGTGGTGGTGGTGGTTGTCGTTGCACTGTCATCACCGTTGACTTCAAGTTGTTGGCCGACCAAGATCAAGTTAACGTCCTTCAAGTGGTTAGCTTGTTGGATGGCGTCAACCGTGGTGTTGTGGTCAAGGGCAATTTGAGAAACGGTGTCACCGGCTTTTACGGTAACCGTAGCAGCTTGGGCGGTAGCACCAATGGCAAAGAGACTAGCAGTAGCGGCAGCAGTTGATAATAAAGCATTCTTAATCTTCATATTGTAATGTACACTCCTATTTTTTAGTCCGAATTTGGCTTGGCCCCGAGATTCTTTCCAAGCGCTTCAATGGTTCCTAGTATAGCTGGCGATTGTAACAGGAAAATAGCAGGAGTTTTACGAATTGGGCCGATTATTGTAATAAAAGGCGGGTTTTGTAATCTTTTGTAATATAACGCGGCGCGCAATGGTTTTATGAAGGTTTAATTAAGACTATCGACAAATAAAGCGGGCGTCTGTTGGTTGACATAACAAAATCGGCTGTCAATCATCAAACGCCCGTCTGATTAGGAATTGTATGATAAGTATCCAATCTGCAAATTAGTTTGGTCAATTTACAAGTTGGTTTAGTGGCAATGTAAACGCTTGCTCTTCTCTAAATTAGCTTACTTTTAGTAACTGTGAAATTAATCGGCTTTTAATTGAACGAGCCAGTTGTCATTTTGCTTCAAAGTCAGGAGTTGTTGTGGAGTGGCTTGAAGGGTATCGTTGACCTTCTGAACCGTGCCACTAAAGGGCGTTGACAATGGTTGCGGCCCTTGGTCTGTGAGTAACGTGACGAGCACATCGCCGCTATTCAGATGGCTGCCAATAGTTGGCATAGTGACCTGACTAACAGTGGTATATGGCTGACGTCCTTGGTCACTGAGCCCTAAGATCAGTCGCTGATGGGACTTGGTCTTCAACCAGACATCGCCATAAAGCATGGGGGCATGCTGTTCTTCGTAATCATGACGATAGAAGTGGATCATTTGTTTCCAAGCAGATTCTTGTTTTGCCATATTAATCTCCTAATTGTTGTTCGAGTAACCGCTGCATCAACTGAAGGTGGTGCATGATGGTCAGCTTTTTGACGACCCCCAGACCGGGGAATTTGTGCTGGTCCGCATAGGCTAATAATGCCGTCAGCGCTGGCGTTCGATTGAGGCCAGTTAGATGCGTCGGTGCCCAAGCTGTGAGCTTAGTCAGTGCCTCGAAGAACTTCTTCTTTTGACCACGCATACTGTCATTACTGTCCGAAACAAAGTGATGAATGCGCAAGTCACCCTTAACCGTAACATAAATCACGTGTAACGCAATCGCGCGTGACGGCATTCCGTGTTCGAAATAGACGTGGCCCATCAATGAATAGTCGCCGAAACCTTGATAGCCCACCGGTGATTGCGACCAGTAGGCGGGGGCAAAATAAGTGTCTGTTAAATCTTGATAGTCCGCGACGTGTGCGGGAGAAGGCAGCGCGTCTGTTAGTAAAATGGCCCGGTCTGCCGCTAATTGATGCAAACGGGCTTCGTCTGGAATCAGAATGCCACCAACTTGTTGTAAGACTTGAGTGTGCTGATAAGCTTGAAGCAACGGATAGTTAGGCGCAATCAGCAGACTCGTTTGGCCCGGCGTCGTGGTGAGATAGTCCGCACTAAAATCAGCCGCAAGAATGGCTCCGGGATGGTAAAACGGATAAGCGTGCAAGTCGGGTAGCGGGTGTAATTTGACCGTATTGAGGCCGTACACGCTGACTTGGGGATTTGCAATCAGGCTGAAAGGTTGCGCGCTTGCAATCAGTGTCGTCACCGTCTGCTGGAGTTCTTTGGAATCACGGACCGGCTCAATGATGGGGACGATGTGCGGGCCTAGTTGACCTTGTTCACACAGGGCGCGTAACGCTAATAGGTCGTACATCCGCCCCCGAAAGTAAGGATAATAAGTGGTCATAGTTGGTCACGCAGATCTGGCGCCGTTAACGCCTGGTATTTTAGTCTGAGTGCCTGATATTCCGCATTACGGGCATCCAGTTCAGTTTGCAATGCCGCGATGGCGTCGCTTTGCGTCTCATCGATGAACCGGTCGTATAAGTTTTGCTCCGGGTCGTAGACGTCATAACCCTTACGTGCACGTTTTCGGAGTTCTTTAAATAATTGGTCGTCCGAATATAGCTGCAGGCCCTTTTTGACGCGTTTGGCCTTATCGACTTCTCGGAACAAGGAAGCGACAAAGTGGGCGGTCAGGGCAGTCTCGTCGACTTGCAAGTCTTGGTGCTGCGCCTTTTTGGCCACCGTCAAAAAACCGGGCGTTCGTAGGGGCTGTGGTGCTAAGGCCAGTGCCCGTGCGTCAAACTCACGATAAATCAAGACGCCGATGCGGTCAGGAATTTCGTCCTTGACGTCTTCATACAGGGCTTGCGGCAAGACGAAGTAATTATAGTGGCCGATAAAAGAGAGCTTGGCCTTGGAATGAAAATCAGCTTTCGTCACTTTTAGCTCGTAGCAACGCCATTCGATCTGCCCATCTGGCAGCTGCTGGTAGCTTAACGTATCGACGATGCCTTGCTCATCCGGCATGGCTACTTCTTCGACGACGTAAGCGCCCTGTTCGAAGCAATAATGGTAGAGCGTCGTTTCAAGTTGGCGAGTTAGTTTTGTCTTCATGGTGTGGGACCTCCATTTGGTGCCAAAAATTGGCGATGGTTGCTTCAAGTTGTGGGACGGAGCCAATCGTCTGGTAATATTGCCAGTGCGCTGGAAAGAGTTCTGTGTAGCGGCGACTGGCAAAACGCTGATCTAGTAAGAGGACGATGCCAGTGTCGTGTGCGCTGCGAATCAGTCGACCAGCCGCCTGTAAGACGTTGTTCATGCCGGGTAACTGGTAAGCATAGGCGAATCCCAGCCCATTTTGATGGTCATAGTAGTCGCGAATCAAGTTGGTCTCTGGATTGATGCCAGGCAGACCGACGCTGACGATTGCGACGCCAATCAAGCGGTTGCCACGCAAGTCGATGCCTTCAGAGAAGATGCCGCCCAGTACGCAAAACCCAAGCAGTGTCTGGGTGGGGTCGGCTTGAAATTGGTCCAAAAAGGCCTGACGCGCACTGGCATCCATGGCCGCTGCCTGGGCTGTCGTCGCCACATCTGGATAGGCTGCTTCAAAGGCTGCCTTGATTTGCAGGAGGTAGCCATAGGATGGGAAGAAGACGAGGTAGTTACCAGGCTTGGCCGCCAGCATCGCGTGCAAACTCGCAATGATGCGGGGAACGTTGTGCTCGCGTTCGTGATAGGTCGTTTGGACGTACTGGGTGACCAGAATCGCTTGGTGCTTGGGCGGAAATGGCGATGGCAGCTGGTATGCTAAACTGTTAGCCTCGCCGCCCAAGACGCGTTGGTAATAGGCCATTGGTGTCAGTGTTGCTGAAAAGAGGACGGCGCCACCGCCTAATTCCAACGAACGATTCAAGAAGTCACTCGGGTCTAAGCAGAGCTCCTTGATCGTCAAATGATGCCCCTCAAGGACGTAGCGGGTCTGATAACTGCCATCATATAAGTCACCGATTTTGACAAAGGTCAGGCAGGCGAAGAAGTAATCGCGAACGGCGTCCAGTAAGGGGCCAGGTTTCTGCTGAGCCAGCCAGTCGGTGACAAACTCGTTGAAAGTTCGGAGTGTGCGCAACAATTTGTCCGGTGGGTCTGGCAGGACTTGCTCGGTCAGATGGTCGTCGATTAAGGCCTTGCTGAGACGCGTGAAGCTCCGCCGAACTTTTTTGAGTTCGCGTTGTAGGTCGTCGCTTGGCTGACTCTTATCGGGCTTGGCAAGCTTTAGTAGCGTACTGATTGGTTGGTCACTAACGGCTGCGGAGTACATATCACGCGACCGGCTGACGAGGTTGTGCACTTCGTCGACAAGGAAGAAATTCTCGTCGTCACTTTCACTGAAGAAGCGTTGTAAGTAGACGAGCGGGTCGAAGAGATAATTGTAGTCACAAATAATGACATCGCAAAATAATGAGGTGTCGAGTGAGAATTCGAACGGGTCTAAGGTATGCTTGCGCGCATAGGTCTCGATGACGGTCCGCGTAATCTGGTCTTCATGGGTCAATAAGTCTTTGAGCGCTGGCTTTAACCGGTCATAATAACCCAGCATGAATGGGTTATCTTCGGGGAGTACGTCCTGTTCCTCGGGAAAACGAATCTGATCTTTGGCTGTCAGTGTGATGCTTTTCAGCTTGAGCCCGTCATGACTCATCAAAGTAACCGCTTCTTCCGCGACACGGCGGGTACTCTGTTTGGCCGTCAAGTAAAATAGGCGTTCGATCACGTCTTCGCCCATCGCCTTAATCGCTGGAAATAGGGTGGAAATCGTCTTGCCAGTCCCAGTGGGTGCTTCCACGAAGAGTCGTGTTTGGTTACGGATCGTCTTGTAGACTGCAGCGGCGAGTTCGTGTTGCCCTGGCCGAAATGCTGGAAAGGGGAACGGCAACGTTTGAATCGATTGGTTGCGTTTCTCGCGGAGGTCAGCTCGCAGCGTCAGCCAATATTCATATTCGGTAATCAGGTCCTTGAAGAAGGCGTCTAATTCCGCACGGTGCAGGATCCGCTGAGTTTTGGTGATTTTTTCGTTGATGACTTGAAAATAGGTCAGTTGGCCGGTTACCTGGTCAAGCTCAGGATGTTCTTGCAATAATAAATAACCATAGACCTTGAGCTGCCCCCAATAAAGTGTCTTCGTATTATCTGTCAGCTCATCAAACGGTTGGTCGGAAGTCTTGATTTCTTCAATCAGAGCGCCGTCATCGTTTAATTGAATGCCATCCGCTCGTCCGGCAATAATGTAATCGGTGTGATTCATCGTGACGAGTTGCTTCAAATAAACTTCACTATCATAGTCCTCACCACGGCTACTCTGCAGTTGCCGGTGAATCTTCGCACCATTCAGCGCAGTGTTCTGACTGTTTTTGACTTCATTTAAATCGCCTTGTCGCAAAACGAATTCTACCAGTTGTCGAATTCCAATCTTAGTTGCCATCGGAGCGTCCTTTCTGAATTTAGTCGTTTTCTATTATAAAACATCTGTTCGCTTTTGTCTGCTGTTGATTGCAAGCACACTAAAACACGCCAGCACCTTCCCGAACTGGGGTGTGCTAGCGTGGTATAAAATTGTTGTACTAGATGTTGGTTAGATTAAAGCCACTTAGTTATCAAGTTCAAGGAAAGCCAGCTGTGAACCGCTGGAAAAAGTGTAAATTTGCGTAAACCTGCTGTTGTAGGTTCGTCCTAGGCCGGCTTCCAGGCATTCTGGGCAATGGCCGTGACGTGGTGGACACAGATTTAAGCCGACAGCCCACGTCTTAAATACTGGTCTTTCACGTTAGCTGCAATGTGGATGAAACGTGTTCGGGTCAGACTGGGACTTCCGGTTAGCTACGCCAGAGCGCCAAGCGGAAGTTCACCGCTTAACGCCCTGGCTAGGCTAATCCTCAGTCCCAACCCGTCTGAACCTCACACTCTGCAAAACACTTGGCCTTGCCCAAAATACCTTCCAGCCGGGATGGTATTCGAAAGGCGGACATGTGCGGACCCAACTTTTAATCGAATGGTTGTTGATTCTTAGTAAGCGGTCATCTTTACACTACTGTAAGACTAGTTATCGGATGGCCTCCACGCTAATAAACTCGGATGTTGGCCCTATTAGCTATCTGTATCATTGGATATTGTCGAAACTTTCGGAATGTCAAAGCCTTGATTTCTAAAAAGCTAGCAATCGTATCGTCTAACTTTAAGGCTCGTTTTCGTGACATTAGTTAATAATCTTCAGATTACCTTATCAGGATTTGAACTTCCCAGATCCAGCATAATTCAAAGTTTACTTAAAGGTCCTGTTACTAAACATTCAGTGGTCAATTATACCCAGATAGGTGGTCGTTCATCTGCCATTCGAGTGGCTTCCCGACCGGAGGGGCTGGCTGACAATGCTCAAGGGCGAAATTCTTCTTGTCCGGGTGGGCTTCCCGGGCTAGAAGAAGACTCGTATTTGAAATTGCGCAGTGGGTTGCTGCGTGAGTTCAAATCGATGTCCGCCCTGTTCCAGCGTTGTCAGCCAGCCCTGGAGGTCGGAATTGGACGCGCATCGGCTGACGAACAGAAATCCAACTCACTGGACACGTCTGAATTATGATTCAAATCAACTAGTGCGATGCGTCAATGTTAGTCGTACCAGTGGCTGTGATGTTGGCGAATCGTCTTGCGGAGGCTGAACCCATAGCTGATGATAACGGCAGTGATGATGGTTGCAAGCGTTGCGTATAGCCAGGAACCGGCTGTACTGAAGTAAGTAGCATAGCCAATGCTCAGACTCGCGAGTCCAACAATTGGCAGTAAAATTTTGGCGGGCGCGGGATGTAAGAAGACGACACCCGCTAGCCATAAGACGGCTGCTGTGACCATCGCATCAACGCTGATGGTCGTCCCAAAACTAGTGATGAGGGTGAGCAATGCCAGTAGCGTTCCAACGACGAGTAGGAGCGTTGCAAAGCCGTTGCTCAAAGTCCAAGTAATTCTTTTCATCATGATTCGCCTCACTTTCTGCTACCTATATTATAAGCTAATTAGTGGTTATGAAAGAAATAATATGCTGACGAATCGGTTTACAATGTTATGAAAATCATGAGTTTGTGAATAAATCCTTGAAAGCGTATGCATATTTAGCTAAACTGACAGTAGGCACACTTGATGATGGATGGAGGAAAAATAGTCATGGCAAAAATTTTAGCAATTAACGCCGGCAGTTCGACTTTGAAATGGAAACTTTTCAGTGTTCCAGAAGAAACGGTTATCGCATCAGGAATGGTTGACCGGTTGGGCTTACCGAATTCTGTTTTTACGATTAAAAAAGCAGATGGGAGTAAAGAGACCGAAACCAAGGATACGATTGACGCCAAAGAAGCTGCCGCAATGGTTTTAACGCGGTTGAAGAATGATAACATCGTCGACCAACTCACCGATATCAAAGGGGTTGGACACCGGGTCGTCGCTGGTGGCGAAGACTTCAAGGATTCTGTTGTGATTACGCCGCAAACATTGAAGAAAATCAAGGATTTATCTGAGTATGCGCCGTTACATAACCCAACGCAGGCTTACTATATCGAAGTGTTCCGTGATTTGTTACCAAAAGCGGTTCAAGTCGCGGTCTTTGATACATCGTTGTATGCGGATATGCCAAAAGTTAATTATTTATACAGCATTCCATACGACTACTATGAAAAATTCGGTGCACGGAAGTATGGTGCTCACGGGACTAGTCATCGTTACGTGGCCAACCGGACCGCTCAATTACTGGGCAAGCCCCTCGATGAATTGAAGTTAGTCACCCTGCACTTGGGCTCTGGCGCTTCGATCACGGCCTTTGATCATGGTCAAGCCATTGATACGTCAATGGGCTTCACGCCATTAGCCGGGATTACGATGAGTACGCGTTCTGGTGATATCGACGCGTCGATTATTCCGTTCTTAATGCGGCACCTCGGCATTTCAGACGTTGAGGACTTCATCGACATTTTGAACCACAAGTCCGGTCTCTTGGGTATTTCAGGCTTGTCACCAGACATGCGTGACCTGGATAAGACGCAGGATACACGTGAACAGTCGAAGCTTGCGATTGAAATCTTCGTGAACCGGGTTGTGAAGTACGTTGGGAGTTACATTGCCGAAATGAACGGTATTGATGCACTCGTCTTCACCGCCGGCATGGGTGAAAACTCATGGATGATTCGGGAACGTATCGCCAAGTCACTGGGTTACTTCGGTATCACGGTCGACGTTGACAAGAATCACATGCACGGCAAGGAAGAAGTCATCAGTAAGGAAGGCGAACCAGTTAAAGTAATGGTGGTGCCAACCAACGAAGAATTGATGATTGTTCGGGATGTTGAACGCTTATCTTCAGCTAAATAAATCAATTTGAAAGGCGCGGGCCTCGGAATTTTAATTCTGGGGCACGCGCCTTTTTGCGATTTTGTTTGTTCGTCAAGATTACCTTAGCTCAGTTGCTTAGCTAATCAATGGCCTTAGCTTGCCGATTGGTCAGACGGCTGATTTGTGGTTTTTAACTGAGTCTCAGCGGCCAAGGCAGGTTTGATCATTTTGATATGTGGCGTGTGATTGAATAGAAACGGGGTGCCACTGGTCGTAAAGCCAAACCGCTGATAGAACCCTTGCACGGGGACTTGGGCTTCGATTTGAATTGGTCGTTCACCATAGTGTGCTGCGATTACTTGCAGAATGTGGTGCATTAAGTCCGCACCAAGGTGGCGACCACGCTGGTTTTCGGCCACGACGACGCGTCCAAAGGAGACGTGGTTTGCTTCTTTAAAAATTCGTGCGTATGCAACGATTTGTTGGTCGACAGTTTTGAAGACGTGGTGTGCCTGTAAATCAATCGCGTCGACTTCTTGGTAGATTCGTTGTTGTTCGACGACGAACGTTTTGACGCGTAGTTCGTAGATGGCGTATAATTCAGTTGTTGTTAGTTCTGAGAATGTTTTGATTGACCACATGGTGAGACCTCCTTAGCGTTGACGTTAAGTTTATCACCAGATGATTGTATATGCAATAATAAAAAGGAGCGCTTATGATACCAACACTGAGATTGATGGGGACATTGTCGCGGATGGTGACGAATGAGGGGAACCAGCGCTTTGCCAAGTATGGGTTGAACAATAATCAATTCATTTACCTGATTCGAATCTGCGAACAGCCGGGGTTATTTTTTAGTCAACTTGCCGACCAGATGAAGATGGATCGGACAACTAACTATCGGGCAGTCCAGAATTTGATTAAAAAAGGGTATGTTCGCAAAGCGTTACATCCAGAAAACAAAAAGGTCCGCTGCCTCTACCCAACGGCCGCGGGCAAGAAGCTATACCCAGAGTTGCACGCCTATGAACAGTGGTGTGCGGACTTGGTTGGAGCGCGGTTGACGGCCGGACAGCGGCAAGTTTTGTTTGAGAGTTTATCCCTCGTGACGGCCAATGTCGCCGACCAGCTGGACTGAAATCCCCCGTGTAAAGTCGCTAGACATAAAATTAATTGTAAGCAACCAAATTAACATGCCGTTTTAGCTGAATTTTATGTCAGAAGAGAGTAACATGTAGTTATCAAGTTATAACTGGATTAATGAATTGAACGCATGGCTAGCGTCCGTCTCAACAGACACATTAGTCTACGCTTATAATGAAAGGGGTTAATAAATCATGGCAAAAACTTTAGTGCTAGGTGGGGGTTACGCAGGGATGCGCGCCGTCAAATTTTTACAAAAGAGTCTTCCAACCGAGGACGAAATCGTATTGGTCGACCAGACGCCGACGCATACTGAGAAGACCAATTTACACGAAGTCGCAGCGGGAACCATCGCGCCGGACCGGATTACTTATCAAATCCCAGAAATTATTGGCAAACGGGTCCAATTTGTTCAAGCAACGGTCAATAATGTGGATATTGAAACCAAACAAGTGAGCTTCGATGACCATGCCGACATGACGTATGATTACTTAGTCTTAGCGCTTGGTTTTCAATCTGAAACATTCGGGGTTGAAGGCGCTGATGAAAATGCGTTGCCAATGGATGACTTGGCAACGTCACAAGCCGTTTATGAACATATTGAGGAGCGGTTCAAGGCTTATCGGACGTCCAAGGATAAGAACGACTTGAAGATCGCCGTCTGTGGCGCTGGCTTTACGGGAATCGAATTACTAGGTGAGTTGACCCAATCGTTGCCAAAATTACAGGCCAAGTATCAGACGCCAGCTGCCAAGGTCGTGTGTCTTGAACGGATGCCATCGATCTTGCCAATGTTCACCCAAGAACTTCGCGACTATGCCTTGAAGTTTATGGAGAAAAATAACGTTGAAATGCGGTTAGGTTCAGTGATTGAAGCCATCAAACCAGGTGCCGTTGTCTACAGCGATGCTGATAAGAATGAGCATGAATTCACGGCCAACACCATTATCTGGACGGTCGGGGTCAGTGGCTCACACGTCATTGCGGATTCCGGCTTCGAACAACGTCGTAACCGGGTCGTAGTTAAGCCAGACCTTTCGTTAGAAGGCCATCCAGAAGTCTTCATCGTTGGTGACGTGGCCGCTGTGATGGATCCAGAAAGCAACCGGCCTTATCCAACCACGGCACAGATCGCCTTAGCAGCTGGTGAGCAAGCCGCCAAGAACATTGGGGCGTTACGCCATAACCAAGCCACCACGACGTTTAACTACGAATCCAGTGGGACGGTCGCATCATTGAGTGACCGCGATGGTATCGGCCAAATCTTCAGCAGCAATAAGCCAGTGCACGGTTATGCAGCTTCTGCCTTGAAGAAGATTATTACGGACCGCTCATTGCTTGAAAGTGCCCACCTCGGCACCGTCTTCAGCAAGGGTCGTTTCGATTTGTATCATTAATCTTTAAAATGAATAAGTTGTCCGCGTTGCTGGAATAACGCGGGCTGCGGCGTACTGATTCGAGGATGGGTCTCGGATCAGTACGCCGCTTTTTGTGTTGCGAATTGAGGCGATAATGTTTGATTGCAAGAGAAGATGGAGTTTGACCAGTAATCGTGTGGGTGGCGAGATTGGCAGAATAGATGTCGTTACGGACAATCTATCACTGGTTAGTGAGCTTGGATAAAATAATTTTGGCCAGATATTGGATTGTAAGCGCCGAAGTAGAGCCAGTTATGCCAGGCTGTGTGATAGAAGCTACCACTTGGAACGGCTGCCAAATATTGGACCAGAGAACTTGGAGCGGGTCGATTGGTTATGTAAACGGCAAAAGCACCCTTGTTTACTGAAAATCTAATGTTGTTGGGGTTTCCGGTGGTAGTGAACAGATCTCCGCCGTAGTACATTCCGGAACCCCAAAAATTGCTCGATTGGCCGTTATTCCGCCGTTTGACGGTTGTTGGTTGTTTTAGGCTAGCGTTTTCGCTAATTAGTTCTTGAGATGTTGCATCAAATGATGGCACCTGATTACCATTCTTGTCATAAATCACGACTGGTTCAGCTGCGACGCTTTGCTTGGTAGTGGGACTTGAGTTGATATTTACGGCATAGAAAGAAATTGATGCAATCAGCCCTAAAATCAATAACGGTAATGCACATAACACAATCAAAATGCGCTTTTTCATAATATCTAGCTACTTTCGTCTGGTTTGGGTAAAAACATCGATGCTTTTACCCGAGAAGTATATGATGTTGAGCTCTAAATCGCAACTTAGCCAATATATTAATATTTCGTTGGCTTTGCAGGTGTAAATGTTGATATTTAATTTGCGCGTTCTGCTAATTAACGCTTTCCAGTAACTCATAGATATAATTGTGTTGATACTATAACCTTTACGTAATCTATGTGTCGATTAAATTTAATTATTCTAATCATAATAGACTTAATCCTACCATTCAATATTCTTTGATGAAATCAAATCTCTGTTTAAATGATTAATACTGTTATTTTTTATAAAAAGGAACTTTTATCCCGCTAAATCAGCTTTTTAATCTTGTTTTATGAGATTGATTGAACCCAACGTTTTGTAGTATAATACATATTCAAAACTCAAAGGGGTGTCCCGATTGCATAAAATTTTAGGCCTGTTAATTGTATTGTTACTATCGCTTTTTTCTATACGGTAATTCTAATACATAAGCGCAATGTGTTTGTGCCCAAAAGGTATAAATACGTCGCTGGTATATTTATAGAGCGAGCTCATATTGGCAAATTCACGAAAACTTTTACACCCATTCTCCGCGATACAATAAAGCATTCTAAGCTGTTATACGCGTTGCTAATCTTTTTGAAGGAACTGTACATTTTAGGCGTCGCCGGTCTTGTATGGTGCATTTTTTTGTTCCAGAATTCCAAGCCGATTTGGGTGCCAGTTTGTGGAATTTCTTACCTCATTCTCAGTATACGGCCGCTCGTTCTTCAGATGTTTAGCTATGCTTTCTACAACAAACACCCAAGAATAGATGATGCAATCATTCTTCCAAATAGAAGCACTCGTGCTAGACTTCGATGGCTGATGTGGTCACTATTTTATTGTTGCATCTCAATCGGGCTCCTGCTAATAACGATAATTTTAGGAATACAGCTAAGTACCATGCATTTTATAATAATGAAGTGAGTCGGCATTCTGCCATGTGGTGGTATTTTTTAATGTGATACCAATACGGTCAGAGGCATTACAAGCTGCCGAAAAATGGACAAAGATCCTGCTGGGTGTCTATGACTCAGGTACGTCACAAAGAACGCCGATATGACCTGTTGGAGATTCAGAGAGACTTTGTGCGTACGCGCCAATATGGCTTGCTTGTAAATGGATGTGATGACGGCCCATTTGGTCGTATATTTACTGTCACATTTGATAACGTAATTGCACCTTTTCAGAAGTTCATGAATTTAAAATCGTTCATTAGGGCTGCTGATTTGCCATAAGTTATCAAAAGCGTTGTGCCTTCATTTCTAAAAGAAACCGAGACACAACGCTTTGGTTCAAAATACATTCCGAAAATAACGTCACCCGTTTTAGAAAGGTCGGGCCAAATTAATGACTTTATATCCAGAGCAACTCCTTATCCCTGTGCTTCAGAGCACTTTATTGAATCAGGCGCTTACCGTGGTTGGCTACGGTGCTTTGTACTGGTTAGCTGGGATCATTATGCGTCCAATCGTCCGTAGACAAATAGATCTGTTGGAAAAAGCAGGGTTACTCAAAACTGATCAAGAGGTAAAAAAGACCAAGCTGGACAGGATTCTGAAACGAACCAAAATAGTGGCAGTGACAGTGGCTGTGAGTTTGTTTGTGAGCGTATTGGCGCTGAAGTACGATTATTACTACGTTATTTTTGTTATTGTATCGCTCAAAGTTTGCATATCACTACTATATTTGACGGTTCTGGTAGAGTGCTGGATTCCGGTAAGGATGCTAATTGAGAAAGGTTCTTTACTTCAAAAGACCCATAAACTGGGAGCTGAGACGAAACGCTTGGGAATTACAGTGATCAGGAAACTAGAATGGTTATTGATAATAGACGCCGCCTTGAAACTCCCCGTTGCGTTGATATGTCTAAGCTTACATCTCCCTCAATTGGCTTACTAGTCAAATATACGCCCAGTTTACTGGTTGCCACAGTTGCGCAATCAACCGCTGATTTGGACAATTAAGTTACCAGCTGTCGTCACTATCCGCCTGTGACCGATTACGCTTACAATCAAGGTAATCAAGGGGGGCGATGACAATGACAACGCCATTAGTGGTAGCACCAATTAAAAAGTGGTTCGTTAGTTTCGTGGTTGTCGTGGTAATAGTGACGCTCTGGTCGCAGGCAATCTGGTGGTTAGCGAGCAGTGCATTTGGATCATTGATCATACTCAATTTACAGTTCTTAGTCTTTCCGAATACAGCGGACCGGCACTGGCTGAGTCGGCTGAGCCTTGGATTAGTCTTCGCGCTAGTCTTAATTGCAAATCTTAAGTTCCTCATCGTTAGTGCGATGGTCTTTCACTAACACTAGTGACTGAATGGCGGCGTTACTCGATTGCCAGTCAGAGGGAGCGAGTCGACGGGCAACTAACGGTTGTTCTGACAATTGAACACGCATGAGCATAATAAAAAAGTGGTGCTAGCTAAGCTAACATCACTTTTTGGCGTCTCAGATTAATGGTGCATCTTGAATTCCAAGTAACGATCATTATAGAGACCGACTTTGGCGGGTGATAAATCTTGATAGATTTGAAGGTGCTTGATGGTTTGGTTATCTGGGTAGAACTGACGGTCATTGCGAATTGCTTTAGGCAATAGCGCTTTGGCCTTGCGGTTCGGTGTCGCATAACCAATGTACTCGGCGTTTTGTGCGGCATTTTTGGGCTCGCTCATGAAATTCAAGAAGGCGTAGATGGCTTTAAAATGCTTGGCGGTCTTTGGAATGACCAAGTTGTCAAACCACAAGTTACTGCCTTCAGACGGCACGACGTAGTGGAGATGTGAGTTGCCGTCCAACATCTCACTCGCTTCACCAGACCAGTCAACCGCAATCGCCGCTTCATTTTGAATCATGTACATCTTGATTTCATCGGCAACGACCGCTTTGACGTTTGGCGATAACCGATTCAGCTTGTTACGCGCTGCCAATAGGGTCGCCGGGTCAGTGGTATTCATGGATCGATTCATCGAGGCGAGGGCAAAGCCCATCACGTCACGTGCGCTATCGATCAGCATGATCTTATTTTTGTACTTTTGTTGCCACAAATCGTTCCAATGCTGAATGCTGCCCGGTTGCACGTACTTGTCATTATAAATAATCCCCAGTGTTCCCCAGAAGTACGGCACGGAATAACGATTGTGCTTGTCGAAAGCGAGGTTCATGAAACGCGGGTCGTAATTCTGCATTCCGGTCAGCTTGCTTTTATCGAGTGGTAAGAGCAAGTGGGCCTTTTTCATTTTCTCGATCATGTAATCGCTAGGGACGGTCAGGTCATAGCTGGTACCGCCTTGCTTGATTTTGGTATACATGGCTTCATTGCTGTCGAAGGTCTCGACGTTGACGTGATACCCGGTCTGCTTCTGGAACTTCGTGAGTAAGCTCGGGTCGATGTAGTCACCCCAAGTATACAAGTTCAACACCTTTTTACCGGTGCTACCGGAGCTCGTCTGTAAGCGTTGTGCGCCAAAAGCGAGCAGACCACAGACGACGAGCAGACTGACGATGATACCGAATAACTTTTTCATTTCCGCCGCCCCCTAACTGCTGGCCGCCGGTGTCGACTGCTGTATTGGTTGATGAAGTAGTAACCAATCACTAACACGAGTGCCATTAAGAACATGAGTCCGGATAGCGCGTTGATCTCCAAGTTGATGCCTTGCCGCGCCCGTGAATAGATTTCAACTGATAACGTACTGAAGCCGTTCCCGGTCACGAAGAAGGTCACGGCAAAGTCGTCGAGCGAATAGGTCAGCGCCATGAAGAAGCCCGAAAAAACCCCCGGCATAATGTACGGAATAATGATTTGGCTCAGTAGTTGCCAATTATTAGCGCCTAAATCCGCCGCGGCATCGAGCAAACTCGAACTCATTTCCTGAATCTTGGGGAGCACCATTAAGACCACGATGGGAATCGAGAAGGCGATGTGGCTCAGTAGCACTGAACCAAACCCGAGTGGGATTTTCAGCGCCGTGAAGAAGATCAGAAAACTAGCCCCAATGATGACATCGGGTGAGACCATCAGGATATTGTTCAAGGATAACAGCGTGTTGCGTGTGATGGGCTTAGTCGTACTATTGATGCCTAATGCCCCGAGCGTACCGATAACGGTTGCTAATAGTGAAGATAAGAGGGCAATCAATAAGGTGTCCAGAAAAATCGCAATCAACCGCGTGTCGGCGAACAAATCTTGGTAGTGCTGCCACGTAAATCCGTGGAAGTTGTTCATGGTCGTCCCCTGACTGAAGGAGTAGACAACAAGAAAGATAATTGGCGCGTATAACACGATAAAGATGAACCAGAGGTATAGATTGCGCCACTTGAAGTTACGTACCGTCATTATTTCGTCAACCCCTTTCGTGTGCGTCGTTTGCCACCACTAGTCAGCCACATGATAATGACCATTGCGATAATCAGCACAACGCCGATCGTCGAGCCCATGCCCCAATTCATGGTCGTTAAGAAGTGCTCTTCAATGGCAGTCCCCAGCGTGATCACTTTGTTCCCGCCAATCAAGCGCGTCAACATGAAGAGTGATAGCGATGGAATGAAGACGGCCTGAATTCCAGCTTTGACGCCCGGTAAGGTCAATGGGAAAATGACCCGACTGAATGTTTGCCAATTGGTCGCCCCTAAGTCACGACTGGCATTGATATACGACGTGTTCAGTTCGCTGATCGAGTTGTAAATCGGCAGGACCATGAACGGAATCTGAATGTAGGCCGCGACAAAGATAAAGCTAAAGTTCGTGAACAGCAGCTGCTTGGGACCAATACCGATAAAACTCAAAAATTGATTAGCGATTCCAGCTTGGCTGAAAATTCCAATGAAGGCGTAGGCCTTTAACAAGAGGTTGATCCACGTTGGCATGATGATCAGCAGTAGCCATAGTTGTGGATGCTTGGTCTCGTTGAGCAAGTATGCCGTGGGATAGCTGATCAGAATGGTTGCCAAGGTGATCAAAAAAGCATACCAGACGGAGTTGAGCGTCATCATCAAATAAGTGTTGGACGAGAAGTAGGTCTGGTAATTGCCAAACGTGAATTGTCCATCAATGTTAAAGAACGATTGATAAATGAGCAATAGCACGGGCGCGATGACGAAGAGGATGATCCATAACATGTACGGAATGAAGTAAGCCGTGTTACGACTCAACCGTTGTTTTTGTTGCATGCTGGCCACCTCCTAATCATCTTCATATTGTTCAAGCCGGGCGTCGAAAGCCGCTTCGCTTTCGTTGAGGCGCATGACGTGAATGTCTTGCGGGTCAAAGGTCAAGCCGATTGGTTCACCTTCTGCGGCCGGGTTGGTCGAGTGGACGAGCCATTCGTTGTGGTCGGTATCGTAAGCCACGATTTCAAAGTAGTTGCCGCGGAAGAGTTGTGAATCCACGGTGACTACGAGCTTGCCCTGGTCCGCCGCGACGATGTCCAAGTCTTCTGGTCGGAGCACGACTTCGACGGGTTCGTCTGGTTGCATGCCGGCGTCAGCGCATTCGAAGGATTTGCCGACGAATTCGACTTCGAAGTCCTGCAGCATCTTGCCGGGAATAATATTACTTTCGCCAATGAAGTTCGCAACAAAGTGATTGATGGGTTCGTCGTAAATGTCGACTGGCGAGCCACCTTGCAGTATTTCGCCAGCGTTCATGACAAAAATCTCATCACTCATGGCGAGGGCTTCTTCCTGGTCATGGGTCACAAATAGGAAGGTGATGCCAAGCCGTTGTTGCAAGTCGCGTAATTCATACTGCATGTCTTTACGGAGCTTGGCATCAAGCGCCGATAGCGGTTCGTCCAGCAATAAGACTTTGGGCTGCATGACCAGTGCCCGGGCAATTGCGACCCGTTGTTGTTGTCCGCCTGAAATTTCACTGATTTCGCGGTCGCCGAGGTCCGCCAGTTGCACCATTGCGAGCGCGTCTTGAACCCGAGTCTCGATTTCATCCTTAGGCACTTTATGGAGCTTAAGGCCAAAAGCCACGTTTTCTGCGACATTCATGTGTGGGAAGAGTGCGTAGTCTTGGAAGACCGTATTGACCTGTCGTTGGTTGGCCGGTAGTCCGTTGATGAGCTGCCCATCGAAGTAGACTTGTCCCGAAGTCGCGTCGGTAAAGCCCGCAATGGTCCGCAGAATCGTCGTTTTACCGCAACCAGAAGGGCCTAGTAAGGTGTAGAACTTACCGGCTTCTAGGTCGAGATTGATATTTTTTAAAACTTGATGTTCCCCGTAACTTTTTGTGATATTCGTTAACCGAATAATTGGTTGTGCGTTAACCGCCAAAGTAAAGACCTCCCTAAAACGTGTGCTGGATCGCGCAACGTGGCGCGCCAGTCAGTAGTACTGTGATTATAAGTAGGACGCGGTCGTAACCAAGGTGAACGTGCAGGACGTCGAGCCTGGGTTGCTGATTTGGTGCGTCTTAGTGGCATGAAATGACAAGGTGTCACCCGCCGTAGCGGTATACCGCTGTGTGCCTAATTGTAAACTGAGCGTGCCGGCTTGAACCATGATGAAGGTTTCCGCCGGCGAAGGCTCAAAGGATTTGAAGCGACCATTCGGAACCAGTGTAACGGTGACGGGCTCTAACTGGTTGTCGTTAGACGCCGGTACAAGCCATTTGACACGGTATCCAAGGGCTTCATCGTCATAAGTCGTCTGTTCATCTGGATGGTAGACGACTTTATGGGTCGGTTGTTCCGTCGCAAAGAAATCAGCGGGCGCACAACCCAGGACTTCAAGAATCGCGAAGAAGGTCTCCATCGAAGGCGATGACTGATCGTGCTCCAATTGCGATATGTAACCTTTACTGAGATCAGTTCGTTCGCCCAGCTCTTCTTGCGTCAGTTGTTTTTGAATCCGCAGATTGCGGATGCGTTGACCAATATCCATGACATTCACCTCGAATCGGTAGTTTTGTTTAACTAAACAATAAGTTTAGTACGAGCTTTAATTATAATGAAAAATGGGGTGGTGGCAAGCCTTTTTTGCGAATTTTAGCTTGCTAACTTTTACCGCCAAATGCCCGTGGCTGAAAAGGCTAATGCGGGTTGGTGTTTGGCGGATGGTGAGCGTTGTTCGGTTAATTAATCAATTTGGTTTTATGCCACGGTTGCGTACAAGTTGCGTTTCAAACCTAGGAATTAGGTTGATTGACCAAACTGAGTGAACGGCGGCATGTTAGCGGTTAGCCAGCATCCAGTGGCCAGGTTGGTTCAAGTGACATCATCAGTGTGCTATCGCTAGACGATGCCAAACCGGTCAGCTGCGTCTCGTGGGTGGACAGTTTAAGTGGGATATTAGCGACTGGCCAGAACCAAATGACTAGGTGGATTCAAGTTAATGATTGGCGCGCCATCATTAGATTAGTCCAAATCGACCGGTCAAAGCTCGTCATTGAACAGCTTGAAACGGATGTTATCAATTGGCACGGACCATTAAATCTGGTGGCAGTATCGCCTGGCGCAGACCACCAACCGTCCAAGCGGCATTAAAAAAGCCCAAGACATCCGTCTCAGGCCGTCATCGTTGTTATTAATCCGCGCGGTAAACGACTTCAAAAACCTCGCTGACCATCGGTGTATCTGATGAAAGGTTTTTGCCGTGTTCTTCTAGCGTTGGGGTGAACTCATCGGTCTTGCGTTTCCGCCAATCGCCGATGCTGCGATCACCTTCGCCTTCATGATAAGCGTGTTCCGCGGAGATACGATAGAATGGAATCAATTCGGAGACTACCGTTTTGATGATTGCGACTGGTTTCATATCACCGTTTAATAACACGTTATAATCGCCGACTTGGGGAATGGCAACTTGTTCCGCTGTAAAAGTGTCCAACGGTGTCGTTGTGGCTGTCTTCGTTCCAGCCAGAATGGCATCAGTCAAAGCCTGAACTTCTTGAGGGTTATTTTGTTGACCAAACCAACGTGTCTGATAAGAGGCCCCTTGTGTGTCGGTCGTTTCATTGTAAGCTTTCCATAATTGTTCTGCTGATTGTGCTGGCATACCCGTCACCTAATTTCGCTTAGAATATTGAATTCGTCATCATGTAACCGAATTCACAATTCAAGTATAGCATGTCGCTTCATAAAACGACACGTTCGACACTGGATTCAACCGGAAAATTAAGTGAGTCAACAATTAAGCAAGATTTGTTATAATGGGCGTACGAATCGGAGGCGAAGATTGATGGAAATTACACCTGTTAAGATGACGGATTTGCCACAAATTATGGCGATTGAAAAAGCGGGTTTTTCGGAAGCCGAAGCCGGCAGTGAAGCCGCCTATCGGGAACGAATCGAAAAGTTGGGCGAGACTTTTCTAGTGGCGCGCGATGATGCGGTCGTATTAGGCTTTATCGTGGGGCCAGCCGTTGGTGCGCGGTACATTCAAGACGAGATGTTTGTCACGACACCGACGAACCTGCTACGTGGCGGTCACCAACTCGTGTTCACGTTGGCGGTCTCACCACTAGCCCGTCATCAACAGATTGGCAGCCAGCTACTGACTGCCTTAGCTGAGAATGCACAGGCTCATGGTCGAACGAGTATGAGTTTGACCTGCTTGGAACGCTTGGTGCCATTTTATGAACAGAATGGCTTTGTCAATCAGGGGGTCGCTGAGTCAACGCATGCTGGTGAGACTTGGTATAACTTAGAGAAAGTTTGGGATTAAAAATGAAATTAGCAACGTTACAAGCACAATTACCGGATTTTGAAATTCGCCTGCTCACTTTAGCAGACCAGGAAGACTTACTGCGCTTAGAGCAGAGTAACCCGCAGTATCATCAGTATTTTTCACCAGAACCGCTGACCATGACGGAAGTCCAACATGACTTGACCGCCCATCCAGATGAGTTGGCTGCCGCACAGAAGCAAGTTTTTGGCTTCTATCTTGCGCATCGGCTGGTCGCAGTCGTGGACTTGTTGAATCAGTACCCACAAGAGCAATTTCTATTTATTGGCTTGCTGATGGTCAACCGGGCATATCAGCGTAAATCAGTCGGTCGCGTCATCGTCACTGGCCTGATGCAGGCAGCTCTTGCAAGCAATATCAAAGTGATCCAGCTGACACGGGTGACTGCGGATGAAGGCGTTGCGCGGTTCTGGGAAGGACTGGGCTTTGAAGATGGCAATCAACTCTTCTTACCGTTACGTGCCGGGGGCCGGCTGCCCGTGACGACCATGTCGCGACTGCTCCAATAGAATTCTCATGGAACTCTTAGCGATAAGGCCTAGTAAGCGATATCAGACGTGTTAAACTCGTGGTGACTAATAAATAGAAATGAGGTTAACACAGATGATTAAGCATTGGGGAAAAGCGGACACTGGGATGTTAATTGCATCCGTCTTACTATTAATGGTGATCTTCACGTTTTTCGAAATTACCGCTAGTTTGACAGTCAGTGCGATTGCTTTTCCGATTAGTTTGATTGTGTTGATGGCGATTATGGAATACGCCGCAACGGAACTACGGCGCAAATAAGTGACTCGCAGCTAAATCGCAACCTAAATAAGCGCCCGTACTTGTCATTGGCAAGTGCGGGCGCTTTTACTCGTAAAAAAGTTGTTAACGCATTGTGATTGGCTGTTTGTCGGGAGTTGTGGTGGAATGTGACGGTTATTTGGATTGCTGTTCGTCAGCCGGTGATCTTCCTATTCCGACTTCCGGGGCCGGCTGACAACGCTGGAACAGGGCGGACATCGATTTGAACTCACGCAGAACCCCAC
>ERZ507185.92-NODE-92-length-19015-cov-11.7134_pt1 | contig 19015 bp, 20 predicted proteins | sample MGYA00513763_ERZ507185 | MGnify/ENA metagenome assembly ERZ507185
CGGACAAGAAGAATTTCGCCCTTGAGCATTGTCCGCCAGCCCCTACAGTCGGGAACCCGCTCGAATGGCAGATGAACAGCCACCTATCTGGGTGCAATTGACCACTGAATATTAGGAGACTGGACCTTCAGTCAAACTTATAAACGGTATCGTTGATGCTTTAAGGCATTTGAATTCTGCGAAGCGTACTGAATATTCGTCACTCATCTTAATGATACTAAATTTCAATGGCAACTAGTCTTGAACTCAGTCGACAAAATTCCCTTCGTTAGAATTCAGGACTTTGTTATCTTTGGTGATCAGGACAAGTTCCCAGGACCCGATGATTCAAATAAATTGCAAGCCCACCTGCTTCCACAGCGGTGGTGTTTTGTAATAAAATCATATCATCGGTTGTATATCATTTATAAAATGGGGGATTAAGATGACAATCAAAAAAGTCGGACTGATTACATTAGTCCTGTTCCTTGCGCTCGGCGTACTATTTGAACTTGCTAGGTTCGTTGTATTGTTTGGCAAGCTTTTTAGCTGATTTAGAGGGGTAAGAATCACTACTGAAGCACAATTAAGGGCCACTGCAAAGTCCGCAAAAAAATGGGCCTGATAAACGGGGCCGCACCAAAGCCTGCTCTGCTGCCAAAAGTTTGATAAATACCATGCACAGACTGTTAACACGACTGCGCGCAGATCAAGGCACAGACCCAGCTTCAAAAAAGCATGCCACCCCAATCGTGATGATTGAGGTGGCATGCTTTTTGTTTGCTCAGCAGCTTTTCCAACGGTTCTCAGCTGGCCATTCCTGATTGTCAATTCCAAAAAAAGCTAGCCCCAAAGCACTCAGGCTCTGAAACTAGCTTAATTTGAATCATGGTATTTGGTATTGCAGGGTCATGACTAGTCAGCAGAAACTGGCAAGATGGCACCCTTGTATTTCTTTTCGATCCACTTCTGGGTACTCTTAGAACGTAAGGCCTTCATCAACTTCTTGATGGCCGGCTTGTTCTTGTCGCCTTTACGGACAGCCACAATGTTAGCGTATGGCGAGTCGGATTTTTCAAGGGCGATGGCATCCTTCTTAGGATTCAACCCAGCTTGAACAGCGTAGTTAGCGTTGATCACAACCGCGTCACCTTCGTTGTTTTTGTAGAAGGTCGGCATTAACTTAGCTTCGTAAGAGTGCTTGAACTTCAAGTGACGCTTGTTGGTCTTGATATCGTTAAACGTTGCAGAAGTCAAATCAGTCCCCTTCTTCAACGTGATCAAGCCAGCATCCTTGAATAAGGTTAAGACCCGACCATAGTCGGCAACATTACTACTTACTAAGACCGTTGCGCCATCCTTCAAGTCTTTCAAGTTCTTGACTTTCTTGGAGTAAACACCGATTGGTTCCAAATGAACCTTGCCGGCAGAAACTAAAGTGCCGTTGTTTTCCTTGTTCCAGTTCTTTAAGAATGGAATGTGCTGGAAGTAGTTGGCATCCAATTCCTTTGAAGCTAACGCTTTGTTAGGCAAGACGTAATCTTGGAAGACTTTGATCTTCAAGTTGACGCCTTCCTTTTTCAATTCTGGTTGCACATGCTTCAAAATCTGTGCGTGTGGTACGGCAGAAGCGCCCACCGTAATCGTCGTGGTCTTCGATTCTGAAGAAGACTTACCACAGCCAACTAATAAAATGGCGGTTGCTGCAACTGCCAATAACCCTAAAATCCGCTTTTTTTGCATGACCCTAATTCCTCCTAAGAACTAACTTTAATTGACCCGCTTATCGATATGACGAACAGCGAAATCCCCAATAAATTGGAAAATAAACACAATAATGACAATAATCACGGTTGCGACCAATGTCACGGCATTGTTGTTGGATTGGAACCCATCTTGATAAGCCAAGTTCCCCAAACCACCAGCACCGATCGCACCAGCCATCGCAGTATACCCAATCAACGAAATCGTTGTTACGGTAATCCCAGAAACTAACGCTGGCATGCTTTCGGGCAACAATACTTTGCGAACGATCTGCCAACGTGTGGCACCCATCGATTCAGCCGCTTCAATCACGCCATGGTCTAATTCATGGAACGCTAATTCGACCATCCGTGCGTAAAACGGTGCCGCTGAAATAATCAGTGAAGGCAGCGCCGCGCGTGGTCCAATGATGGTTCCAACTAACTTGGACGTAATCGGTAATAATAGCACGATCAAGATAATAAATGGAATCGACCGGAACACGTTGACGAACAACGCCACGACCCAATTCAAGATTTTAGCTAAGATATTTTGACTGCCGGCGGTCTCGTAAAGTAACAATCCTAAGGCAATCCCTAAAATTGCCACGACCACCATGGAAACGATCGTCAACCAAATCGTTTCCCAAGTTGAGGACATCATGCTTCCCCAATCCACATTGGAAAATTTGAAGTATGAATCTAATCCTTGACTATTCACGGTTTAAGACCTCCGTTTCGACACGCATGGTTTGTAGGTACGCTAAGGCACCTTTGAGTTGTTCTTCATCACCAGTCAATTGCACGTACAGTGACCCAATCGCGCCCTCTTGCGTCTGATGAATCCCACCTTCAATGATGTTCAAATCAAGTGGATACTTCTTCAACATTTCGGACACAATTGGTAACTGGGCTTGGTCGCCGTGGAACGTCAATTGAACGATCGTCCCCTTAGGATATTTTTCAAGCAACTGATCAACGACCACTGTCGTATCATTCAATGAAGGGGTGACCTCTTCGTTCACGAAACGCTTCGTAACGGCTTGCTTTGGCCGCTTGAAGACTTCGAGCACTGGGCCCTGTTCAACGATCTTACCGGCTTCCATGACGGCCACGTGATCCGCAATCTTACGGATGACGTGCATTTCATGGGTGATCAAGACAATGGTTAAATGCAACTTTTGATTGATCGACAACAATAAGTCGAGGACTTCATCAGTCGTTTGCGGATCCAAGGCACTCGTTGCTTCATCAGAAAGTAAGATTTGCGGGTCATTTGCTAACGCCCGGGCAATCCCGACCCGCTGCTTTTGACCACCAGATAATTCTGACGGATAGGCGGTCTCGCGACCAGCGAGTCCAACCAAATCTGCGAGGTGTTCCGCCTTCTTGCGCGCTTCCGCTTTGGACTTACCCGCAATTTCAAGTGGAAACATGATATTTTCTAACACGGTCCGTGACCACAACAAGTTGAAATGTTGAAAGATCATGCCGATTTTTTGCCGTTGAGCACGTAATTTAGCGCCACTCAGCGTCGTAATATTCACATCGTCAATCACAACTGACCCGCTAGTTGGCGTTTCGAGCCCGTTGAGCATCCGGACTAAGGTACTCTTACCCGCGCCAGAATAACCGACGATGCCATAAATGTGACCGTCCTCAATCTTCAAGTTAACATCTTGGACCGCGTGAACGGCGCCCTGCTTAACATCAAAGGTCTTTGTCACATCTTTAAATTCAATCAAGTCAATTCCTCCTTATGCATCAAAAAAAGCTTCTCATCCCAGACAATTATCACCATAATCATCAATAGGACGAGAAGCTTAGCCTCGTGGTACCACCCATCTTCACAACCAGCTCACACTGGTTGTCTCAAGAGTTACTCTGAACTCCCGCATGGTAATGGATGCGACCCACGTCCAGCTTGCTTTCGTTCACTGAACGCCATTATTTCAAGACCATCTTCCGCTTCACGATTAATCCCCTTGCACCAACGAGGGACTCTCTAAGTAATCGTAGCCACGTACTCATCTTTTCAAAATGAAGTTTTTTTAATCATTTGTTAATGTAACGAGTATACCGAGCCTGTTTCTAATTGTCAAGGCCTGACAATTAGTCCACGTCGATTAACCAAGCAACCCCGTCTTCAACACTGTTCAAGGCATCAAAGTTGTCCTTAAGTGCGGGATTGACTGCAACCACCGTCCCGTTGATTGGGGCGTTAAATTCTGAGACTGCCTTCGTTGCTTCAACGCTTAAAAACGCACTGTTTTGACTAATCTTGTCGCCAATTGCGGGTAATTCCGCATACTTAACTTCGCCCAATGCTTCGTGAGCGGCTTTAGTTAAGCCCAAGCGTGTGTGACCATCGACATCTTTTGTCCAAAAATAAGCTGCATCTTCACTCATACATTCCACCATACCTTTGCAATAATTTTACTATTCGAACCGGTCGTTACGACTGAACATATATGACTTGTAGTGGAACCGCATCGACATCATCAAACCGATCCCCGCCATATTGGCAATCAACGCCGAACCCCCTTGACTGATAAACGGCAACGGAATCCCGGTCATTGGTAACAGTCCAATACTCATCCCAATGTTTTCGAACACGTGGAAGAGAATCATCATGATGACCCCGGTCGAAATGTAAGCATAAAATTCGTTCTTAGTATCAAACGTAACCCGAATCATTTGGTAAATCAATAGAAAATATAACAAAATAACTACGGCACAGCCGATAAAGCCAAAGTTTTCACCAATCACGGAGAAAATCATATCGGATTCACGCACTGGCACGGTCACGTGTGACACGTTAAACCCACGACCAGTAATCTGTCCGGACCCAATGGCCTTCATACTCTGCCAAACTTGGTACGCATTGTTAGACGTATCCGTTGAGGGATTCAACCAAGTATCGATACGTGCAAATTGGTACTGTTTGAACCCAATGGCTTCCAAAATATGCCGACCACTTTGAGAAATGACCAAGTACAATGCCGTCCCGGCAGCCGCCGCAACGATTGCAAAGGTCGGTGCAAGTAACCGCCATGAAATCCCAGAAACTAAGATCACACCACCCAAAATGGCGAAGAACACGAGCATCGTCCCAAAGTCATTTTGGAGTTTCAGCAAGATGGCAACGGGAATCATGTACGCCACCAATTTACCAATCAGCTGCCAGTCACCCGCCATGGTATGAGTCGGATGCTCCGTATTATGCATCGTCACCACCCGGCCTAACATCAAGATGAAGGCTGGTTTCATGATTTCAGACGGTTGCAGCGTCAACGAGCCGACCGCAAACCAACTTTTGGCCCCGGTACTCGTGTACAACGACCGACTATACAGGACCAGCACGGCCGCTAGTAGGAAAATCCCAAACCAATACGCGATGGGCGCCACGCGCCACAATTGTTCTGAGTCAAATTGCATCACGATCACGGCAATCGCTGTCCCAATCACAAACCACATGACTTGAGAAATCACCTGTTTCGTGACGTTCACTGAACTAGAATCGTGCACTGCGGCGACATAGATCGAGGCCAACCCGATCAGTCCTAGCATCATCACTGAAAATATGATACCCCAGTCAATTCTTGAATCTTCGTCTTGACTGCGGAGTCTAGATTCTTCTGCCACAAATAACGCTCCTAACCTATTTGAATTAGTCCAACGTCCACGTTGAATCTAACCTTATTCACACTATCAATTGGTACTCTAAGATAGCTTTTATTATACAACAACCTGGTGCCGAATTCTCGGGACCAGGTTGAAGGTTTACTAAAAATTAGCCTTTGTGTAAATGGTAAGCTGACAAGATTTCTTGCAAACTCTCATCAAAAGATTTGGTATGTGCAAATGGTTGGTTGTCGCTAACCATTTCGGCATCAAAACGTTCGCCGACTTGGGTGACCTGACCAATCATCTGCTTTCCAATTAAAACTTCGGTAACCGTCTGACCGTTGACCTTGGTCTCATTTAAAGTGACCGAAATCGCCTTATCTTTTCTTGCCACGGTTGTCTTCCTCCTTGTATTGCGGATTACGACGCAGTGAAAAATGGGCTGGTACGGGGTCAAAGCCCCCCTTAACGAAGGGGTGACAACGCAAGACGCGTGCCACCCCCATCAAACTTCCCTTAACTGCGCCAAACCGGTCGATTGCCTCCAACGTGTAATTTGAACAAGTCGGATAATAACGGCAATGGGCCGGACTAAACGCAGAAAAGGCCCGCTGATAGAAGCGGATCCCTTTCATTAATAACCGTCGCATCGCGAATTATTTCTTGTTCTTTGCGGTTTTCTGCATGTGTTCCAGCAAAATCCCGGCACCCTGAGCCACGTTGTTCAACGGATGTTCAGCAACCATGACGGGCACGCGTAAGTTTTCACTAATCAACTGGTCGAGTCCACTGAGCAGTGCACCGCCACCAGTTAAGGTGATCCCACGATCGATAATATCCGCTGCAATTTCAGGCGGCAAAGTTTCCATCACGTGATGCGCGGTGCTGACGATCTGCATCAGCGTTTCGTGAATGGCTTCTTCAACCTGATTCGAGTCAATGTCAATTGACCGTGGCATCCCGGTAACCGTATCACGACCACGCACTTGGGTGACCTTGTCATCATCACCATCTTGCTTGAAGACTTGGGCAATCTGAATCTTGACTTGTTCAGCACTGCGTTCACCGATCAACAGGTGATGCTGATCCTTAACGTAGTTGACAATGTCTTGGTTCATGCGATCGCCAGCCATCCGTAGTGAGCTACTTGCGACAATGTCACCAAGCGATAAGACTGCGATATCACTCGTCCCACCACCAATATCGATGACCATGTTACCGCGTGGTTGGAAAATATCCATCCCAGCACCGATTGCAGCAACTTTCGGTTCAACTTCTAAGTAGACCTTGTTACCACCGGATTTTTCTGCTGCTTGTAAGATTGCTTTACGTTCAATTTCAGTTGTGTTCGTTGGGGTACAGATCATAATACTTGGACGTGACATGATTCCCCGAACGTTTAATTTTTTGATAAAATAGGACAACATCTCTTCGGTGACGTCAAAATCGGAGATGACCCCGTCTTTTAACGGCCGAATCGCCCGGATGTTGCTAGGCGTCTTCCCAACCATTTGATAGGCTTCGGACCCAACTGCTAATACTTGATTCGTGTTGGTATCAATAGCGACAACGGATGGTTCATTTAGTACGATGCCCTTACCTGATACGTAAATCAAAACATTGGCAGTTCCCAGGTCAATACCAATATCTAAAGCCATGTTTTTGCTCCTCTCAAACATACAATTATACGACTAATCATTATACCATACTCTACAGTTGATGAGAACTAATGGCTGCATGTACCAACGATTCAGTTGTGCGCGCCAAAACGCTCAACAGCCGCTAGTCATCTTGCCGTTTGGACCATTCATCAACGGTCAACGAATAGATGGCTTCATCACGGTACTGCTCATTGACGAGGATGTTCTCAGGCAACGTTGCATCCAAATGGTATTGCCGACGTTCAGCAACGGCGCGGCTCGCTTGATTATTGACATCCGCGCCCAAACTCAACTTGTGTAAGTCTAATTCAGTAAAGGCAATCTCTTCTAATCGTTCCAACGCCTTGGTCATCACGCCCCGCCCCGTATAGGCCGCGCCTAACCAGTAGCCGATTTCACCACGATGATTGACGTCACTGATATTGTGAATGTCCAGCATTCCCGCAACCTCACCGTCCACGATAATAGTCGTAATGAAGACTTGTCCGTGCGCTTGCTTGGTCAACATGCTTTCAATGAATTGGCGTTCATCGGCGATAGTCGCAGTCGCATCGACCCATGGCATCCATGGGGCTAAGTGGTCGCGATTCTGATCAACGAGATCAAATAGTGGCTCAGCGTCAGCCACCTCAGTTGGTTTTAACGAAATGTGTTTGTCGATAATATTAATAAACATAAGTGTCCTCCCGAATGATGGGCGTCAGCCACAGTGGCTCGCCACAAAAAAACCTTCAAACACGAGTTTAGCGCACTTTGAAGGTTTTGTAAGCAATTATTTACATTTATTCTGCTGCCTGGTTGGCAAAGTCTGGATTAAGCGCATAAACGGTGCCATCTGGAATCTCGACCCGTTTGATTTCTGCACCCAACTTGGCTAACTTACCATGGAAGTTGAAGTAGCCCCGATCCAAATACTTGAGGTTAGTCACTTCGGTATAACCCCGACTGACTAAACCGGCGATAACTAAGGCTGCGGCTGCCCGTAAATCAGTAGCCGTCACTTGCGCCCCGTTGAAATCAGTTGGCCCATACATGATGACCGACCGTCCTTCAATCTTGAAATCAGCGTTCATTCGGCGGAGTTCATCTAGGTGCATGAAACGATTCTCAAAAACCGTTTCCGTCAGTAAACTAGTGCCTTGCGCACATAATTGTAGAATCGTCATCTGTGGTTGCATATCCGTTGGGAAACCAGGATGTGGCAGCGTCTTGACCGACGTTGGTTTTAACGTCTCCGGACCGATGACCCGGATACCCCCGCGTTCTTCGGTCACCGTGACACCCATTTCGCGCATCTTTGAGATCAACGGCTTGTTATGTTCCGCAATCGCGTCCTCCACCAAGACGTTACCTTGCGTCACTGCGGCAGCGACCATAAACGTGCCGGCTTCGATCCGGTCTTGGACGATGCTGTGGTCACAACCGTGCATCGTCTTAACACCTTCGATTCGGATCGTTTCAGTCCCGGCACCCGTGACTTTAGCGCCCATCTGATTCAGATAGTTAGCTAAGTCGACGATTTCTGGTTCGCGCGCCACGTTTTCCATGGTCGTCACGCCATCAGCGAGCGTTGCGGCCATCATAATATTTTGGGTCGCACCAACACTTGGAAAATCTAAGTAGATTGCCGCACCATGTAATTTAGTTGCGGTGGCTTCAACGTAGCCATCGTGGCGTTCGATTTCTGCACCGAGCGCATTTAAGCCTTTGAGATGCAAATCAATCGGCCGTGAGCCAATCGCACACCCACCCGGCATCGCAACCTTCGCATGACCTAAACGTGCTAATAACGGTCCCATCACAACAATTGATGCACGCATTTTAGACACGTATTGGAATGGTGCTTCAGATGATAATTGACGGCTGGCGTCAATATCGATCGTTTTATTAATTTCATCAAAATCAATTTTAGCATTCAAAAATTTCAAGACGTTATTCATTGTGAACACGTCTGACAAAACTGGTACATTTGATAAATGTGTTTGTCCGTCGCTAGCCAATAAACTGGCTGCTAAAATCGGTAACACAGCGTTCTTAGCGCCCTCGATATGAACATTACCTGTCAAACGTTGACCGCCATGAACTACAATTTCCTCCATGGATAAACCCTCCATCACTAAACGATAATCAATAAACAAGCTACGTCAGATTGCAGACCCAATGAAAACAAAACGGTCTCGCACCACGCAGCAGTACATATCGCCTTGGCTGCTCAGCATCCCAGAGCGACTGGTTCACGTGATGGTGCAATCTCAATATCATTCAACCGCCAGTTGACTTGAAGGCCCCTAGCCAAACGACCCGAGTGTCATTCAAGTTCAAATCGGTTCCTAATCATCATAACATAGAACTACGGTGAAGAAATATTACATTTTACATTTTCGTTACAATTCCAACACAAATATTAAATACTTATGATTACTTAACTAATGTTGGATTTGTTAGCGTTTTCGCTTGACAATCAAGCAATTAATCATCACACACCCTTGCCTGTGTTGATTTAGCTAGCGATGGCAATGTAAGCAGCCACACTTTGAGCGTCCCCTATCAGTACCTATTCATAACCCGTCGTTAGCATTCATTCTATCATTTCCCATCCTGACACGGGTCTAATACGCTCACAGACATTGCGTTTGCATGAAAGATGAGTAGTACCGATGAGTCGGATTCCTGTTCGTCAGCCGATGCGCGTCTTAGTCCGACTTCCGGGGCCGGCTGACAACGCTGGAACAGGGCGGACATCGATTTGAACTCACGCAGAAACCCACTGCGCAATTTCAAATACGAGTCTTCTTCTAGCCCGGGAAACCCACCCGGACAAGAAGAACTTCGCCCTTGAGCATTGTCAGCCAGCCCCTCCAGTCGGGAACCCACTCGAATGGCGGATGAACGACCACCTATCTTGGTACTATTGACCAGTGATTTCTTGTGACTGAACCTTTATGCAAACTTTTAGACAATGTCAATAATGATTCATAAACTTGAATGCTTACAAGATAATATGAAGGTCATTCACTAATTCCAATGACATCTAGTCGTGAGATTTTGCCAGACCGGATGACAGAATTACCAACTGTTTGGAATTTGAGACTTTACTATCTAAGTCAAGGTAAAAATTTTCTGACAATCTTCAGCAGTCTACTGATTTGTCGCTCTGAAACACAGGTAAGACAGCTTATTAAGCATTATCGGAAACTGTCTTACAGTTGAATATCAAATGACTGTCTATTAAAAACCAACAATCAGTTTAACAAAAGTTGGGTTCGCACATGTCCGCCTTTCGAATACCATCCCCGGCTGGAAGGTATTCTGGGCAAGGCCCAGTGGTGAAATTTCACTTAGCAAGCGTTTTTGGCTTGGTTAGTGAAAGACCAGTATTTAAGACGTGGGTTGTCGGCTTAAATCTGTGTCCACCACGTTCCGGCCATTGCCCAGAATGCCTGGAGGCCGGTGTAGGACGACACCACGACTTCAAGTTTACGGTAATTCGCCCTGTTTCCAGCGAATCTCAGCTGGCTGCTTTTGACCTTAAACGGTGTTCAGAACTCGAATTATCGTGGCACAACAAAAAAGCACCCGCAAATAATTGCAGATGCTTTTCAGAATTTTAAGTTGTGGTTAATGCCGGGCAACGTTCAAACGGTTCATAGCCCGACGCAAGGCAACTTGCGCCCGTGCCAACTCAGCATCATCATGCTTTTGTTGGGCAGCTTTGATTGCCGTTTCAGCGCGTTTCCGTGCATTCTCAGCCCGAGCAACGTCAATGTCATTCTGACGTTCAGCACTATCGGCGACAATGGTAGCCGTATTGTTACTGAACTCAACGAAACCACCGTTAACGGCGATTTCATCGTCTTCCTGATCACTTTCGAGTTGCTTGATCCGAACCTCATCGATTGCCAGCGAAGCAATCACCGGAATATGGTTCGGCAAAATCCCGAGTTCGCCGTCAATCGTCCGTACGATCAACATTGGCGTCTTGTTTTCATAGACCTGACCGTCTGGAGTTACGATGCTAACGGTTAATGATTTTGCATTGTCAGCCATGTAAACCCCTCCTAATCAGTTACCATCGATTTCGCTTTTTCGACCACGTCTTCGATCTTACCAACTTGACGGAATGCGTCTTCTGGTAGGTCATCATATTTACCTTCAAGGATTTCTTTGAAGCCCTTGACCGTATCATTGATTGGCACGTATGAACCAGGTTGACCCGTAAAGTTTTCGGCAACGAAGAAGTTTTGTGATAAGAAGAATTGAATCCGCCGTGCACGTGCAACGGTCGTCTTTTCTTCGTCAGATAATTCATCCATCCCTAAGATCGAGATGATATCTTGCAATTCACGGTAACGTTGCAAGACCCGTTGAACTTCAGTGGCAACTTGATAATGTTCTTCACCCACGATTGATGGGTCAAGCGCAATTGATGAAGAAGCCAATGGATCAACGGCTGGATAGATCCCTTGTTCCGTCAAAGAACGTTCCAAGTTGGTCGTCGCATCCAAATGGGCGAAAGTCGTTGCAGGTGCCGGGTCGGTATAGTCATCGGCAGGCACGTAAACGGCTTGAATCGAAGTAACGGAACCCTTCTTAGTCGAAGTGATTCGTTCTTGTAATTGACCCATTTCAGTCGCCAAGGTTGGTTGGTAACCAACGGCTGAAGGAATCCGGCCAAGTAAGGCGGAAACTTCAGAACCAGCTTGGGTGAACCGGAAGATGTTATCGATAAATAACAGCACGTCTTGACCTTGAACATCACGGAAGTATTCCGCAATCGTTAACCCAGTCAAGGCCACCCGCATCCGGGCACCTGGTGGTTCGTTCATTTGACCATAGACCATGGCGGTATTCTTCAGAACGCCGGAACCCTTCATTTCAAAGTAAAGGTCGTTCCCTTCACGCGTCCGTTCACCAACACCGGTAAACACGGAAATCCCGTTATGTTCTTGAGCAATGTTATGAATTAATTCCTGAATTAAAACGGTTTTACCAACACCGGCACCACCGAACAACCCAATCTTACCACCACGAACATAAGGTGCTAAGAGGTCGATAACTTTAATCCCAGTTTCCAATACTTCCGTACTAGTTGTTAATTCATCATATTTAGGCGCATCCCGGTGAATCGGGTTACGTTCTGCGTCTGGACCGAATTCTGGACCACCATCAATGGTTTCCCCTAAAACGTTGAAGACCCGGCCTAACGTCTCTTTACCAACAGGAACGGTAATTGAAGAACCAGTGTCTTCAACCGTCATTCCCCGGCGTAAACCATCCGTACCGTCCATCGCAACGGTCCGAACGACCCCATCACCTAATTCCAACGATACTTCCACCGTTAAAGTGTCATCGTTGTCCTTTTGAATGATCAAGGCGTTATTAATATCGGGTAACTTGTCGTTTAGAGAGAATTCAACGTCAACAACGGGTCCAATAACTTGTACAACTTTACCTGTACTCATTAGTCGTTAATTCCTCCCACTTCGTTATTCTTGCGCAACCAAGCCACCAGTGATTTCAGTAATTTCAGTGGTAATCGCAGCTTGACGCGCACGGTTATATTTCAGATTTAACTTATCAATTAAATCGCCAGCGTTATCTGATGCAGCCTTCATCGCAGTTGACGACGAAGCATGTTCAGCAGTCTTGGCATCCAAGATTGCACCATAAACTAGGCTTTCAGCGTATTGTGGCAACACGGCCGACAAAATCGCTTCTTCTGACGGTTCCATTTCGTACTCAGGACCGACATCGACCCGACTGTCCTTGGCTTTACGGTTGTCTGATTCACTTTGTTCAAAGGTCTCTTCAGAGATCGGCAGCATTTTAACTGACCGGAAACCAGAAGAAAGCCGGTTGATAAAGTGATTGTAGAACACGTAAAGTTCATCAAAGACTTCGTTATGATACATTGATGTGACTGTCTTAACGATTTCACGAACTTCTTTAAAAGTTGGTACGTCAGAGACGCCGCGGTATTCATAGGCCACGTTTAAGCCGTTCTTTTTATAGAAATCCGCACCAGTGCCACCAACCGCCAAAACGACTGCGTTATTGGCATCAAGCTTATGCGTCCGCATGAAGTCATTGGTTTGCTTTAACACGTTACTGTTATAGCTCCCCACGAGACCACGGTCGGAAGTGATGATCAATAAACCAGTCTTTTTAACAGGCCGTTGTGCTAATAATTCGCTTACCGAGATGGTATTGGAATTACTATTGGCAACACCGACACTTGCTGACATCAGATGAGCTTTGGCTAGATGCGAAACGATGCTTTCAACTTTGGAAGCGTACACTTGATACGTCGTCGTATGCTTTTGAATCTGATTCAACTTAGAGGTTGAAACCATTTGCATTGCGGACGTGATCTGATGAGTCTTCTTCGTTGAGTCAATCCGGCGCTTGACATCCATTAATGATTCTGCCATGCACTACTCACCATCCTTTTCAGCCATAACTACTTTGCAGCGGCAGCGGTTGGCTGGAATTGTTCTGAGAATGCATCCAGCGCACTGTTCATCTTGTCGGTATCCGGCAACTTCTTAGTTGATAAGATCGTGTCAAATAGGTCTTGATGACTAGCGTGGACGAATTCGAACAATTCGCTTTGATAACGGGCAATATCGTCTACTGCCACTTTATCGAGATAACCGTTCGTCAAAGCGTATAAAATCATAACTTGTTCTTCAACCTTTAATGGTGAATGAACAGGTTGCTTTAAGACTTCAACGATCCGTTGCCCACGATTTAACTTCGCTTGGGTTGCGGCATCCAAATCAGAACCGAATTGTGAGAATGATTCCAATTCACGGTATGAAGCCAAGTCCAGACGTAATGTCCCGGCAACTGACTTCATGGCTTTGATTTGAGCATCCCCACCAACCCGGGAAACAGAAGCCCCGGCATCGATCGCTGGCCGAACACCAGAATAGAATGAATCACTATCCAAGAAGATTTGGCCATCGGTGATGGAAATAACGTTAGTTGGAATATATGCTGAGATATCCCCGGCTTGCGTTTCGATGATTGGTAAGGCAGTCATTGAACCGCCACCCAATTCATCACTCAACTTAGCGGCCCGTTCGAGCAACCGTGAGTGCAAGTAGAAGACATCACCAGGATAGGCTTCACGACCTGGAGGACGACGAAGAATCAATGAAAGTTCACGGTAAGCCGTTGCTTGCTTTGAAAGGTCATCATAGACGATCAACACATGCTTGCCATTGAACATGAATTCTTCACCCATCGCTGCCCCAGCATAAGGTGCTAAGTACAACAATGGTGCTGGTTCAGAAGGTCCGGCGGTAACGACGATCGTATAATCCATCGCACCTAACTTCTTCAACGTTTCAACTTGGGCCCGCACCGTTGAGTCCTTTTGACCAATTGCGACGTAGACACAAATCATGTCTTGGTCTTTTTGGTTCAAAATGGCATCAATGGCAACGGACGTCTTACCAGTCTTACGGTCACCGATAATCAATTCACGTTGGCCACGACCAATTGGAACTAAGGCATCAATGGCCTTGATCCCAGTTTGGAGTGGTTCGCTAACTGATTGCCGTTGCATGATCCCTGGGGCTTTATGTTCGATTGGCCGCGTGTTCGTGGTCTTAATCTCACCTAAGCCGTCGACTGGTTGACCTAATGGGTTCACGACCCGGCCAATCATGGCATCCCCAACTGGAACTTCCATGATGCGGCCAGTCCGCTTAACAGTATCGCCTTCACGAATACCATCAAAATCCCCTAAGACAACGATACCAACATCGTTGCTTTCGAGGTTTTGTACCATCCCGTAAACTCCGTTACTGAATTCGAGCAATTCACCTTGTAAGGCGTTGTCGAGTCCGTGAGCACGGGCGATCCCATCACCAACGTAGGTGACAGTACCGGTTTCAGCAACTGAGAGCTCAGTTTGATAACTTTCTAATTGTTGTTTGATTAGAGCACTGATTTCTTCAGATTTAATGCTCATAAAAGTTTCACCTCTTCGTAAACTAATTGTTGATGAGTGCTCGTCTTAAATTCGTTAGTTGTAACGCAACGCTTCCATCAAACGTTTGATTATTTGATTTCACAATTACTCCGCCAATGATTGCTTCATCGACTTTACGTGATAAAACAACCTGATTGGCACCAACGCGTTCGGCGAATGCCTTTGCGATTGCATCAGCTTGCTCATCTGACAACTTGACCGCGGACGTTACTTCGGCATGCACTATTTTACGACTCTCATCGAAACGTGCTTCAAACGCGTCAACAATGTCAACTAAGTTAGACATGCGGCCGTAATCATACAACATTTGAATAAAGTTTTTAATGTATTCTGAAGCGTGGTCAGTCAAAGTTGACAACGTTGTCTGTTTTTGATCAACCGGAAGCAATGATCCTGAGAGGACCTCTGCCAATTGCGGGTTGTCGACAAAGACTTGCCGTAATTGCTTTAATTCAGCCAGGAATGCTTCGGTCTGATCCTTTTCAACTGCAAGTTCAAAGAGTGCCTTTGAATAGCGACTTGCAATTGTAAGATTATCAAGACTCATGCTTTCCCAACCCTTCAATATACGAATTAATTAATGCCTGTTGGCCTTCCGGATCCAATTGCTTCTTAATGATCTTCGTCGCAATCGCAACCGAAATGTCAGCGACGTCTGATTGGACGTTCTTCAAGGCATCCTGACGCTCCTGTTCAATATCCTTGCGTGCATTTTGTTTATATTGTGTTGCTTCATTTTGGGCATCGGCAACAATGGTCGTGCGTTGCTTTTCGCCACTCTTCTTCGCATCCGCCACGATTTCACTGGCTTCAGCGCGTGAGTGTGACAACGCATCACGACGTTGATCAGCTAAGTCGCTGGCTTCTTGCCGGGACTTTTGGGCTGAATCAATATCGTTCGCAATCTTGTCTGCCCGGTCAGCCATCATTTTAGTGATGGGCTTCCAAGCAACAACTGAGATCAAGGCCATCAAGACAATGAAACTGATCCCGATAAACAACATATCACCAAGGTAGAGACCGGATGCACCGATAATTAAATGCGAGAGCATCTAATGACACCTCCTTCTTTCATTTTCATTAAAATGAACTCGTTGACCAATGATTACTTGTTCATAACCATCAAAGCAACAACGAAGGAAATGATAGGCATTGATTCGATCAACCCAACACCGATGAACATGTTAGTCCGTAATTGACCAGATAATTCTGGTTGACGGGCCATCCCTTCAAGCATCTTAGAAATAACCAAACCGTTACCAATACCAGCACCTAAAGCGGCACCAAACATAGCAATACCTGCAGCAATTGCTCCCATAATCTGTGTATCCTCCTTAAAATTAAAAAACTGAAAACTATTCCTCGTCGTTAACCTTCTGAGAAATATAAACTGAAGTCAAGGTTACGAACACGAACGCTTGAATGCTCCCGATAAACACTGAGAAACCTTGCCATAAGAGTTCAATTGGGAATGAGTATACATAGCTCAACCAACCGTTACTCTTTGCCAAGTCAGCCACCTTTGTCAGCAACATTTCACCAGCAAAGATATTACCGAACAACCGAAGTCCCAAGGTTAGAAAATCGGTAAATTGTTCAAAGACGTTGATAACCGAGAAAACTGCGAAAGGCTGCGTATATTCTTTCAAATAGCCGCCCATGCCTTTCTTGCGAACACCTGCCGCATGCGCAATTGCAACGGTCATAAACGATAACGTCAAAGTCACGATCGGATCAGCCGTCGGACTTTTCAGATAGGTATACTCGCCGACTTGAACATGAATGAACAATCCAAGTTGGTTAGCAATGAAGATAAAGAGGAACAAAGTAAAGGCGTACAGACCGAAGTTGGACGCTTCATTCCCCTTGATTGAACCTTTGACAATGCCATTCGTGAACTCGATGAGCCACTCCAGCACATTTTGTCCACCCTTGGGCTTCATCGTAATATGTCGCGAAAGCAAAAATACAAACAAGAACACAATTAGACAAGTCACGATTACTGAGATGTCATTCGCGATATTAAACGTCAGCCCAAGGAATTTGACTGTAGGAACTGGATCACCCACTGAATATCACCTCTTTCCTTTAATTTCGGTACTATGATAACCTTAACCGTTGCGACTAGCAACGTCAATTTTATCGTAATCCGAAATGGTAGATCAGGGTCGCCCCTAATCAAAATACAAAGGTAATAATACCACCACCGTCGAAAAAGTTCAAAATAATTTCAACTTTTCGTCAATCAATAAAAATCCAACAACATCAAGCTTTCATGAAGCTTTCACATCGTTGGATTTTCATCATCTGGACTTTATTTTCATGTGCTAACTGACAACCATCGATTTACTTCTCGTTGACAGCCACCTTTGGTAATATCAGGTTCATAGCGATTCCGAGCACTGTTGCGACAGCTAAACCACTAAATTGAAAGCTCCCAATTTGTAAGTAAGCATTCCCAATTCCAATCACCAAAATCGCTGATGCAATCATCAAATTACGCTTCTGATTAAAATCAACTTTATTATCAATCAGGATACGCATTCCACTGGAGGCAATCACCCCAAATAGCAAGAAACTGACACCACCAATGACTGGAGACGGAATACTTTCAATCAGTGCGGACAGCTTGCCGACAAAACTAAAGATGATGGCAAAAAACGCCGCGCCACCGAGCACGTAAATACTGTGAACCCGAGTAATGGCCAACACACCGATATTTTCACCGTAAGATGTCACGGGCGGGCCACCAACAAAACCAGCAATAATTGAGGCGGTCCCATCACCAGCTAACGTGTGATTAAGACCTGGATCTTTGAAAAAGTTTCGTTTGGTCAACTTGTTCAGCACCATAATGTGGCCCATGTGTTCTGACATCGTGACAAAGGCAATCGGCGCCATACTTAAAATTGCCCCCCAGTAGATGCCGGGATGGTAACTAATAAACGGTAATTGAAAGGCTGGCATCGCAAACCAGTGCGCCTTTTCAACACCAGAGAAGTCCACGATTCCGACTAAGACCGCCAAAATATAACCACAGACGATGCCGAGTAAGATTGGCACTAAACTCATGAAGCCGCGCAGATACATATTAAAGATTACCGTCAGTAACATCGTCGCAATCGCGACCGCAAAGTATTTTAAATCATAATTATTGCCATTCATCGTCGCGTCCTTGGCCGCGGTACTGGCGAGTGACAATCCAATCACCATGACGATTGGTCCAACAACAATTGGTGGCAACGCCTTGTCGATCCAATCCGACCCAATCAATGTCACTAAGAGACTGACGAGCAAGTAGACGCACCCAACGGCGACCGTCCCTTGCGCGATGGCTGGATAACCAGCCGTCTTCATCAGCGACTGCATAACAACGATGAATGAAAAGCTAGACCCCATGTACGCTGGAATCTTACCACGCGTAATCAGGATATACATCAACGTCCCGACCCCGGAACTAAAAAGTGCAATGCCCGGATTTAGCCCCACCAGAATTGGCACCAGGACGGTCGACCCAAACATGGAGAACAGATGCTGTACGGATAATCCTAACCAACTACCAAACTTTGGTCGGTCATGAATGTCTAATACGACTTCATCATTATGAAACGCCGCTTTCTTTGTCATAACGCACCCCTTTATTAAATCATTGCAAAAGAAAAGACAGCCCACCACTCAAAGCGGCTAGGCTGTCCGAAATTACGTCTGGCTTCCTTACAAGTCGACGTCCGATCATCCTTATCAGCCTCTCTGAGCTAATTTAAAGGAACTGTTTAATTGCAATTAGTGTACTCGTCTGTTGAATACTTGTCAACTAACGGTTTAAATGTCTTTGCTTTTTCGCTGGTGTGTTTGTATTGCAGATTAGTTAAAGTCAACTGCAGCCAGCTGAGGACCGCTGGAAAGTAAAGCGAGTTAGCGTAAACCGATTATTGTGGCGACGTCCTAGGCCGGCTTCCAGGCATTCTGGGCAATGGCCGGAACGTGGTGGACACAGATTTAAG
>ERZ507185.93-NODE-93-length-18801-cov-13.4653_pt1 | contig 18801 bp, 20 predicted proteins | sample MGYA00513763_ERZ507185 | MGnify/ENA metagenome assembly ERZ507185
AATACTGGTCTTTCACGTTAGCTGCAGTATGGATGAAACGTGTTCGGGTCAGACTGGGACTTCCGGTTAGCTACGCCAGAACGCCAAGCGGAAATGCACCGCTTAACGCTCTAGCTAGGCTAATCCTCAGTCCCAACCCGTCTGAACCTCACACTCTGAGAAGCACTGGGCCTTGCCCAGAATACCTTCCAGCCGGGATCCTATTCGAAAGGCGGACATGTGCGAACCCAACTTTTTGTTGAATCAATCGTTGGTTCCTGGATACAAGGTCATTTTGACATTCGACTGTCAGACTGGTTCTAACGATAGCTAAAATCTTTTATCCATGTTTTAACTTTTCGAATCAGCAGCTTCACTGAACTTATCTGAATTTTCGCTAGTTGACTGATATGGCAAAATCTTTCACTCTAAATGAAAGTAATTGTATCGAATGAATTCAAGACTAGTGTCTGTTAAATATAGTGAATCATATTTGGGCAATCTTCTCAGTACTCAAATGTCGTAAAGCATCAACGATACCAATTCAAAAGGTCTGCCTGAAAGTCCACTCACCTATATTCAATGGTCAATTGTACCCAGATAGGTGGCCGTTCATCTGCCATTCGAGCGGGTTCCCGACTGTAGGGGCTGGCTGACAATGCTCAAGGGCGAAATTCTTCTTGTCCGGGTGGGGTCCCCGGGCTAGAAGAAGACTCGTATTTGAAATTGCGCAGTGATTTTCTGCGTGAGTTCAAATCGATGTCCGCCCTGTTCCAGCGTTGTCAGCCGGCCCCGGAAGTCGGACTAAGACGCGCATCGGCTGACGAACAGGAATCCAACCTGGCATGATTTAATCAGGATTCATGACAAATTGACTAGCACATTGCAACTACTTAACGCCAATAAAAAAAGGCCAGCATCCGCCAGCCTAATGCTTACTAATTCAATTTAATCAATCCCGCCGCCAGTAAAAACATGTGTGTGACGACTGGTCCGACGAAGGTAAAGCCGTGCCGATGTAAATCCTTGGCGACCCGGGTCCCGAGGGGTGAACGTGTTGGCAATCCTTCATCGTCATCCGGCGCCGGCATCATGAACGGCGTGTCATCGACAAATGCCCACAGATAGGTGCTAAAGTGACCATACTCCGCCTGCAACCGCTGAATCGCCCGCGCATCTTGAATGATGGCGCGTAATTTGCGCCCATTGTGCATCACTTTAGGGGTGCGCATCAAGCGTTCAAAGTCCGGTTCATCCATGGCCGCGACCGCATCTATCCGTAGTCCGGCCATTTGTTGCCGCAGAATCGGTAACTGACTCGCGGCCACCTGCCAACTGAGGCCGACTTGCAGAATACCGACGACTAATAGCTCAAATAAGACGTGGTCATCGTGAGTCGGTGTTCCAAAATAGGCATCGTAATCTCGAACGCCATTGACTGCAATCTCATCAAAGTCGTCTGGACTAATCATGGTTAGCGAGCCAGTAGCCGTTCTCAATGCGCCCGAGTAGCGTAATCAATTGCTTGGTCTCAGCGACATCATGCACCCGAATGATGCGGCCACCCTTGAGCATCATGGCGGCTTCGGTGACCAAGGTCATTGGCAACCGGTCTTCCTTCTTCAATCCAAGCAACAGACCCAGGTAACCTTTACGCGAGATTGCGACCATCATTGGGCGCCGTAAGTAATTAAATTCGTCAATATTGCGCATCATCACGTAGTCTTGTTCGCCATGTGCGACTTGGGAATAGCCGATGCCTTGGTCTAAGGCAATCCGTTCAATATCAATCCCGTGACTCGTCAGCGCAGCGAGGTTCTGTTCAAAGAAGTGCCGCATACTGCTCGTCAAATCGGTATATTCCTGTTCGCGACTACTATGCATCGTAAGTAACCCGACCTGACTATCCGCCATCAACTTCAGCTTCCGTGGGTCATCCGTGAAGGCGTTGACGTCATTAATAATGCTGACACCTTCTGCCAAAACAGCTTCCATCACGTCGTATTTATAAGTATCGACTGCTAAAACGGCTTCTGGGAACCGCGCTTTGATTGCCCGAATATAAGGCAATGTCCGTTCCAATTCAACTTCCGGTGTCACTTCGGTAAAGCCTGGCCGCGTCGTTTGACCATTGACTTCGATGACGTCCGCGCCTGCTTGCAACATCGCATCGACGTGGTTCAACACGTCGTCCTTGGTCTTGTACTGCCCGCCATCGAAGAAAGAATCGGGCGTGATGTTCATGATGCCGTAAATCATCGGTTTCTTCGTTAAGTTAAACCGATGTTCGCCAGCCTGCCAGAACACGTCGTATTGCTTCATGATTTGGGTCAATTGGATCTGAACGGTCGCTTGGTCCGTGAAGACGGTCGACCATTGTTGGGCCAAACGCCGGCCTGCGGATTGATTCAGTAACACCGTCAGCTGTTTGGGACTCGCCTGAACCACGCCATCTAATTGCTGACAGAGTTGGGTCAAGCCTTGCTGCTGTTCACGATTATAATCACTAAAACGTAAAACTAATTGTTGGTGCCGTTGAACCTGAGCATTCAACGCCTGACTCGCAAAATCCGTTGCTTGTGCTAATGAACTGGTGATATCTTGTACTAACATCTACTCCACCGATCCTTTCAATTTTTAAAGTTTTGTGATTAGTTTTAGTGCGGCGCGTCCCCGGTGCGTCAATGGGATTCGCCATGGTGCAGGAATTTCGGCTAACGTCCGACCATAATGTGGCAGCCAAAACAACCGGTCAAAGCCCCCTGAGTATTGGCCTAACTGAAAGTGTGCCAGGTAGCCCGCAACGGTTCCCTGAACGACCACGGCCCGACCATCCGGCCAAGCAGCGGCTAAGGTCGCCCGCATGACAGCTTGGCGTTGTTCATCTGGAATCGGTTTAAGGGCTTGTAAAATTTCCTGATTGCGGTCAAAACCACTGACCGTGACCCCTAAATCACGAGCGGTCGTGACGCCGAATTGGCTCGGCAAGGCCGGGATCTCAATGCCGCTATCATCGGCAATCACCGGAACACCAAGCTGTGAAGCACCAAAACGGGCCTTCGCGATGGCGTTATCCACGTAGCTGGTCGTCGTTTCGGCTGGAAATGTCAGGCGGCCGAATTGGTTAAAATAAGGTTGTGCGGTCACGCCAGCATAGGCCAAACAAGCCTGCAAATCACGACTCTTCCCCGCATTATTTGACGCAATCAGCCAGTCAACGGTCATTAGCTCAACCCCTTCCAGCCAGCTTGTTGTAGCTCGCGAATGACGTAAAACGACCCGGTGACCAGAATCGCGCTATCAGGCGTTGCTCGCTGTTGAGCTTGCGTTAACGCATCCGTGATGGTCGTTGCCGTCAAGATTTCAGGCGCCGTTGTCATCGCGTTAGCCGTCATAAACGCCGGCGTCAGCATGGCCGTCACCGTTCGGGCTAACTGTGCTGCTGGTAAAGCGCGCTCTGGATTCGCTGGCGTATTCGTGATGACCACGTCGGCTGCGGGAAGCAGTGCTGCCAACATGTCTGGATACGCCTTGTCTTGCAAAACCCCGACGACCCAGATCAAGTGTCGCCCAGTAAGCAACGTTTGTGCACTGGAAACTAGTGCCCGCATGCCATCCGGATTATGGGCGCCATCCGCAATTATCAGTGGGTCCGTCTGTAAGACCGTTGCACGACCAGGTAAGCTGACCTGCTGTAAGCCCGTACGGACCGCGGCGTTTGTTAGGTTAACTTGCTGGTGCTGCAGCACGGACACGACGGTCAACACAAGCTGCAGGTTCTGCAACTGATATGACGCGCCGAGTCCTAACGTCAGCTGTGTCCAGTCAAAACACTGGCTGTGCGCATCGACGGTCATCTGGGTCAATGTCTGCTGCGTGATGGTCAATTGCGCGTGTTTGGCCGTAACTAACCGCACCCCTTGATTGAGCGCTTCGGTCTGTAAGACAGCCAAGGCATCGGGATGTTGGTCCGCCAAAGTGACGACCGTTGTGTGCGGCTTGATAATTTTAGACTTATTCTGGGCAATCGCCGTAATCGTTGGTCCGAGAATGGCCGTGTGGTCGAGGGCAATTTTGGTAAACACCGTCAGCTGGGGACTAGCCAGCGCATTGGTCGCATCATACAAGCCACCCAGGCCGGCTTCAATCACCGCCCACTGCACGTTTTGATTGCGGAACCAGACCACACTGATCAGGAAGAACCATTCAAACACGGAGACATCGCTGGCCGCCAAGCCCATATTTTTCAGAACAGGCAAAATTTCATGATAAGTATCGATGAAGTCTGCTGGACTGATCCACGTCCCATTGAATTGCAGTTGTTCACGCGCGTCATTAATGGCGGGACTGCTGAAACGCCCAACGCGGTATCCCTGAGCTTGCAAAACACTGCTGAGCATTGCCCCAGTCGAGCCTTTGCCATTGGTCCCCGCGATATGGATAACGTGATAGTAATGGTCTGGGTGACCGAGATGCGCCATGATTCGCCGTAACAGTGGGACCCGTTGATGATTGTTCGCCAGCATGGCTTGATTCAGCTGACCTAATAATTTCTGATAGCGTCGTTCGATCGTCGCTGCGTCCAATTAATCACCTACTTTGCGATTCGTTGTAGAAATTCCCGTTTTAACTCAATATCCGTCTTGAATTGACCGCTATAATAGCTACTTTCCGTCTGGACACCAGGCTTGCTGACACCGCGCATCTCCATGCACATGTGGCGCGCTGTGATTGAAACGGCAATGCCAGCTGGGTCGAGAATGCGCTGCAATTCAGTCGCAATCGAAACAGTCAAGCGTTCCTGAACATTCGGTTGTTGGGCGCAATAATCGACGAGCCGTGGAATCTTGCTCAACCCAATTACTTGGTCATGCTGCGGCACATAGGCGACTTGAACCGTTCCGAAGAAGGGTAGTAAATGGTGTTCGCACATTGAATAGAATGGAATATCTTTGAGCAAAACCATCTCGGTTGGATTCTCAACTTTAAATAACTTGTAATTATCAAATGGTGCGGCGGTCTTAGTCGCAAATACTTCTGCGTACATCCGTGCGACCCGGGCTGGCGTTTCAACCAATCCTGGCCGGTCAGGGTCTTCGCCGACAGCACTCAAAATCTCACGCACCGCGTGTTCTATCTTAGCTTTGTTCTTCTCATCAATCATCTAACTCACTCACATTTCTCACTTTTTTAATCCAACTCTGGTCCTGATTAGCCGCAATCATACGCGCAACTTGAGGGCCCACCAACGGATCATCCGCGGCAATCTCAGCCGTTGGTAACAGTACAAAATTCCGGTTAGCTGCTTGTGCATGTGGCACCGTCAAGTCAGCTGTCGCAATTCGACGCTGGCCCCAAAAGATAATGTCCATGTCAATCGTGCGTGGCCCCCAATGGACTAGCCGTTGCCGATGACCAGCCTGTTCAATGGTATGTAATTCATCTAACAACTCAGCGGGCGTCAAAGTGGTCACTAACGAGACAGATACGTTGTAAAAATTCGCCTGTTCACGATTCCCCCACGGCTCAGTCTCGTACCAATGGGATTCAGCAATCACTGTCACTCCAGCCACCGCACGCAAACGGGTCAGCGCCTGTCGAATATTTTGAACGCGCGGGTGAATGTTAGACCCAATGCTCAGGTAGACGCGTTCTTGATTAGTCGACATGTGGCGTTCCCTCCACCTCAATCTCCACGTTATCAAAAATACCGGGCATCGGTACACTATACTTTCGAATCTTAATATTGATGGCATCGACGGTCGGAAAACTAGCCAAAAGCGTCTCTAACAGATGGTTGGCCAACGATTCAATCAACTTGTACGAGTGCGTCGTCACAAAATCATCAACGACGTCCCGCACGGCCGCATAATTGATTGTCTCGTGCACATCATCGTGACGGACCTTCGTCTCAATGGGATATTTGATGGCAATGTCCAATCCTAGTTGTTGGCCGTTACGCCGTTCTTCAGGAAGCACACCATTAAACGTGTGAAACCGTAAGTTGTTAATACGAATCATGCCCATAAGTATCCCAACCTCTTTCTTGCTCATTTTTACTTATAATCATAGCATGAAGCACCGGCAATGTGATAGTAATCGGCCAAATAACCCCCAAAAACTCATAATCGTTCGGAAACCGTAAAAATGGTTTGACGACTATACTACTGTGGCTGTCTCTGACTTTCAATAATCCACTAAAAAAAGACGTTTACGGCTTCGAATCCGACCACGTCTTTGAACTACGATCAACTAATTTATTTTTGATGTGTTGTGCTGGTTAGTATTCGGCATCAAGGATGGGTAAAACGTGCCAAGTTGGCGTCCTGTTCGTCAGCCGATGCGCTTCCTAGTCCGACTTCCGGGGCCGGCTGACAACGCTGGAACAGGGCGGACATCGATTTGAACTCACGCAGAAACCCACTGCGCAATTTCAAATACGAGTCTTCTTCTAGCCCGGGAACCCCACCCGGACAAGAAGAATTTCGCCCTTGAGCATTGTCAGCCAGCCCCTACAGTCGGGAACCCGCTCGAATGGCAGATGAACGGCCACCTATCTGGGTACAATTGACCACTGAATATTAAGTGACTGGTCCTTCAAGCAAACTTTTAATCGATATTCGATGATGCTTTATGACACTTTAATACTGAGAAGACTATCGAATATGATTTACAAAATCCACGGCCGATAGTCCTGAATTTAGTCGATAAAATTGCCTTCGTTTGTAGTTTCTGGCTTTGCCATCTCAAACGGCTAAAGAAAATTCTGACAATTTCAGTGAAACTGCTGGTTAGAAGTTCTAAAGCATGGGTCAAAATGGTCAGCTATTGTTTAAAACCAGCCTTACAGTTGACTATCAAAATGACCGTGGGCTAAGAACCAACGACTAATTCAATAAAAAGTTGAGTCCGCAAATGTCCGCCTTTCGAATAGTGTCCCGGCTGGAAGGTATTCTGGGCAAGGCCCAGTGGTGAAATTTCACTTAGCAAGCGTTTTTGGCTTGGTTAGTGAAAGACCAGTATTTAAGACGTGGGTTGTCGGCTTAAATCTGTGTCCACCACGTCACGGCCATTGCCCAGAATGCCTGAAAGCCGGTGTAGGACGCAACTATAAAGTAGATTTACGCAAATCTGCACTGCTTCCAGCGGTCCTCAGCTGGCTGCTTTTGAACTTAACAACTGGCACGTTTTAACCATAATTCATGACAAATTAACTAGCGCAATACATGCTCCTGACGCTTATGAATCAGATGTCGTTGTTCCGTCGTCGAAATTGACTAGATGACTTAGATACTGACTCGTCAATCCCGGCGTTTGTTTGACAATATATGTCGCTAACGGTGAGTTGTTCATCTGTGTTTGGATAAAATCAGTCTTGACCAAGTTAGCCAGGGACAGAACGACGAAAATAACTAGGTACGTAATCACAAACGAGACCGCACCACCGGCAACACTGTTCACTTGTTTGATGACTGGTAGCCAGGTAATGCTGCGTGAGACGCGCCCAAGTAACCGAATCACGGACCACCCCAGCGAAATCAACACGAAGAAGGCAATCAGATTAATAATTAGGGTACTCATGGCTGAACCCTCAATCAAATTCAAGCCAGTCAGTAAATTACTGATTGCTGCGCCCACTGGTTGATAGAGCAACCGTGCAAACAGCAAGACCACCACAGTCCCAATCAGGTGCAACATTTCAATCACGAATCCGCGGTGGAAGCCTCGGAAAATGGCACTGACTAATAATAGTAAAATCACAATCGTAAATATCATCTCAACCCCCACTTTCCGTATTCTAAGTACGCCTATTTTACCAGCTTTCATCAGTTATTTGCCACTTTCAAACTAGGCTAAAGTTTATCTTAAACACTTGACGCACCAAGCTTCTTTCTGTAAAGTGAACAGTAATGGTTACGATTTAAAGAGAATGGGGTAACAAGACATGATTAATCGACGTAGATGGCTGTTTTTGGTCCTGCTATTAGGCATCGGTAGCTTATTAGCAGGCTGCCAAAGCACCACCACATCAAGTCAAACGAGCAATAATAAAATCAATATTCTGACTAGTCTCGATTTTTATGGTCAAACGGCCAAGGCGGTCGCAGGCAAGTATGGTAAAGTCACGGCCATCATCGACCGTCCCAGCGTCGATCCCCATGACTACGAGCCAACCGTCAATACGGCCAAACAAGCCAGTAGCGCGCAGCTCATCATTTATAACGGTCTCGGCTACGATGACTGGATGGAAAAGTTAACCGTCAACAAGCAAGCCGGCGCCCGCGTCATCAACGTCGGCACCTCGGTTGCCAAGAAGGCGGACGGCGCCAACGAACACGTTTGGTACGATCCCACGACGATGCCCAAGTTAGCTGCCAAAATTGCGGCGGACCTGTCGAAGATTCAGCCGCAACACAAGCGTTACTTTTACCAACAAGCCCGCAAGTATCAGGCTAGCACTCGGACCATTACAACCAAAATCAAGCAACTGAAACAGCAAGCTAAGGGCCAGCGCGTCGCAGTCAGTGAACCCGTCTTCGATTATTCACTCAAGGCAATGGGTTATCACATCACGAACAATCATTTTGCCCGGGCCATCGAGGAAGGCACCGACCCGTCCCCGAAGGATATTCAGCAAATGCAACAGGCCATCAAGCACCACCGCATCGCCTTCTTTGTTGAAAACACCCAAAGTGACAGTAACCTAGTCACGAACATGGTTAAATTAGCTAAACAATACGACGTTCCAGTCCTCAAAGTGACTGAAACTCTGCCAGCCAACCAGACGTATGAAAGCTGGATGCTCAGCCAATACAACCAGTTGGCAAAGATTCAGAAAGCCGCGAAGAAATAAGTGGTTAAATAATAAGGCCATCAATCCCAGGAGATGAGATTGATGGCCTTATTTTACGAAGAGACAATCGTCCAGCCGTTATCCAACTAAACATCGTATCATCGTGCAAGTCATACGACAATTTTGGTTTTCATTATTTCAAGATATGATTGGCGCTTAAGTCATGATACCAGTGACCAGACTTTTTGATTGTTTTAACTTGGGTATGGATGTTATCACGAATTAATCCGTATCTGTTGTGATAAGCATTTTTCCATGACCAGCAATCAATTGCAGTCCAAACAAAATATCCACTACAATTACTACCTGCAGCAATTCCCCGATGAAGTGCTGTAAGATGATTCTTAATGAATTCGATCCTATAATCATCTTGAACAACCCCGTCCGAATCCATAAATCGTTCTTCATCAGCCACACCCATACCATTTTCAGAGACAAACCAAGGAATATTATGATAATTATCGCGAATATTGATTGCGATATCATAGAGTGCTTCTGGGTAAATTTCCCACCCCTTATCTACATTCATCACACGGCCAGGCATGTCATACTCGTCAAAATAGATATCAGGCATCCAGCTCGTCAAGCTGAGCGGAGAAATATCTGGCTGTTTAACACGAAATGGATGATAATAATTTACGCCAATCATATCCACTGTGTTCTGCGCAATTGTCGCCAATTCTTCCGACGTTGCGTGCCATAAAACATGATCCTGTGCTAAAACATCCGTTAAACGTTTTGGAAACGAGCCCAAAATCGCAGGGTCAAGAAACATGTTATTTGACCAATCCTCTGCAAATTCAGCTGCTTTCTTATCTGCCATAGCCTCTGAGGCCGGATATGCTGGTGTCAGATTTAAAATCGTACCAATTTTGGCATCTGTATTTCCTAATATCTTCCGAAACCGACCAACAGCTTTTGCAGAAGCAAGATTTAAATTAAATGCTACTTGAACTGCTTTACGACCATCTTTTAACAAAGGGTAGTGAAATTGATACAGATACTCACCATCTAGAATTACTTTAGGCTCATTGAAAGTAAACCAGTATTTCACGCGATCACCAAATAATTTAAAACATTGTTCAGCATATTTGGCGAATAATTCAACAACATGTTTCGATTCCCATCCGCCATACTTTTGATAGAGTTCAATTGGTAAATCAAAATGAAACAAGTTGATATAAGGCTCTATATTATTTGCAAGCATTTCATCAATAACGTGATTATAAAAATAAGCACCTTCTTGATTTACTTCAGCTGTTTCAAAATTCTCAATTAATCGAGACCACTGAATCGAAGTACGTAAGGCTTTTATTCCCGCACTCTTCATTAAAGGTAGATCACTTTGATAACTATTATAAAAATTAGAAGCCGTATCAGGGCCAACAAATTGATAAAATGCTTGTGGATTTTTTGCGTACCAATAATCAAAAATGTTCTGATGGTTTTTGTCAAAGTTACCTTCACTTTGAGGCCCAGATGTTGCGGCACCAAATGTGAACTCGTCTGAAAACTTAATCATTTTCTAGCTCCTCTCGATATTCACGTGTAAAATCTACAGCTGCTCCTCTTAAATTAGCTTCATCCGTAAAGTGACATGCGACAATCTTGGGCCTAATTGAGGCAATCTTCACAATTTTACGAATCCTTTCAACTTCTTTATTTATTCCTGGAATAAGCTGTGGATTATTCGATACCGCTCCACCCAGAACAATCAATTCGGGATCGAAGCTATACTGTAGATTATAGATAGCTTTAGCTAGCGATTGGTACATCACTAGCACCTCATTCTGAGCTAGTACATTACCTTGATCCGATAGTTCAAAAACCTGCCGACCATCAAGTAAGCCTTCACTTCCATGACGACTATTGTATCGCTTAGCTACAGAAACAGAAGTCCCTAGTTCACTTAAAGTAGATTGGTCATCCACTAATGTATAACCAAATTCACCTCCAAATAAGTGAGCCCCATGCCATACTTGATGGTTCACGATAACTGCACCGCCGACACCAGTGCCAATGATTAAGAAACAAAGACTATTCACTCCTTGTCCAGCACCATCTTCTAGCTCAGCCAATGCCGCACAATTCGCATCATTTTCTATGCTAATCGGCAATTCGAAACGTTCTGTTAATGACGATTTGATATCAAAATTATGAATATAAGGCAATGCACTGGCACCTTCAATCACACCAGTCGATTTGTTAACTGCTCCCGGAGAACTAATGCCTACCCCTAAAATTTGATGTTCTTGGCGCATTTGGTTAACTTGAGCAGTTGTTTCTTTATAAAAATCAACTAAATTGTCCGGCGTTGCAATCTTATTTTTTGAAATCAAATGGCCTGATTTCAAAACTGCAAACTTAATTGTCGTACCACCTATATCAATCAATCCAATAGGTTGCATGTAACTATCCTCCTATCCCAATTCGGCAACTAAATGGCGTTAAGGGATCGCCTAACTCATTAAAAATCGTCATTTCTGGGTAGTTCACATACTGATAGCGAACGGCTGCTGTTCCTGAACAATCGTTCAAAATGATATGTTGCTCATCCAACTTCTTGACTTGCCGTGGTACCCATTCATTCCCAATTTTTATCATCATTTTAGTATCCGAATCAATCTTTAACTGGTTCACTTGACCAATCCCAATTATTACGTCGTTACCTTTTAGTTTTGTCTCTATAACCAGCGGAGTTTGTGAATAACCTTGATTGCTGACCAGACGCCCAATACGTTCTCCTAATTTACGTTTCGATGTCGGATGAATATTATGACGTTCCCCTGTATCGCTCCCGGAAATCAGATTTACATTAGGTATCATTTGAGCAATCGACAATTGAGCCTGTCTAATTTTCGCCCAGGACTCAAAAGGTTCATCTGCATAACCAGGTAACTGAATTACATTAAATATTAGCGATGAATCCGCTAACATTTTACGCCAACTTTGAATCAGTTTCGCTAACATTGTTTGATAGACATCCGGCTGTTGAGCATCGTTCTCCCCTTGATACCATATAACTTGATTGAAAGTGTATCCACGAATTTGGCGAACCATCGTTTGATATAATCCACCTGGCCGTAAAAAGCTAGTAGGCGTCATTGGTGGCGGCCAAGGCGTGTGGCCAACTTTCTTTTTAGCATCACTTAAAGATACATCGGGGTGAGCTGCTTGAAAAGTTGCTAAGTCATAGTTGTGTTGTGCCACCTTCTGCCGATACATATGCAATTCCGATTGATAATCTTCATCAGTTTTGCCAGATGTTGCAACTTCAAACGGCTTCACAAATGTCTTTGCCAAGAGTGCATTATTCTCCAAAGTTGATTTTGGGACCCATGATGAAATCGATGTTCCACCCTTGTAGCAATCGACAATCCCAATAACAGTTCCAGGCAAGCGGCGCTTCAGAGACTGACTCATCCAATAACCAATAGCCGATAATTCCCCCATGTTTTCACTGGACAACTGTTTCCATCTAGAAACCGGGAGATCATCCGGAAGCACTGTCCCATCTTCACCAACATATTCAATTTTGGGGACATTATAGTAATAAATGGCGCTTTGTGAGTCTTGTTGCTTAGCAAACTGATATTCAGAATCGTCTTTCATCTCATATTCTATGTTAGATTGGCCCGCTAGAAGCAGCACCAACCCAAATCGCAATTCATGTAGACTGATGGAATCTGTTCCATCAGTTGCACGTATTGAATAAACTTGTAAACCGTCATTGATTGGATCAAACTGTACGTGCCAGCGACCAGTTTTCGAACTTATTGTGGTCCTATTTTGTTGTCCAACGCTGACTTCAATTTTACTTTTGACTGCTGACCAACCACTGACACCAAAAGATTTACCAATTGGTAACACCAACTTGTCACCAAATATTGCGTCAAATTTTAACACCATTGGTCTACCCCTGCGTTGATTGTAAATTTTTGATAGATGACTGCAAATTAATAACTTTTTCAGCCATAGTCAACATAATATCCGCAGCCATAAAATGATCCTGTGAGTGAATCAGCATAATTGTTTTTTCAACCTTCTCGCCATTCATTTCATCAGTCATCCACTGAGTTTGAATATTGTGCGCCTCATGTAACGTTTTCCGAGCTTCAGATAATTTCGCTTTGGCATCGTCAATGTTACCCTTTTCAGCTATTGACATCGACTCAATGCACATTGACTTTGCATTACCAGCGACTGAAATTAGTTGCATTGCTCGTTCTAATTGCTTTTCATCCACTTCAATTTCACCTCTAAATAATCTATTTAGCTAATTCTTGTTTTGCTGCATCTACTACAGTTTTTTTCTCAACATCAGGATTCAACTTGTTATCAACTTTAATAAATGGAATGTAAATTGCAGTTGTTACGATCACGATAACCGCCTGTACAATCAGTCCATTAATCGATCCAGTGTACAGCAATCCTGAGATTAGAGTGGGTACCGTCCAAGGCACGTTGTTGACGATTGGTGCAATGAACCCAATCTTAATGAAGAAATATCCGATATAGAACGCAAGAGGTTGCGCCACTAGCCACGGGATGAAATATAGTGGATTTAAAATGATTGGCAATCCGAAAGTAATTGGTTCTGAAATATTAAAAATAGCCGGCATAAGTGCAATTTTAGAAATTTTCTTGGCAGCAACTCGCTTTGAAAATAGCATCAATGCTAGAACAGGTGAAACTGAGCATGAGCCAGCAGCAACTGTAGAGAAATTCATAAATAACGTTGAAAAAATATGATGCGCCTGTCCCAACATATTTTGGGTATCATTAATATTCCACGTTAATCCAAAGATTGGTCCCCAGATTGACGTCGGATGAATCCCAAACCATTGCAGCAAACTCCATGTTGTTTGTGATACAAAAGCAAATAATCCTGTACCAGAAATTGCTAGCGCTGGCTTTTGTAATAACGTTAGCAGCAATTCTGGCATTGTCTCGCCGGTAAAAGTGGTGCTAATACCAGTTAGAATGATAAAGACGCCCATTGTGCAGACACCTGGAATCAAAGATTCAAAGCTACGAGCAACAGCAGGTGGAACTGAATCTGGCATTTTAATTGTGATATTGCGCTGCAAAATTTTGTTGTAAATCCATACAGCAAAACCACTAATCAGTAAAGCTGCGAAAACACCCTTTGTTCCAAAAAAGGTAGTATCCATATAGTTTAAAATATCAATTGCTTTTTTAGAATCTGCTGGCGTATATTGGAATTTCCAAGGCATACAAATGAAAAATGCACCTAATGCATAGAGTACCGAAGTCATATGTTCTTTGGATTTAGGAAAGTATTTACGCGAAAAAGTATGTGAAAAGATAACAACCAATAGAACCGCAAACGTGTTGAGCGAACCATTTGAAACCAAACCAATCAAATTTCCAGTCGATGTCAAGCCATTGAACAAGCCTGATTTCTCCCAAGCTGACCAAGACCCGGCAATCATTCTCCCTAAACCAAATCCTTGCTTTCCAAAAATCAATCCATTAGTCGGATCAACAAAAACATTCTGGATCATAATCGCAAAGCCGGCAATCATTGAGGTTGCAGCAACAATAATAAATGAATCACGTAATGTCAGTAGTAATTTATTAGCAGCAATTTTCCCAGCATACTTGGTGAAATTTGCTTGAAAATTTTGCCAACGTCCTCCACTTGTATTCATCAGCCTTCAATCCCTTCTTGAGCTAGTCGATTAACAAGTACTTGACCATCCATACTACCGAACTCTTGCATTGTTAACTTAATAACCTTTGTGTCCGGATAGCTCTGCTTGACCTGATCATATGACCAGCCAATCTGTGGCGCTAACATGATAACGTCGACATCACTGCCGATTTCGTCAACCATTCCAAGATCATATGCATCCACCTTTACATCTTTATGCTCTGCATCGTAAACTTTCTGCATCTTAGAACCGACTAAACTAGTAGACATCCCACCACTACAAAACAATGCAATCTTTAACTGAGCCATTTTGACTACCTCCAATTTTTGTTATCGCTTACATTTATTAGTATAAGCACAGGCGCAGTAAAAAACAATACCTTTTATAAATTTGTTATAACAAATTTATTGCAAAAAAAACTACCGACTGGTTAAGTCGGTAGTTTTCAGCTCTTCAGATTAATCGTTTCATGAAGTGAAAATTCAGATGGGCGTATATATGTGTATGCATATTCGAAAATCTGCCCGCTCTTTAAAAAAGACCGTTGTTCCATAGTTAATAGTGGCTCCGGCTTCTCTAGTTTTAGCTTCTCGACTAATAACGTACTGGCCATTTCACTGGATAGTGTTCGTATAGCAGAATCTAGTTCTAATCCTAGATCTCCTTCCAAAAACTCGTATATTGACCCCTTCAAGACTTCCATTCGCATACCTTGAATGACCTTGGCAGGCATATATATCTTCTGCAGGCCAACAATTACATCATCTTCTCGGCGCAGAATGAGTCTCTCAACTTCATAGGTAAAATCAAATTGAGTCACATTCAGTTGATTACTAATGCTTTTTTCAGGTTTCACAACAGCAAAGTTCAAAAGATCGATCTTGTATTGGTCAAAATCAAATATCTCCAATGTACTTTTCTGGGTTGTGGTTTCAGATGGATGGTTATCTTTCACATAAGTTCCTGAACCCTGAATCCGATAAATTAGCCCTTCCTCAACTAATCCATCCAAAGCCTTCCGTACAGTAATTCGACTAACATTATAAGCCTTAGCAATAGCATTCTCACGCGGCAACTGGTCGTTAACTCCATATTGTCCCTCTAAAATTTCTTGACGCAGTTGTCCAGCTACGACTACATATTTAGGTGCTTCTTTCATTGGATTTGTTTGTTAACCCTCCCTATCATTACAATGCCAAGTACGGTAAAAACATTATAACAAATAATAAGTTATAATACATATTTCACTACTTCACTTGTGAGCGCATTCATTATCTTATGATACCGCAAATTAGTAATTATACAATTCTAAAATAACAAATACTGCACTCAGTCATTTGCTTCTGATAGTTACACGATTAAAGATTTATTCATTTATCATTGAATCGATTTACGCCAACATCTAAAAAGACTAACTCGACAAAAAATGCCAAGTTAGTCTATATTACAACATCAAGCCTGTTTCCGCCCATCACGCAACAATAACGCGAGAACTAGCCCAACGATTTCGATTCCGAGCATCATCCAAAAGACGGTGTGGTACCCGGTCAAATTAGCGGCTAATGTCGAAGCGCCAGCTTGCTTTTGAGCCAGGGTCACGTTAGAGAGAACCAAGGTCGCCACTGCGACACCAGCTGAGCCCAGAATCTGTCTAACCGTCGTAATAACGGCCGTTCCATGTGAAATCAACTCGTTTGGTAATGAGTTGGCACCGAGGGTAACCGCTGGCATCATGACAAAGGCATTGCCACCTTCAATCAAGGCTGCCAACAGGATCATCGTGAGCAAGTTGAGCTTGGCATTGACCAACGCTAAAATCAGCCAGCCCAAGACGATCATCGCCATTCCCAATAACATAATTTGCTTATAACCGATCTTTTCAGCGAGTTTCCCTGTCAACGGGTTCAAGATACTGAGGAGCACCGCACCAGGAACCAGTGACATCCCTGAAACGAACGGTGAAACCTTCAGAACACCTTGATAGTACAGTGGGAAGATAATCGTGACCACGATCAGGGCAACATACGAAATTGCAGTCAGAAAAATGGCTAAGTCGTAGTTAAACGTCTTTAAAACCCGTAACTCCAGTAATGGGGTTTCCAAATGGAACTGCCGATACGTGAAGTAGGCCACTGCCAGGATGGAAATAATCAATAAAATCCATGCATAGGTCCAGTTCACGCCAGCCTTACCAATTTCATTAACCACGTACAAAATCCCAGCAAAACCAAGTAACGTGACGATTGAAATCAGGTCTAATTTCGATGGCTTATTCACCATCACATCCTTGATCGTCGCAAAACTAATTAAAATCAGTAATGTCGCAACGGTAATGAAGACCATAAACAGGCCGTGCCAATCGGTAAACTTCAGAACGACCCCTGAAATGATGGGCCCTGAGGCGAGCGCTGACCCCATGACTAGCCCAGCGACCCCCATAGTACTACCACGCTTCTCTTCTGGCGTAATCGTGAGTAATATCGATTGATATGACGGAAATAGCACACCGACAGCGGCCGCTTTGATCAACCGCCCAATCATCATGACACCAAAACTGGGTGCAAAGTAAATAATTATGGAACCGGCATCAAATAGGACCAGCACCGCTAAGAATAATTTCTTAAAACCAATATTATTGAGTAACCATGGACTAATGGGCATCATGACGACCATCGTCAACATAAAACCAGTTGTCAGCCATTGAACCGTCGACGCTGAAATGCCGAAATCACGCATAAACGTCGGGTAAACGGTCGATAGTGATGATTGACTGATTGACATCGTCCAAGTCCCCAACAGTAATGTGAAGATGAACCAGAACCGCCGCCGTCCGGTTAACGTTGTGTTTTGACCAGTTGTCTGCATCAAAAACTCCTCCTTCTTACTTTAGAACTATTATCAAGTACTAATATCTATTGTACCATTCTCAACCGCGTTGTACAGGTGATTCGCGAAATCAAAAACAAAAAAGTTTGCCAGCCCAAATAAAACAACGTGCACAATTAATAAGTGTTGTTTACCAACTCGCAAATTTGGGTCCAAAATAAAAACCCTGTCCATTATCTGGACAAGGTTCCATTAATCATCTCTTTTATTCAGCCAACATCGCAGGGCTAACAGCTTGTAATTCCTTAGCTTCGCCTGCAGTTGGTTTCGCAATCTTCATTTTCTTAAGCGCAATCACCGCACGATATTGTAATTCCGAGACGTTGATATCATCACGGACATCGTAATGTGTAATGGTGACAAAGGCGGAGTTCTCATAAATCTTTTCAACTTTAGCATAAAAATCATAATCGGTATTGCCGTTTTTCTGGCACTTAACCCGATCCCCCACAGTAATCTGAGCCATAACTATCACTCCACTTCGTAAAATATGCTAATAACATAGCATGTAATTGGAAGAATAACAATTATTGCTCCCGAATTTACAAGATTTTTACATGGTTGCGACAGTTACCGTCCAAATTAAATGACCTTAGTCCTGTGTCAGTAATTGATCTAACCAGATACGTACGCCAAACTATTCGTAGACGATGTTTATTTTCATCAGTCAACGAGCGATACTTTAATATTTTCCAGTAATGCCATAACAATAGCTACCGCAGTCATGACGAGTCAGTTAAAAGACGTATGGTCCTAAATGATTACTAGCTGCCTCATAGCAACCGGTACTTAAACCGTCTACCAAGCTACTTCACTCGTGATTAGTGCATCGCCAATCGCCGTTTAAGGTCGCATCAAACCATCTTACTAGCAGTTACTGCAGACACTCGCTCTAAATCAGTCATCAATTCAGAATCTGCTCAACAGTCGTACGCACATAACACTAGATCATTCTAACCCAACTAGCTTTCTTTGTTCATAGACTGCTGCCAGCGAGATATAGTTATCAACAAAATGAATGTCTGCTTCCGTCCCTTCCCGATACAACGCGGCAAAACTACCATATTTCCCAAAAATATCGAATGCTCTCTGCTTGTCCTCATTTAGTTTTTTCAAATCCATTTTATATGCGTCCATTAATCTGGCATCTCCTTTAACGGGTAGCTGTTTCAGCGGTGACAGTGTTATATTTTGGCGCTTCATTAAGTGCAGTTGATAGAATCTTTATGAAGTCTCAACTTGAACACACGCAGAAGACGACCGTGCAATTTCAAATTTTACACCCCATTGTAACGTTCGACAGTCTTTAAGGCAAATTTTCGTTTTATCTTTGACCGGTACTTCGAGACACAAAAAAAGGAACCGAATTAACGATTCCTTAGGTTGCATGGCAACGTCCTACCC
>ERZ507185.102-NODE-102-length-16180-cov-11.3472_pt1 | contig 16180 bp, 15 predicted proteins | sample MGYA00513763_ERZ507185 | MGnify/ENA metagenome assembly ERZ507185
CTAAGAATAATTTGGCTACTGAGCATTGTCCGGCGGGCCGGACAGTCGGGAACCCGCTCGAATGGCTGATAAACGGCCACCTATTTGGGTGCAATTGACAACTGAATGTTGGAAGACCGGCCTTTCAGGCAAACTTTAAAGTGGTATCGTTGATACTTTACGACATTTAAGTACTGAGAAGATTGCTAAAATATGATTCATTAATTTCAACGGACACTAGTCTTGAATTTAATCGATAAAATTCTCTTCGTTTAGAATTCACGGTTTTATTATCTTAGGCAACATAGAAAGGTATGGAAAGTCCAGTGAACCCGATGATTTGAAGACCTAAAGACTAGGGAAAAAGTCTAGCTATCATTATGAACAAGTCTGACAGTTGAAGGTCAAAACGACTGTTTACTGAAAATCAGCGGACATTTCATTAAAAAGCTGGGTACACCCATGTCTGCCTTTCGAATACTGTCCCGGCTGGAAGGTATTTGGGGCAAGGCCCAGTGGTGAAATTTCACTTAGCAAGCGTTTTGTGCTTGGTTAGTGAAAGACCAGTATTTAAGACGTGGTTTGTCGGCTTAAATCTGCGTCCATCACGTTCCGGCCATTGCCCAGAATGCCTGGAAGCCGGACTAGGACGCAACTACAACAGAAAGTTTACGGTAACTCGCACTGCTTCCAGCGGGTCTAAGCTGGCTGCATTTGAACTTAAGAACCAGCACGTTTCAAAAGGCATCTGGGTTTGCTTACAATAAACCACGTTTCAGTTCCAACGCTAATAGATAAACCTGTGATATAACTGGTTTGAACACAAGCACCTAAAAAACGAGATTCGCATGGGCCGCTTCAAAAGGCTCATCCGAATCTCGTTTTTAACTGATGGTTTGAATCTCAATTGTCATAATCAGACGGACTGGGATTACTTCCAGAAATCGTCAAATACCGTAATGGCTGCGTGCCGCTTGTGAGCCGTCTTCAAGTACCAGGCTTCAATCTTTTCAGCAGCCGCGTCACTGATGGTCCGCCCTTCAAGGTAATCGTCGATGTCATCATAACGGACGCCAAGTGCGACTTCATCAGGTAATGCTGGTCGGTCTTCTTCCAGGTCAGCGGTTGGGACCTTGTCGTACAAGTGCTTAGGTGCATTCAGGGCTGCCAGTAATTGCTTCCCTTGACGCTTGTTGAGCCGCCATAGTGGCACCACGTCGGCACCCCCGTCACCGTATTTGGTATAAAAACCAGTCACAGCTTCGGCAGCGTGGTCAGTTCCGACCACCGCCCCGTGCATCTCGCCTGCAATCCCGTATTGAACGATCATCCGTTGACGGGCTTTAATATTACCCTTATTGAAATCGTGAATCGTCAGTTGGTTGGCTTCAAGCGCCGTGACCATCGCATCCGTTGCCGGTTGAATATCAACACGATCCGTCACGTCGGCTTGCATGAAGTCAATCGCTGCCATCGCATCCGCTTCATCCGCTTGATTGCCATATGGTAACCGGACAGCGATGAATTGGTAACTGTCATCGCCCGTCTCTTGGCGCATTTCGGTGATTGCCATCTGCGTTAATTTACCAGCTAAGGTCGAGTCTTGCCCGCCTGAAATGCCGAGGACGTAACTCTTCAAAAACGTGTTTTTCTTGAGGTAGGCTTTTAAAAAGTCCACACTCCGCCGAATTTCGGTTTCTGGATCAATCGTTGGTGCTACATGTAACGCTTTGATAATTTCAGCTTGTAATGCCCGCATTAGTAGGCTCCTTCCTCATCTTTGTGGTTAACATAGTCTCTAACTGTATTAATAATATTCATTTTATGGTCATACAGCTTCTGTGACAAGTCGACTGGGTAATCCTGAGGGTTCAGGTCACGCTTGTACTCATCCCACAAGGCATCCAGACTTTCAAACGAATACTGACGAATTTCATCCAAGGTCGGCAGTTGATAGACTTGTTGGCCCCGGTCGTAAATTGGCACGAGTAATGGCCGCGCGTCAAAGTCACTGACCGTTTTGTTGATATACGTGTAACTTGGATGGAACATGTAAATCGACTCTTCGTTACGAGGATCTTCGTCATACAAGGTCACGTAATCGCCTTCAGACTTGCCATCCGCGCGTTTCGTAATTCGCCATACCTGCTTTTGGCCCGGCGTTGAAACTTTTTCCGCGTTATTCGACAGTTTGATCGTATCGACCATCTGATGGTGGTCATTTTCAATCGAAACCATCTTGTAGACGGCCCCCAGCGCTGGTTGGTCAAACGCCGTGATGAGCTTGGTCCCGACACCCCAGACACTGATTTTGGCGCCTTGCATCTTCAAGTTTTGAATCGTCTTTTCGTCTAAATCGTTCGAGGCATAAATCTTGGCATCTGGGAAACCAGCTTCGTCCAGCTGTTCCCGCACCCGTTTGGACAAGTACGCCATATCACCACTATCAATGCGGACGCCTTGGAAATTGATCTTGTCGCCCATTTCCTTGGCTACTCGAATCGCACTTGGCACCCCGCTACGTAGCGTATCGTACGTATCGACCAAGAAGACACAGTTGTGGTGCGTTTCGGCGTAAGCTTTGAACGCTTCATAATCATTTCGATAAGTCTGCACGAGGGCGTGTGCGTGCGTTCCGCTGATTGGAATACCAAAAATTTTGCCGGCCCGCACGTTACTCGTGGCGTCGAAGCCACCGATGTAAGCGGCCCGGGTGCCCCAAATTGCCGCGTCGAATTCTTGGGCACGCCGCGTCCCAAATTCTAGCAAGCCATCTTCACCAACGACCGACTTGATACGCGCTGCTTTCGTCGCGATCAACGTCTGATAATTGATAATATTTAATAACGCCGTTTCAATCAATTGGCAGGTTGCCAGTGGCCCTTCGACTTGTAATAGCGGTTCGTTGTTGAAGACTAGGTCCCCTTCACGAACGGCACGAATCGTGGCATCAAATTTAAAATTCTTTAAATAATCTAAAAAGCCATCTGAATAACCACCGAGTTCGCGTAAGTACGCGATGTCGGTTGCCGTAAAATGTAAATGATTGATATAATTAACTACTCGTTCCAGACCCGCAAACACCGCGTAACCATTTTGGAACGGCATCTTACGGAAGAACACTTCAAACACCGCATGCTTGTTATGAATTCCCTGTTCCCAGTAGGTTTGGATCATATTGATCTGATAAGCATCCGTATGCAAGGTGAAACTATCATCCGGATAGATTTGCGTCATGAGTATAATTCTCCATTTCGTAGGTAATAACCGTATTTACAGTAAGTTAAGCTTATTTTAGCATTTTTTATAAAAGGAATGCGCTTAAGTACTCAAAAAGTTGCAGAATTCCGTGATTTACCTATACTTTAATTATGATTAGAAAGCGAGGTTCCTTATGTCAGCACCTTTTGACACGGTTGCCATCTTAAACGTCCCGTTTATCAAGACAACTAACGCTGGCTTCGTCCAGCAACTCCAAACGGATATTTTGGCCCACCATAACCGGTTCGTGGTGACCGCCAATCCTGAAATTCTGATGTATGCCCGTGAACATCCTGATTATCAGCGCGTGCTCACCCAAGCCGATTATATTACGCCCGACGGCATCGGTGTCATCCAGGGCGCTCAGATTCTGGGCACGCCATTACCAGAGCGGATTACCGGCTACGATACGCTATTAACGTTGTTGAAATGGGGCGGCCAACAGCACCAACGTATCTTTTTATTAGGTGCCAAACCAGCCGTCTTACAACAAGTTGCAACCATCGTTCAGCGCGACTATCCCGGGATCGTTGTTGCGGGTGCTCGGGATGGCTATTATGATGACGAACAGGCCGTGGTGGCTGAGATCGTTGCCGCTAAACCTGACATGATTTTTGTCGCGACTGGCTTCCCCAAGCAGGAATTCTTCATTGCGCAATATCGACAACGCGTCAATGCGCTCTGGATGGGTGTTGGCGGTAGCTTCGACGTGATCGCAGGTGCGGTTAAACGCGCGCCGTTATTCTGGCAAAAGCATCATATCGAATGGCTGTACCGCTTGATTCAAGAACCGACGCGTTTCAAGCGCATGCTAGTCTTGCCCCGTTACTTGCGGCTGGTCAAAAAAATCGCCCGGCAACAAGTCCACTAGTCAATCAGTCTAACTGATGAGTGGGGCATGTATTTTAAGTATCAAAATAGCTCGACTAGATTAATTTCTAGCCGAGCTATTTATTTTGACCTTTTCACCACCGGCAACGGTTTGACCACTGAGTCAGCGCGTCACTGGTTACTTTTCGAGATAAAATTCGAACCGGTTGCCCACGTATTGCGTGCGCACGTATTCAAACGGTTCACCCGTTTGTAAATACGAAATTTGTCGTAATCGTAAGAGGGCGTCGCCACGGCGAACGGATAAATATTCCGCGATTCGTTCGGACGCCGACATCGCTGAAACCGTTTGTTGGGCCTTACCGGGCATCAAACTCGCTTTTTCTTCTAATGTCCGGTATAGCGAACTGGTGATTTCATCCTTCGTAAATTGCTTAACGAGCCGTTCTGGCACCGTCGCCACTTCGAAACAAATCGGCACATCATCACCATAGCGAATCCGTTCCATCCGTAGCACTTGTTCGTTAGCTTTCAAGGCCAACTTTTCACTTTCAGACAGTGACGGACTGGTCACGTGGTAGGAAATCGTTTTACTCGATGGGACTTTGCCCTGAGCCAGCATTAAATCAGTAAAACTGGTGACGCCGGACATCTTTTCTTGCACCTTTTGGTTGGCGACAAACGTGCCGGCGCCGACTCGCCGCTCTAATATTCCTTCGTCAACCAACGTTTGGATTGCTTGCCGAAGGGTCATCCGACTCACATCGAACTGACCGGCCAGTTCCCGTTCGGACGGAATCCGGTCACCAACGGCCCACCGACCTGCTTCAATCGCCTGCTTAATTTGGTTGTGGATTTGAATATAAATTGGCGAACTCATGGTACTCATCCCTTACTTCTAATTTATTTAGCTGCTTTTTTACCGTAGCTATAAGTTGCGACTAAGTCTTGGTTACCGTCCAGGATGTTGATATCCGCGTCCTTGCCGGCTTCCAAAGTCCCCTTCTTCGTTAATCCAAATTCACGCGCTTGGTTAACTGAGGCCATCTTAACGGCTTCCGCAATGCCACAGCCAGTGAATTTCTGAATATTCTTGAAGGCGTTGATAAATGTTAAGACTGAACCAGCCAAGTTACCTTCTTCAAGGCGCGCTTGACCATCCTTAACGATCACTTTTTGGCCACCTAATTCACTAATGCCATCAGGTTCACCCTTGGCACGCATTGAATCAGTGACTAATTCGATCCGGTCGACCCCTTTTTGTTCATAGGCTAACTTGATCATATCTGGAACGATATGGAAGCCATCACAAATCAATTCGCAATACATGTTGTTTTCAAGCATGGCATGGCCAGTAACCCCTGGTTCGCGGTGCTTAAATTCACGTTGCGCATTGTATAAATGAGTGACGTGGGTCGCCTTACTTGCTAATAATTGTTCACGAGTCGCGTTACTGTGTCCAACTGAAGGCACGATACCGTTTTCCAAGCAATACTTTTCGAATTCACGCGAACCAGGATCTTCTGGTGCATAAGTAATTAACTTGACGCGGCCACCAGATAACTTGTTCCAGTTGTCCAGTAAGTCAACGTTAGGATTCTTAATATACTTTTCTGGTTGGGCGCCTTTAAACGTGGCAGAAATGAATGGGCCTTCCAAATGAACCCCTTGGATCACTGGATTTTCTTCAGCCGCCTTATTGATGCCTTCCATCGAATGATCTAAGTTTTCGTTGGATTGGGTCATCGTCGTGCAGAAATATGACGTAATCCCTTCACGGGCAACCATATCATTAACCATTTCGTTAATTTCAGCTGGATTCCCGTCCATTGAATCAAAACTATAACCACCATGGCTATGAACATCGATAAAGCCCGGTACAATCGTCTTGCCACTCACAAATTCGATATCATCGTCGGGTTGGGCCACGTATTCATCCATTGGACCAACCGCTTCAATTTCCTTACCGAAACGAATGTAGCCGTCATCAATTTTTTCTAACCCCGTATAAATGATGGCATGTTTTAACACTTTGCTCATGAACAATTCCTCCTTGGATTTACTGGTTTAATTATAATCGGTATAGACCAAACTTGCAACCACCAGCACCAAGTATTTTGTTATTCGCCGAGTTCTTTGGCGATCGTCGCATCGATGCCCTTCACGACAGCCGTCATAAAGCCAGCTTCTTCCATCGCTAATAAACCAGCAACCGTTGTGCCACCCGGTGACGAGACCTGGTCGATCAGATCAAACGGAATTTTGTCTGAAGCTAAGACATTTTGGGCACTGCCCAACGTTGCCTGAGCGGCGATTTTGGTCGCAGCGTCCTTGCTTAACCCGTGCTTGACCCCCGCGCGCGCCATTGCGTCGATAAAGAAATAAATGTAAGCTGGCGAACTGCCGGCCAAGGCTGAAAAAGTTGGAAAGTCCTTTTCAGCGACTGCGCTGGTCGCACCAATCGCATCAAACAACCGTTGTCCCGCCGCATATTGTTCGGACGTCAAGGCGTCATTACCAACTAGCGCCGTCATCCCGGCACCAATCGCCACGTTGACGTTTGGCATGATCCGCAGTACTGGCAAGTCAGGCATGACCGTCGCATAGTCTGCCAAATTGAGTCCGGAGACCATCGTGATGACCCACTTGCCCGTTAAAGCTGATTGAACTTCTTTGAGTGCATCGAGCGCAATATTAGGCTTCACCGCGAGCACGATCACGTCTGCCGCTTGTGCGACCGCCAAGTTCGTGTCACAGGCGTTCAACCCATTTGCCTGTGCATAAGGTTGATAGCTCGCCGCATGGGCACTGTGCAGGTAGATATCTGCTGGGGCGACTGCTTGTTGCTTCAGCCACCCATCAATAATGGCCCGTCCCATGTTCCCAGCACCAATAAATCCGATTTTCATCCGTAAACCGCTCCTTCATCAATGACAATTTATTGTGATTATTATAAACCAATCTTCGTACCATCCGAGACTCAGACTCGATTCCCGGTTACTATTCTACTATACCAATATTTCAGTCAATGTGGGTGATTAATCGCTCGGCAAACTGAATCGTGCCATGAATAAATAAATATTGCCTACAGAGTTGAACGGGGCATCTCTTGGTTATGAATAGCCTCTTCCCCATTACCGTATTAATAACACGGTGTAACTGGCCCGCCCCACTGTTGACAGCCCCTCACAAACGGGCTAACGTGTAACATTAAATAAACAGCGTTGCTTCCGATCACGGCTGTCTAAAAACAACTAAGGAGTGTTATTTAATATGAATCAAAGCAAACGGGCACTGCTCAATTTGACCATGCTAGTACGGCAACTCAAGCAGGATGTCACCACGCTACCCACGGCGATGCGCGCCGTCTTCAACTGGCAACGGGGCGTTACCGAATTAAGAACGCTACGCCCAGCGACCAAGTTGATGATGGCCACCATGTTGATCGTCACGATTTTAGGCTTTATCTTGGGAAAAGACTACAGCTTGCACGGCTGGATCGGTCTACTCACCGGGATTACCGTGGTCATCAACCTGATTTTAGTTGACCAGGGTCGCTTGACCAACTACAGCTGGGGCATCATTGCCTGTGCGGCGTGGCTGACTACTGCCATCACGAATCGGCTGATTGGTGACATTGCAGCGCAGTCCTTTTACCTCGTTATGCAGTTCGTTGGGATTACCGTCTGGCACCGTAAAATGGCAGCCCAAGCGGACTCCAGTGAATTGACTGGCCGCAAGCTCAGCAAACTCGCCGGGCTGAGCTGGTTCATCTTAGCGGTACTCGTCTATGCGATCGTCTTACACTTTAGTAAGCAACTGAACGGGAATCAAATCTATTTAGATGCCACGCTACTCCCACTAGGTATCGTGGGTAGCGTGTTAATGGTCAACGGCTATCGTTCCCAGTGGGTCGCTTGGATCACGCTAGACGTCATTAACGTCATTATTTGGTTCAACCAATTGAGAGGCTTCAGTCCGGCCGCGGCATCGATGTTGGCACTCCAACTCGTGATGTTGGCCAACGCTATTTATGGCGCTTATCTGTGGTTCTTTGGCCAGTCGGCACACCGGCATGACGCCTGATTATATGATGAACAATAATCGATAACACATCAAAACGGTTTGAAGTTTGCGAGCTTCAAATCGTTTTTTTACTTTAACATGACCGGTTCCCATTGCACCCCCGACACTGCTTAGCAAAGCATCCACTGTCAAGCTGATTCCTGCAATGGCCTCGGATACGTCACCCACAGTCTGCCAGCTAAGCGAGGTTAGCCGAAAGGGAGATGTATATCAGTTTACAGGTCCACCTTCAGTATGGTTAAGTTAAAGCCAATCTAGCTACGAGGGGGTGCGAGCCTTGGCGACCATTCTGAAGCGAACGTTACGCGACAAAATCTTCCTGATTACCTTAACTTGTGCCATTATGAGTCTGTTGATTGGCACGCCGAGCATCCAGGACATCAATTGGACGACTATCGGCACGCTATTTGCCTTGATGCTCTGCGTTCAATTATTGCGCGCACTACACCTGCTCAATCGTTTAAGTGACTGGCTTCTTCAAAAATCTGCAAACACCCGGCAAATGTGTCAGTTCTTCATCTTAATGGCCTTTGGCGGTGCAATGCTATTGACTAACGATGTCGCGATTTTAACACTAATTCCACTTTTTACGGTCGTTGCACGGCAGCAACATTTGTCAATTGCTTACCCAGTCACCCTAATGATCATGGCTGCTAATCTTGGCAGTGCATTTACACCGATTGGCAATCCCCAAAACTTGTTTCTCGTGACCTTCTTCCACGTCAACTTAGGGCAATTTTTTCAGTTATCGACCCCGCTCATGTTAGCGAGTCTCGGCTTATTATTGGTCCTTAGTCACTGGTTACCACGACAACCACTAGTGCCACCGCAAACAGAGCGTCGATCTGTCGACACCAACAAAGCACTATTGGCAGGTGCGCTCTTAATTCTCATAATGGCGGGTATCTTCGGCCTGATACCGATTTGGTTAGTGGTCCTGATCAGCATGCTCGTTGCCGCCGGAATCAACCGCCAAACTTTTTATGAAGTTGACTACGCACTGTTACTCACCTTCATCTGCTTCTTTGTCTTCGTGAGCGCCATCAGCCATAACACGACAGTCACGAAAGGGGTGGCTTGGCTAACTCAGACGCCATCAACTGTTTATTTGACGAGTATCCTGACAAGCCAGGTCATCAGCAATGTCCCTGCTGTCATTTTACTTGCCCACTTCACCCAGCAGTTGCCAGCGCTATTTATGGGCGTCAACATCGGTGGCTTAGGGTCACTAGTGGCATCCCTAGCGAACTTGCTGGCACTCAAACAATTGTCCTTTGATGACCAACAACCACTCCGACACTTTTTAAAAGTCTTTACTGGTCTTAATTTATTGGCCCTAATTATTCTAGGTGGCTTAGGCTGGCTGTATCTCTTATAAGGGATACGGTTGCTAGTCAGCGTGGACAAACGGCCACCATCGGTCAATTGAAGCCGATGGTGGCCGTTTTACTGACGTTTATGCGTGTGTGAGGTGCCATTAACTTTCATCTATGCAGGACTACGGAACGTCACTAACTCCCGTTAACCATTTCCGGCGTCACCAGTTGTTGGCCGTCGTAGATTTTACGGTTGATGACCCGTTTCATCCGGACCACTTTACCTTGCGTTGTCAGTGTTAGCGCACAGATCCCACCGTCAAACAATCCGGAACGACTTCCACCGTCGATAACGTAACGAGGCGTGTCCTGTGCATCCGCCTGAAGCTTCACGTACCCCATCTGCGGATTTTCGAAGCTTTGAACCGGCGTATGACCGGTCACCAGTACTCGGTCAAATAAATTGCGGTGCGGCTGGCCGCCGCCATCAAAATAGTAGTCGTCGCGAATCCAAAGTAGCGTATCGCGGGTCTGTTGCGCCAACGGCCATCGCCAATCCACGCCTGCATGCATCGCAACTAAGTGTCCTTGTTGCCAAATCGTTGGTAAGCTTGCCAGAAATTTAGTCGCCGCTAATAGTGGTTCCTGATTCAGCGCACGCCGCACCGTGTTCAGATTCGAGGTATAAATGCCGAGTTTGCGCCAAGTTCGGTGCCCGCCATTCAAAACCCAGGTCGCGGCAGCCTCATCATCACCGCGGGCCGTTTGCACCCAAAAATCATCGTGGTTGCCACACAATGCCACGTCACCATAATCTCTGACCCGTTGCTGAACTTGAGCTATCACGCCCAACGGATCCAGCGGTGCTGGTTGCGTGAGATGGCCCAAATGACGACCAGCCGTTCCATCTATGTAATCACCCAGGAAAATCAACCGCGTTTGCGTAATGCTCGTATCAGCTAGCAATACGGCCAGGTCATCCGCCGCACTGTGAATGTCACCAATGAAGGTATATTCGGCCATCGGACCACCGTCCCTTTCCCATAAGCACCCGTCTAAGCTGGTTTGACGACCACCAGCAACATCTGAAAGCCTTCCACCGCATATAACGAATGCCGCGCGTCTTTGGGAATCACGATGGACTGCCCAGCGGTCAAACGGTGCACGGTTCCTTCGATGGTCACTTCCGCGATGCCACTCAAAACATTGACCATGGCGTCACCCTGTGCGGAATGACCGCCAATCTCTTGGTCGGTTGCGATGGAAAAAAGTGTCATACTCAAATCGTCACGCTGAACCAACGTCCGACTATTAACTTGATCCTCATCTAGTGGAATTTGGTCCGTCAATTTAAGCACTTTGGCATGGTCGATTTTATCGATTAAACTCATTGAAATTCCTCCTCAATAGGCTTACTGATTAACTTGATAAGTACCTTACTTGGTCTCGAATTGAATAAACTGGCAGGGCTGCGCTGCGAGCAAAGTATGCACCGTATTCGCAGGTACCACCAGCATTTCTCCAGTGGCGACGGTCTGTTGGCTCTCATCCGCAAACTGTACGGTCAACGTTCCATCTACAACTTCAAAGAGTCGCGTTAAGGTCGACTGTTCGGCACTGATGCTTTCACCGGCTGCCATCGCGTACATTGCAAATGGTAAGTCGATACCGAGTTTGCGGGAAAATGATTTACTCGTAATCGCATGTTCGCGGTAGGTCATGGTTTCATGTAACTTAATTTTTGTAACTGGCATTCGTGGTTCCTCCTCGTCATGATTTAGTTAGCAAGGCCTGCTTCGCGAAAAACGAATCAAGCTTGAACTAAGCTTACCGCTAACGGTAATTTTGTGCGAGTGGCAATTTGTCCCCCATCAGCCCAGAAAAGTTCCTTAAAGGGCGCCCCACTAATCATGGATAAAAAGGGACCAAACTCTACAAACGCACATAGTAACGCTCGCCAAGCCCGTAAACTGCCATTTACCAGTGACATCTACTTGGCCTATATCCATTTATACCCGAACTTGGATTTAAACGCCGTCACTATCCCTTTAAGGCGTGAAAAGTGGCGCTGTTCAGGTGCTCCAAGCGAATTATCGTGATGCTGGTTTTGTTGCTCCAGGTGAGGTTTAACTGCCAACTTCGATCTTATCTTACCGTATCAGCAAAGAAAGCGATACCAGTTTTGCGTATAAAAATTCATTCTTTTTGAGGATATCTTCGCATGAAGCAATTAAAATGGCGGCTGCTCAGCGGCTAAGCTAATCACACCGAAAGCCATGATCAATCGCCCACATTCTGCTCGAGTTGAAGTCATTCACAGCATTCGGTTGCATCTAATGTCGTCCTTAAATCCTGCTCTAGCACTTAGCACCATCCGATACGGATTCAATCACCAAGGGAGATGATGATATTTGAACTTGGGACCCTACTTCATAAAGATTGTCTCAACTCCACTTGACGAAGAGCCGGAATCCTTTGCATCTCAGCGTAGCCGTTTCGAGCACTTGCAAATTGCAATTTTGGCGACAAAAAAACCGGCAATCAAGGCTTTTACACCTGATTGCCGGTTATCGAATTTCCCTAATTGGGCTAGCTGGGTTCGAACCAGCGCATCACGGGATCAAAACCCGTTGCCTTACCACTTGGCTATAGCCCAAAAATGAAATGGAGGGGAGTGGATTCGAACCACCGAACCCGAAGGAGCGGATTTACAGTCCGCCGCGTTTAGCCAGACTTCGCTACCCCTCCGTGAATCATTCAACTATATTAGAATACATAATTTTGAATAAAAAATCAAGGCTTTTTCAAAACTTTTTTTGAATTTATTTTAAATCAATGATTTGGGTATCTTGATACCACTCTGCCATGAAATTAGTTGCCCGCCATTCATTGATTCGTTTGAGGCCATATCCGACCGCCTGATCGTAGTAAGTCGTCTGCCCAAAGGTCCGTGGCTTCGGATGAACGTGTAAGTGCCCAAACAAGACGTGGGCGATATTAAACTGTTCCAATAATTCGCCCAAACGTGGTGTTCCCATCAACGCGTTAGCCATATTCCAAAACCGCTTCCCGGTTGCAAACTGCAAGTAGTCGGCCCGCGGCACAAAGTGAGTCATAAACACCACTTGTTTCTGTTCAGCGGCTGCCAGGACCAATTGCGCTTTGACTTGATTCAGCATCAACGCCGTCCGTTCCCCATCGCTCATTGGTTGTTTAATGGCCCGGTCAATCCAAAACGCATTTTTCCAGTGCAAGAAGTCGGCCGTCGTCGTGTCGGGCTCCTGGGCGGCGTACTGATAATCATACCAGCCGTTATTGCCAATCACGCGCCAGTCCGTCCCGGGAATATCAACGTAGCGGTTATGGAGATAGCCCGCGAATTGGCCCGTTTCAAGCTCGTCAAACGAAACACCGTGAACCATGTCATGATTACCCGCAATCCAGTAAACGCGGGTCTGAGCGCCTAATAACGCCTGTAAATCGACAATAAACTGTTCACTGCGCTGAAAATCATTGAACAAGTCGCCAGCAACTAAATACCACTGCACGCCTTGTTGCAATAAATAGGTCGCTTGGGCGCGCATCATCGCGGCCGCATCGATCCGATTCACATCAAAATGATTATCACTACTGAAAGCTAGCCGTACGATGTCAATTCCTCCTCACAAAAAAAGATATGCTATCAATAAGATAACATACCTTCATTAAAATTGCGTTTAACGAACTCCTTGCATTGACCGTTTGATCATCGGTACCATCGTAAACAGCACGATCCCGAGTAAGACGCTGACAATCCCAATAATTGCGAAGTATGGCACTTCAGTCTTCGTTGAGTAGAAGCGAACAATCTGCGCATTAACTGCACTACCAACAGAGTCGGTCAGGAACCACATACTCATCATCTGTGAAGCGAACGCTTTTGGCGCTAACTTAGTCGTCACAGATAACCCAATTGGTGAAATCAGCATTTCGGCGATTTCAACGACTGCCCAGCTAGCCACTAACCAGAGTGGGCTAACTTTACCGGCAGTTCCGAAGAGCGCACCTGGCATGGCCATGATCAAGTATGAAGCACCGGCGAATACTAACCCAACCGCAAACTTGGCTGGTGAGCTAGGTTGCTTCTTACCCCACTTCGTCCATAACCAAACGAACGGTGTGGTGTAAATCATGATGAACAGTGGGTTCAACATTTGGAAATCAGAGGCAGCTAAGTGAAAAATACCAATGTTAAGGTTAACGCGGTTGGCGGCAAACAATGCCAACACGGCTGATCCTTGTTCTTCAATGGCCCAGAATAACGCTGCGGCAATAAACAATGGAATGTAGGCACGAACCCGTGAACGTTCAGTTGCATTCGTCTTTTCAGACGTTAACATCAAGATAAAGTAGACGATTGGGGTCAAAATAACCAGAATACTGATCAAACTGATCACGTTGTCGAGTGTCAAGGCATGCATTAACCACATTAAGAGTAAGATTAACGCAATTCCGATGACACCCAGTGTGGTCCGTGTGGTGATTTTCTTCATATCACCGGGTTCCAATGGATCAGTTGGGTAAAGGCTAGCCGTACTTAAGTTCTTCTTACCATCAAAGTAGTACTGTAACAGGCCAAAGAACATCCCGATGGCGGCTAATGAGAACCCTAAGTGGAAGTTCACGCTTAATCCGATTCGGCCAACTAATATTGGTGCGACCAGTGAACCTAAGTTAATCCCGAAGACGAAAATACTAAAGCCGGCATCCCGGCGCGTATCTTCAGCGGTGTATAATTGACCAACCATATCTGAAACGTTGGGCTTTAATAACCCGGTCCCAATAACGATCAGTGCGATGGAAACAAATAGTGCGCCAACGCCAAATGGGGTTGAGAGCACGATATGCCCCAACATGATGAAGACCCCACCAATAAAGACGGTCTTACGGCTCCCCCAGACCCGGTCACTTAAAAAGCCACCGAGAACACTAGAAACGTAAACTAAGGCCGAATAAATTGACATGATTGATGCGGCGGTGACTTGGTCGAATCCCAAGCCACCCTTAGCGACACTGTAATACATATAGTAGATCAGTAACGCGCGCATCCCGTAATAACTGAACCGTTCCCACATTTCAGTGAAGAACAACGTCCGCAAGCCACGGGGTTGGCCAAAGAACGACCGATCCAGCTTTTCTTCCTTATCCAATATCGATTCCTCCAAACTTCATAACCAGTTTGTATTCGTTTAAAAGTAACAAATTTTGTTTCTTAATTAAACATAATAACTATTATACTAGCCTTAATCATATTCAACAATAGCACTAACCATCTTCTAATCTAATAACCATTAAATGAATTCTCATCCACAATTATTAACGAACCAGAAACCGCGTTATTCCGCTTTAAACTGATTATCATTGCACTGACGGGGGACTATTTATCATTAGCATATACATTGAATTCTAATTTAAAGCAAAATAATTAATACTCGCTAAATGTCAAATCACGTGACAATTCATCAAAATTCTTATTAAACAAAACCTCAAACTGTGATTATCAGGCTAATTAGCTTGTCGGATGTCCCAATTTCACTAGACTTATTGAAGCCCCATCACCATCAATCTGTGAGCGTTTTCATCCCAGCCATTATCCCATAATGTACACTAAAACATATTTGCACTAGAAAAGTATTTTTTAGCGCTGGGTGAGAACACACTGCAATAGACCAGCGCTCATATCATGACTTCAGTGAAGCGAGCCTAAAGCACGTCTCAGACACGGGCTATTACCAATCTCCCGTTAGTTTTCTCCTACCAGCCGACATCCTTATTCAAGCGTGACGTCAGTCGTTGCTGCCTATTATGAGCTGTTTAAGGCATCCTGTCGCCGGCAACGTCTTGCAAGATTACATTTAGCTCTGAGGATTTAGAACTAGCACATCCTGTTTTAGCATGAAATCATGAGTCAGATTGAGTTCTAGGCAGTTTCAGGTGACAATCGTCAGTAACCCTTGACGATGTGCCCGAAACAAAGTTATCAGATCAGTTAATGATGGCACATCAAATATCGATGTGCCGACCAACTTGGTTTAGGCCCAAGTTCTTCATAAAAATGCCATCGACTTTACTACCGAAGCTTACGCAACAATCAGGCTTATTCCTTGCGACTGTCATCTGATTGATGGACTGCTCAGTCTCAGTTGCCGAAATACTGTAAGCAGTAAATAACTGACCGTGTTGATTTATGCCTTTCAGATTGTTTTCAATAACAAAAGCGTGTTCTTAATTTCTCGGTTTTTTAGAAGTTTAGAACACGCTTGTCCTTTGCACGATTTCCGGTTGTTTATCAAAAACACCTCACCAATTTATTTGATGAAGTAATCATAATCCATATGGCGGATGCTAGGAATGCGGCCGGTTATTTACTGCTTACGGTCAACTGCCCCAAAATTACCGTTAACTAAAAGCAGCCTGACACGATTATGTCAGGCTGCCGTCTAATTTTTGAATTTGGGCTAAATAAAAAGGTGAGAACAACTTCCCACCTCGCAAGTGCCGGCTACCAGAGTCGAACTGATGACCCTCGGTTTACGATACCGATGCTCTACCAACTGAGCTAAGCCGGCATGATATAAAAATAGATGTTAACACAATTGCCAACATCTATGTCACTCCGACAGGCGGGCTCGAACCGTCGACATCTTGATTAACAGTCAAGCGCTCTA
>ERZ507185.112-NODE-112-length-13071-cov-12.2187_pt1 | contig 13071 bp, 13 predicted proteins | sample MGYA00513763_ERZ507185 | MGnify/ENA metagenome assembly ERZ507185
TAGAGCACCTGGTTTGGGACCAGGGGGTCGCAGGTTCGAATCCTGTTTTCCCGATTGAACGAAAGTTCTTAAAATCAACATCGCGGTGTAGCTCAGCTGGCTAGAGCGTCCGGTTCATACCCGGGAGGTCGGGGGTTCGATCCCCTCCGCCGCGATTTACGTACTAGTGCCTCGGACCTTTAGCTCAGTTGGTTAGAGCAGACGGCTCATAACCGTCCGGTCGTAGGTTCGAGTCCTACAAGGTCCATTTGATCTATTTATTAGATGGATCATAGTATGTAACTAAATATTATGGAGGATTACCCAAGTCTGGCTGAAGGGAACGGTCTTGAAAACCGTCAGGTGGGTCAAACCACGCGAGAGTTCGAATCTCTCATCCTCCTTATTATCGCGGGATGGAGCAGTCTGGTAGCTCGTCGGGCTCATAACCCGAAGGTCGCAGGTTCAAACCCTGCTCCCGCAATTGGTCCGTTGGTCTAGTTGGTTTAGGACGCCTGCCTGTCACGCAGGAGATCACGAGTTCGAGTCTCGTACGGACCGTTAAGTTAATAGTTTCTAAATGGCTACAATGGCTCGGTAGCTCAGTCGGTAGAGCAATGGATTGAAGCTCCATGTGTCGGCGGTTCGATTCCGTCCCGCGCCATTTGTCTTATGCGGGTATAGTTTAGTGGTAAAACCACAGCCTTCCAAGCTGTTGTCGCGAGTCCGATTCTCGTTACCCGCTTTTTTGGGCCTATAGCTCAGCTGGTTTAGAGCGCACGCCTGATAAGCGTGAGGTCGATGGTTCAAGTCCATTTAGGCCCATTTTGGAGAAGTACTCAAGTGGCTGAAGAGGTGCCCCTGCTAAGGGTATAGATCGCGCAAGCGGTGCGAGGGTTCGAATCCCTCCTTCTCCGTTGTTCCATATTAAAAATATGACCCCTTGGTCAAGTGGTTTAAGACACTGCCCTTTCACGGCAGTAACATGGGTTCGAATCCCGTAGGGGTCATTATATTATCGCGGGATGGAGCAGTCTGGTAGCTCGTCGGGCTCATAACCCGAAGGTCGCAGGTTCAAACCCTGCTCCCGCAATTGGTCCGTTGGTCTAGTTGGTTTAGGACGCCTGCCTGTCACGCAGGAGATCACGAGTTCGAGTCTCGTACGGACCGTCGATGACGTCATTCATTATGAATGGCGTCTTTTTTTACGTGAAATTCGATTGAACACGGGATTCTGAATTTTGGATGCGACACAGGTTTTGGGGCGGATAGGCAACTTGCCTTGAGGATCTGTAAGCAGTAAATAACTGACCATATTGATTTATGCTTTAGAGATTATTTCCAATACAAAAAGAGTGTACTAAGCTTCTCGGCTTTTGAGGAAGTTTAGAGACATTTGGTTAAATATGAGGTAGAAAACAATGACTAAGAAATTTCATCGCGCTTTTGGTGTGTATGGCATTATCGGAAATGATGAAGGTTTGGTGGTAATTAAGAAAAACGGCGGGCCTTATATCAATAGATTTGACTTGCCAGGTGGTAGTCTAGAAAATGGGGAAGTGTTGCAGTCCGCCATTGTGAGAGAAATCAAGGAAGAGACAGGATTAGAGCCAGAGAAATTGACACAATTAGGAGTTACAAGTTTCAAATATCCGTGGTCTTATGAACGTTGGCGTTATAATCAACATATCTGTGTCTTCTATGAGGTTGTTAGTAGTACAGGTGATTTAAACTATTCTGTCTCTCAATTTATTGGTCAGGACTCTTTGGGTGCGGTCAGAATACCTTTAGAGAAACTTACAATTGAAAATTCGTCGCCGTTAGTATTGAAAGCAAAGGATTTTTTACAAAAGCAACGGATTTTTGATCCTATTGATTGGACTTATGATGAATGGAAAGTATTAAAAAAGTCAGTTTTTTGAGTCGTAATAAATTAGTTTTAATAAAATACAAAGGTTCTACAATAGCGGTTGGAGGAGAGGCGTGTTCTAAATATCTCAAAAGCCGAGAAGTTTAGAATACGCTTTTTATTGAGCGTAAGCTGTAAAGAATAAAGCATGGAATCAGTGATTTGCAGCACACGTTATAACAGCCAGGACCTCATCTTGACCTAGATTTTGGCTTGAACTTATTACAATGGTAACAACCGTAAAATGAAACGTCCATATGGCCGAATAAATGTCGTATAAATGTCGTATAATGCAGTTGCACAGCAGCAGGCTAAAATCGGTTAAACTTGATTTTAAAACAATCTGTGAGCCCCCTGAAAGGCCAATAACGTATGATTCTGAGTCGAAGCATGATCATGTTAGTGCATTCTGGTCAATAATTATCATGTATTAGTGTTAAAAATTCGCTATGCAAGTGATCGCACATAATTGGCGATTTAAATAATTAGTCAAAAAAAAGTCGCTGCATCCCAGCAACGACTTTTAGCCATAATTGAACTATGATTTTAATGAACGGACGAATGAATACCGGCTTTCATGGTAACCATAATCTGAGTTCATATATTTGGCGAAAGGTTTGAAGGATTCACTCCGTAACCAAACGGCATACTCAGAATCACTGTGCCAGTTTGTGACGATCACAAAAGCTGCGTCGTTCTTGGATTTACGAAGAATCCAAAAGTGCTTGAGGCCATCGGGTTTGTTGTAATCATGCCGGAAACTGCTGAATTTTGAATTGAAGACCTTTTGTTCCTCAACGGGTAGGTCGATGAAAATAAAGCTGGTCATTCCGTGCCAATCTGCAGTTCCTTTTGAAAGCAAGACATCATATGTGACTGGACTGGAGAAGACCGTTTCTTCACCAGTCAAATCGAGTAACATGTACCGGTCTTCAGTTGCGTTAGCTTGCATCAGTAGCAAGTCGCGATCGGCGTTTTGTTGTTGGATCATGGTAAGAATTTTACGCGTCCCAAATGTTGCTGAAATCTTTCCACTCATCAATATCACTCCTTAGTTATTACACTTATTATTATACGTTTTTTTCAAAATAATTGAAAATATGTTAAGTTGTTAGTTTCATTTTTTCGTCAGCCTAGTTTAGAATAGGGTGGAAAGATAAAATTGAAGGGAAGAGTGAAGATGAAACTAACTGTGCTTGGTTACTATGGTGGGTATCCATATGATGGGGTTGGGACGAGTTCTTACTTGATCACAGCGGGAGACTACCATTTGCTGCTTGATTGTGGCTCGGGTGCGCTGAACGCCTTAGAGGAAGTTTTAGACCCCTTACAACTGGATAGTGTGCTTTTGAGTCATTATCACCATGACCATACTGCTGATGTTGGGGTATTACAATATTACTGGCAGCTTCGTCAGGGAAAGCGCCATGTCCCAGTGTTACCAATCTATGGGCATACTGCCGATCCGTTAAACTTTGGCGCTTTAACTTGGGCTGGGGCGACGGAAGGCCGTGCTTATGATCCATCGACGGTTAATGAGATTGGGCCATTTGACGTTAGTTTCCTGCCGACGAAGCATCCGGTCCCAGCTTATGCCGTTAAGTTAGTCGAACGCGCGACGGGTCAAACGCTAGTCTTTTCTGCGGATACCGCCTATTTACCTGATTTAGCCAGCTTTGCGCAGGGTGCACAGTTATTAATGACTGATACGAACTTTGACGCACAAAAAACGGGTAAAATCTGGCACATGACCTCCGCACAGTCGGGTGAAATTGCCAAACAGGCCCAGGTCAAACGATTATTATTGACGCACTTGCCGCAAGATGTGCCGTTTGAACAGTTACGTCAGGAAGCTCAGGCCGCAGCAGGTAGTGCCGTTAAAGTTGTGGTTGCTCAGAAGTTTCTGCAGCTGGATCTCGCGTGATGTTGGATATGACGTCGGGAGTAGGACTTAATTAAGTGTTTCAAGCAAATATTTTTAGAAGATGTACGGCGGGATAGCGCTGTACATCTTTTTGTTTCGGCTAATTGTTGTCGTCTAATAAGCTGTACTAGTTTGTAGGAGACTTGAAGACTATCGGACTTTAAGAATTGAATCTGTGGAGAAAGACGCAGTGTCTTAATCATAATGGCGGCTGCTGGAAGTATTCAGTTCACTTAAATGAATCATAAGCTGGCGAGTTCAGTTTTCTGTAAACTGATTATCGAAATTATAAGGTGAAAGTGAATTGTGTACGATATTGTTAATAACAAAATTTATAATAAAAGCGATTTATTTTAGTTATAATTGACATATCAACGTATTGTGTATATTAAAATATTGATTTTAAATGAACGAATTTTGTTAAATCTATTCACAATTAAATATCGGTAGCGTATAATGAATTATGTTATATAAATTGATTAACGATGCCAAGGAGGACCCAGTATGGTTATTTTATATACCGCACCAAGTTGTACCTCATGTCGCAAAGCCAAGGCCTGGTTACAGACACACGACATTGATTTTCAAGAACACAATTTATTTACTGAACCAATTTCAATTGAGAATATCAAACGTATCTTACAATTGACAGAGTCGGGGACTGAGGAAATCATTTCAACGCGTTCAAAGGCCTTTCAACAGCTGAACATGGATATTAATGATTTATCGCTTAATGAATTATTTGATATGATTACTCATGATCCAAGCTTGCTCCGCCGGCCAATTATGTTGGACGAGAAACGGTTGCAAGTGGGCTATAATGAAGATGAAATTCGACGCTTCTTACCACGGAAGATTCGCACTTTAGAACTATTGCGAGCACAACAGTTAGCAAATATGTGACGATAATTGGCTAGTTAGCTTAACTAATTGGCCAATTTTTGTATTTTCAGATAGATTACTTTACAATAAAGGAAAATAAGTTAGAATTGTGATAGTGATTATGTCCCTTGACACTTAGAAAGGGGTGGATCTGTAATGGAGATGGAACGCATCAACGAAGATACGATTCGCGTCGTTATTGGAAATGATGATCTCAATGAGCGCGGGATACGCGTGTTGGATTTACTAGGGAATCATAAGCAAATTGAAAGTTTCTTTTATAGCATCTTGGAGGAAGTTGATGTTGATCATCAATTTCAAGACAACGATGCGGTGACTTTTCAAGTACTACCGAACCGCAATGGCCTAGAATTATTTATTAGTAAAAATAGTGATAATTTACAAGATACGATTGCCAAAGCGACCCAGTCGCCTAATCAGTCGGATGATGGTGATTCACAAGATGACGTCTCGGATTACTTGAAACGCAAACTAATGCAGACCGATACAAATCGAGTGGAAGATGGACAAGGTGTTAGTCATAATCCGACTAAGGATACCAACGATTTAGATCCATATATCGATGATCCTGATACGCCAACCAAAGAATACGTGTTGAAATTTGACCAGTTTGAAGATTTGGTCTCGTTGGCACAGTTATTCCGGCCAGAAGGTTTGGCTTCCAACTTGTTCAAGTATCGTGATCAATACTATCTAGAATTGGTTTTCTTCGTGGACCAATCTTCAACGGCAACCATCAAAGATGATGTTGCAGTTGCCTTAGAATATGCCCACTTAGCGAATATCTCAGCTGACGTGTTGCTTGAACATGGTGAAAAAATCATGTCAAACGCCGCACTTGAAACGATTCGCCACTATTTTCATTAAGCTTAAACAGTCTTGATTTGACAAGTGATTGCCAGATTGGGGCTTTTTTTGTGCCGTTGAATCGACGACAACAACTGAGTATTCCCTGGTGTGACAATTGGAATACGCATTTTCATTGACGTGCGTCACTGCAGTCAATTGAAGCCGATAAGGGGCTAACTTTTTGAACATGTTGAATCGAGACGACGTCGTTTCCGATATGGTGCTAGTTATTCAGGGCTTCCCGAAAAGGATGGGTAATCGCGTGCTGGTGCCATTGGTGGCAGATTTCAAAAATTTCACGGAACTTCAAGTTCTTTGCGTATTTATTTCTTGAAAGGGGGCGGCTGACAATGCTAATTGCACAAGACCCGCATCATCAGTTGGTCAATGCAAGTCAAGCTGGTCGGCAGATTCCATATATTTGCCCAGGGTGCCAAGGACCCGTTCGGCTCAAACGGGGAAGCGTGATGACGGCGCACTTTGCCCATTTTCAAGGCAGCGACTGTCAGGTGTTCTCTGAGGGCGAAACGCATGAGCACGTGACTGGCAAGCAGCAATTAGCTGCCTGGTTCGCTGCAAGCGGCTATTCAGTCCAACTTGAAGCGGGCTTAACGGCGTTGCATCAGCGACCAGATTTGTTGGTGCAGACGGATGTAACACCACCGCTGGCTATTGAATTTCAGTGCTCACCCTTATCCGTGACGCGGTTGGCAGCCCGTACGCAGGGCTATTGGCGACATGGCTATCAAGTGCTCTGGATTCTCGGCCAACCCTATCAGCGCAAGTTACGGTCGACCAGCAAAGCTTTGAAATTTTTGCAATATCACCCGCACTGGGGCGTTCATCTCTTATTCTGGCAAGTGGAAACCGCCAGTTTACAATTGATTCACCATATTCTTACGCTGGATGCTGAACCCTTGACATATCAGCGCTGGTCACTGAAATCAGCCCGTCAACCGGTGGCAGCATTTCAGCAGTTCCAACCGATTGTCAGTAATCCAACACCACCGGAAGAACATCTCGAGCATTATCATCGGCAGTTACTACTGGCCAGATTACGGCATCAGCATGCTTTTGATGATTTGCAGCGGTATTGCTATCAACGCGGCGGAACAATTGCGCAACTGCCAGACTGGACGATTCCCAGGGTGCCGGAACTACCATTGCTGACGGTACCGTATTTGGTGTGGTACGGTCATGTTTTTGGTCAATTACGGCAGGAGCCGACCTTTATCACTCATGAACGACTTCAGGCGTTATTATGGACGGAATTACAGCCATTACTGGCGCGGCAAGCCTGTTTGCGTGATCAAGGTACTTTGCATCGGCAGTTGCTTTTAGCCGTCACGACTCGTCTGGATCAACAGCACGTGATTCAGCGACGTGGGCGCGATTGGACCTTGAATCAGGCAGCACTTAAGTGGGAACGGCCTAAATTTTAGAACACAATCTGCGGCGACCGGTCCAAACTGTGGTAATCTAGTGCTATATTGAATTAATTGGAGGTTTTCGCATGGTAGCAACCAAACAATTGCCGACCCGTTCAGCCGTTCCTGAAGAACTGACTTGGGATCTGACCCCAATCTACGCCACTCAGGCTGCGTATGAAGCGGATGTCGCGCAGGTTAAAGCCGCACTGACAGCTGTGACGGCATTGAAAGAACATTTTACGGACTCCGCTGATACCGTATTAGCAGGGATTCAGGCTGTCCTGGATGTTTATCGACGGCTTGAAAAGGTCGCCGTGTACGCGAGCTTGAAGAGTGACCAGGACACTGGCAACAGCACCAACGCCGCACTCGACGATCAGGCTAGCAGCTTAACGGCCAAGGTATCCGCCGCCACTGCCTGGTTTGAACCGGCAATTTTGCAATTAACACCGGATGAACTTGATACTTATTTGGATCAAAACGTCACATTACGTGATTATCGGCACTTACTCGATACTGTCCGGCTCCAGAAGGGGCACGTTTTATCAGAAAACGAAGAGTCATTACTTGCTGGTGCCAGTGATATTTTTGGCGCGTCAGCGAAGACCTTTGGCGTCTTGAACAATGCTGACTTCAAGTTTCCAACAGTCAAGGATGATGACGGTAACCCAGTGACCCTTTCGCAGGGGTTATATGGCGTGTTGCTAGAATCAGTGCATCCAGCCGTTCGTCGCGAAGCGTTTGAAGCGTTATACCGGGTTTATAGCCAGTTTCGGCGGACCCTTGCTTCAACCCTAGCGAGTCAAGTAAAGGTGCATAACTTTGTCGCTCAGGCGCATCACTATCCGGATGCGCGGGCAGCGGCGTTAGCAGCCAACCAGATTCCAACGTCAGTTTATGACGCGCTAGTGACATCGGTTGATGACCATCTGGACTTATTACATCGTTACGTGGCCCTCCGTAAACGGCTGCTGGGGGTAGACCAATTGCATATGTATGATATGTATACGCCATTGGCTGAGAAGCCTGCCATCAAATATACTTATCAGCAAGCCCAGACCACGGCATTACAGGCGTTAAAGATTTTAGGCCCAGATTACATCAAACACGTCAAGACGGCCTTTGGTTCACGGTGGATCGATGTGGTTGAAAATCAAGGTAAGCGGAGTGGGGCATATTCGTCAGGCATGTATGATACGGCACCATATATGCTCTTAAATTGGCAAGACAATATCGATAACTTGTACACGCTCGTCCACGAGATGGGACATAGTATGCACTCATACTTCACGACCCATAATCAGCCTTATCAGTATGGTGACTATTCGATCTTTGTGGCTGAAATTGCGTCGACGACCAACGAAAACTTGCTGACTAATTATTTCTTGGAGACTGAAAAGGACCCTAAGATGCGGGCGTATGTTTTGAATTACTATCTCGACGGCTTCAAGGGGACGGTCTTCCGTCAAACGCAATTTGCTGAATTCGAACAATGGATTCATGAACAAGACCAAGCAGGGCAAGCTTTGACCGCTGACCGGCTATCGAAATACTACTTGCAACTCAATCAACGCTACTACGGTGACGCGGTGGTCAGTGATCCGCAGATTGCGGATGAATGGTCCCGAATTCCGCATTTCTACTACAACTATTACGTCTACCAGTATGCGACTGGTTTCGCGGCGGCTTCGACATTGGCTGAACGGATCAGTAGTAAGCAACCAGACGCAGTTACGGATTATCTGGGGTATCTGAAGGCGGGGTCTTCGGCGTTCCCAATCGATGTGATGCATCGTGCGGGTGTCGATATGACTAAGCCGGATTACTTGGATGCTGCATTCAAAGTGTTTGCTGAACGCTTGGATGAATTTGAACAATTGGTGACTGCTGCCCAATAGGAATTAGTGGTGACAACGTCAAAAAGCACCTGGCGAAAATGATCGTCAGGTGCTTTTTGACTGGTTGTCCAGTTGAATAATTGCAATTACTGAAATTATAAAACGTGTAGTTGTGCACTGGAAAGGTTGGCACAACTTGTATTTGTGGTCCGGTTGGCTTCTTGGAATGGATCCAGATTGCCGTTGACGAGGTCAAAGAGTGTCTCGTAATTAAAATGCTCGAGTAAGACCCCATAATCACATTGATCGCAGTCGAAAACGACCGCGGATGAGGCTTCGGTAATGTTCATTTCGGATGCGAGTCGTTGATCGGCGTGGAAGGCCTGCTTAGCCAGTTCACTATTCCGATCTTCCATAAACATGTCCAAATCAATTCGACAGTCAGTTGCGACGGTTTTGACAAGCTCCTCCGAATAATGTTGCCCGGCTTTGAGCATTGCAGATTGGAGCGCAATTAAAAAGTTACGCCCACGTTTTTTGCCTTGGAACAGGGCCGCTTTGTAGTCCAAAATAACCCGATACAAAGTCTGTGATTGTTGATTCTGGGCATGCCAGTCAGTCGTCTTAATGCCTTGGGACTTCAAAGCCCGTTGAATCACACTGATATTAAGTAACGGTACGAATTGAAATTGGATTTGTTTGTCTGAGTCATTTGCCAACCGTAACACGTTCTGTTCGTCGCGTACGCATTGGTTTGCCAACGGATTTACAAATAAATACACTTCTAACACGTCATAATTCCTCCACTTTCTCTATTCGCGTCATAGTGCAGAATACCAATCAAACGTGGTATTTGCAAGTTTTTAATTTCATGAATTTTTTAATGTTAAGTTCAACTCGTTATTTAGATTAAACCTTCACCAGTTATCATGCACCGATTTGATAAATTCGTAAAGTATTTTGTTTCCTCAATGGCAGTTTGGCGAGAATCGTAAGCTTAGTGTTCATTCTCGAGAACGTTAACTTTCTATTCCGCCAAATTATGGTAAAATTTTAGGGTATGGATTGAAACGGAGGTGCCCCGATGGAAGATTGGAATCATTTTTTACTGCCTTATCAACAAGCCGTTGATGAGTTGAAAGTTAAATTACGGGGAATGCGGAAACAATTTCGCGATTTAAATCAGCACGAACCGATTGAATTTGTAACGGGGCGAGTCAAGCCCGTCGATAGTATCAAAGAAAAAATGACCCGGCGTAAGGTTCAAGAAGACCGGCTGGAACAAGATATGCAGGATATTGCTGGCTTAAGAATCATGTGCCAGTTCGTAGAAGATATTTACCAAGTCGTCGATTTATTGCGTAAACGGACCGACATGACGATTCTGGAAGAACGGGACTATATCAGCAATGAAAAGCCGTCTGGTTACCGCTCATACCACATCGTCATCGAATATCCGGTTCAAATGGTCGGTGGTGAGAAAAAAATCCTCGCTGAAATCCAAGTCCGGACGTTAGCCATGAATTTTTGGGCGACCATCGAACATTCACTTAACTATAAATATCAAGGGGACTTTCCCGAAAATTTGAGTCAACGATTGCAACGCGCTGCCGAAGCGGCCTTCAGTCTTGATAAAGAAATGTCAGAAATTCGCGAGGAAATCCAGGAAGCTCAGAGCTTGTTTTCATACGGCAAAGGGCCAGGTAATGATGAACCTGACAGTACAAAGGAAGATCAAAATTCATGAAAGTAACTATTTTTGCAAATGAGAGCGAGAAGTCCACGGCAGTCGCCAGTGAACTGCATACGAAATTACTCGCTGCCGGGTTTGAAATTGACGATGTCCATCCTGACATCGTACTCTCGGTTGGGGGTGATGGGACCCTCTTATCAGCGTTCCACCACTACAGCCACATGGTCGACCAAGTTCGATTCGTCGGTGTGCATACCGGACACCTGGGCTTTTACACCGACTGGCGCGACTACGAGATTGACCAACTGATTACTGGACTACTAGAGGATAATGGCCAGAGTGTCACTTATCCGTTGCTAGCAGTGGACATTACTTATGCGGACAACCAGACGGCTGATCATTACTTAGCATTGAACGAATCCACACTCAAAAAGCTGGGGAGTACGATGGTGGCGGATGTCTACATTCAGGATGAATTGTTTGAACGTTTCAGGGGCGATGGCCTCTGTGTCTCGACACCAACGGGCTCCACGGCCTATAACAAATCGGTCGGTGGTGCGGTCATTCATCCACGATTGGACGCGCTCCAGATGGCGGAAATCGCGTCGATCAACAACCGCGTGTTCCGGACATTGGGCTCACCAGTCATCGTGGCACCGTATGAAACGATTACGATTCGGCCGCAACAAAAATCACATTTTGTCTTTACGGCGGACCAGTTGGATACCCAACCACGTCCGATTGAAGAAATCCGCTATTCGATTGCAAATCGGCGCATCGCTTTTGCGCAGCACCGGCACAATCGTTTCTGGAAACGGGTCGGGACGTCCTTCATTGGGTTGGATGAACAATGAGGTTTACTTGGATCAATCATGCGCCTGAGCCGATGAAGGTCAAGACGCTGCTCTCCCAACACGGGGTCACGCGGAGTTTGCTGAAAAAAGTGAAGTTTCACGGTGGTGCGATTCTTGTCGATGATCAACCGGTACTTGCGATTCATATGTTGACTGGTGGTGAGACCGTCACGATGGTTACCCCGGCAGAAGTCGGTAACGACCACCTCGGCGTCTCCAATTTGCCAATTGATATTTTGTATGAAGATCGCGACTATTTAATCGTCAACAAGCCCGCTGGCGTGGCTTCAGTGCCAGCCCACGCGTTGCCAGATAATACGCTTGCCAACCGTGTAAAAGGGTACTATCGCGCGGCTGGTTATGATAACGAGGTCGTTCACATTACGACTCGCTTGGACCGCGACACCAGTGGCATCGTGCTATTCGCTAAGCACCATTTTGCCCACTCAATCATCGATCATCAGTTAAAGGCGCATGCGATGCGCAAGATGTATTTAGCCGTGGTCAGTGGTGATTTGCCGGATGAGCATGGCTGGTTAGACGCGCCAATTGGACGAGCGCCCGATTCATTTATCAAACGAACCACGCGTCCCGATGGCAAGCCGTCTTTAACCGAGTACTGGGTCGTCAAACGACTACGTAACATGACTGTCGTCCGGGTGCGTTTACACACTGGGCGTACCCATCAGATTCGTGTTCACTTTGCCGCTAGCGGTCATCCGTTGGTGGGGGACGCGCTCTATGGTGGTCCACGTGATCCGTGGCTCAACCGGCAGGCCCTACACTGCATGCAATTGACCTTTGATGATCCATTTATTGAACAGTCACTGACCACGTTTGCACCGCTACCGGCCGACATTGTGCAACTAATTGCGAATAATCAGCGCGCAAATTCCTGAGTGTTGCGGGTCGTATTGATGCTTAAAATGGTGCGTTGTGCGAGTTATTATTTAGCATGAAAGGTGATTAAAACGTGCTATTTTCTGAGTTCAAATGCAGCCAGCTGAGACCCGCTGGAAATAGTGCGAGTTACCGTAAAACTGGTGGATAGACGCGTCCTACGCCGGCTTCCAGGCATTCTGGGCAATGGCCGGAAACGTGGTGGACACAGATTTAAGCCGACAGCCCACGTCTTAAATACTGGTCTTTCACTAACCAAGCACAAGACGCTTGCTAAGTGAAATTTCACCACTTGGCCTTGCCCAGAATACCTTCCAGCCGGGATGGTATTCGAAAGGCAGACGTGTGCGATCTCAACTTTTCATTGAATTAGTCGTTGATTTCTTAGTACACAGGAATCTTGATATTCAACTGTCAGACTGGGTTCTAACAATCACTAAACTTCCTTACTCATTTCGAATCAGCAACTTCACGGAATTTCTTAGAAATTTCTCTAGTTTTCTGAGTTAGCCAAGTCCTGAATTCTAAGCGAGGATAATTTTATCGACTAAATTCAAGATTAGCGTTCGTTGAATTTAGTGAACCATATTCAATAATCTCCCAGTAATTAAATGCCATAAAGCAGCATCACATCGCCTAAAAGTTTACCTGAAGGACCATTCACCTAAAATTCAGTGGTCAATTGCACCTAGATAGGCGGCCGTTCATCCGCCATTCGAGCGGCTTCCCGACTGGAAGGGCTGGCTGACAATGCTCAAGGGCGAAATTCTTCTTGTCCGGGCGAATTTCCCG
>ERZ507185.124-NODE-124-length-11308-cov-11.1729_pt1 | contig 11308 bp, 7 predicted proteins | sample MGYA00513763_ERZ507185 | MGnify/ENA metagenome assembly ERZ507185
TAGCCCGGGAAACCCACCCGGACAAGAAGAACTTCGCCCTTGAGCATTGTCAGCCGGCCCCTACAGTCGGGAAGCCGCTCGAATGGCGGATGAACGGCCACCTATCTGGGTGCAATTGACCACTAAATATTAGGAAGCAGATCCTTCGAGCAAACTTATAATCGATACTGATGATACTTTATGGCATTTTAGTATTGAGAATGTTACTGAGTATAATTCACTAATTTCAACGGACACTATTCTTGAATATAGTCGATAAAATTGCCTTCGTGCATAATTTGAGACTTTGATATCTCAAACGACTGGATAAAATTCTAACAAGTTCAGTGCAGCTACTAGTCAGAAGCCTTAAAGCATGCGTAAACAATAATTTAGCGACTATTAAAAATTAGTCTGACAGTTTAATGTCAAAATTACCGTATGTTAAGAACCAACGATTAATCTAACAAAAAGTTGGGTAGATCTATGTCTGTCTTTCGAATACAATCCAGGCTGGAAGGTATTTCTGACAATGCTCAGTGGTGAAATTCCACTTAGCAAGCGTTTTGTGCTTGGTTAGTGGAAGACCAGTATTTAAGACGTGGTTTGTCGGCTTAAATCTGTGTCCACCACGTTCCAGCGTTGTCAGAAATGCCTGGAAGCCGGACTAGGACGTAGCTACCGCTGAAAGTTTATGCTAACTCGCACTGTTTCCAGCGGGCCTCAGCTGGCCGCTTTTGAACTTAAAAACTGGCATGATTTAATCATTTTCAATGCTAAACGATAACAAGCACAACCTGTGATGAGATAATTTTTCGAAATTATGAGTTGACAGCTTCAAAATCTGGTGTTAAATTAGTTTTAAATTAAAAACAGATTAAGACGTTGAAGAGAAGAGTAGTTGTATTACCGATTTTCAGAGAGCTTCGGAATGGTGTGAGAAGTAATCGGGCGTATAACGAAGATGAGCTTGGAGTCATGACGCGGGTCGTAACGGCTACGCGTGCGGTTGCAACCGATATATTGCGGGGTTTCCTAGTCTTGACTAGGGCACTCGTCGAGGTTGTGATCGTGAGATGACAACGAATAACGGTGGTAACGCGAAAGCTTTCGTCCGTTAGTTTCAATTATGAGACTAATGGACGGAAGCTTTTTTTATTGGTTTACATCAGAGAGGAAGAGGTTACATGACAGTCACAGTCACGAATGGATTATTGAAGGCCCGCGGTGCTTGGGCAGAAACGGCACCCACAACTGAAGGGCAGCGGTTATTGATTTTGAATTTGATGCCGACAAAGTTATCGACTGAGCGGCAGTTCTTGCAACGACTCGCAGCGGGCGATACCGATGTCGAAGTGACGTTCATGTATCCCACCAGTCACCGTTTCAAGAGTTTGCCACGGCAGGTCGTTGCCGAACACTATGTCACTTTGGCGGATGTCGCTGATCAGTATTTTGACGGCTTGATTATTACGGGCGCGCCGGTCGAAACGATTGACTTTGAAGCGGTCGATTATTGGCAAGAATTTCTGACGATTACCGATTGGGCCCAGACCCACGTTGGTCAGACCTTGTATGAATGCTGGGCCGCACAAGCCGGGCTCTACGCACAGTTTGGTATCCAGAAGCAACGGGTGGGTCACAAGGTGTTCGGAATTTATGCTGCCACCGCGACGGATGTGCAGTCGCCATTGATTAGTGGCTTGAGTGCGGGAGGCTTACTGAAAATGCCACAATCCCGCCACACTGAATTGGTGTTGCCCGCCAGTTCTCCGGCCGGACTACAAGTGGTCGCTGAGAATAGCGAAGTAGGACCACTGATTTTGACAGCACCGGAACAACACGCGGTCTACGTCACCGGCCATCCGGAATACGAACAGCAGACGTTGGCTGACGAATATTTCCGCGATCAGCGCAAGCACTTGCCAATTCAGTTACCTGAACATTATTTTGCCGATTCACAGCTGACCACGGTCGATTACAGTTGGCGAACTGCCAGCAATCGCTTTTATCAAAATTGGTTGGCAACTCTGAGTTTAACGAAAGTAGGTTATTAATTATGACAAACACGAATCCTGAAAATTATCACTTTGAAACGTTACAAGTCCATGCCGGTCAAACGGTTGACGAGACTGGTGCACGCGCCGTTCCTATCTATCAGACGACCTCATACGTCTTTAAGGACGCAAAGCAGGCGGCCGGGCGGTTTGCCTTGACCGATGCCGGTAATATTTATACCCGGTTGACCAATCCAACGACGGACGTGGTCGACAAACGGGTCGCGGCACTGGAACACGGGACGGCCGGGGTAACGCTTGCTACCGGCTCAGCTGCAATCACCGCCGCAATTTTAAATATTGCACAACAGGGTGATGAAATCGTAGCCGCCAACACCTTGTACGGTGGGACTTATGACTTGTTCAGCGTGACTTTGAAAAAATTAGGGATTACGACCCATTTCGTTGACCCCGATGAACCCGCTAATTTTGAAGCGGCCATCAATGAACATACCAAAGCATTGTACGTTGAAAGCATCGGCAATCCGGGCATTAACTTAGTCGACTTTGAAGCGATTGGTAAAATCGCGCACGACCACGGTATTATTTTCATCGTTGATAATACCTTTGGCACCCCCTATCTTGTGCGGCCGCTCGAACACGGTGCGGACGTGGTCGTCCATTCAGCAACCAAGTTTATTGGTGGTCACGGGACGACAATGGGTGGCGTCATCGTTGAAGGCGGTCAGTTCGACTGGCGTGCTAGTGGCAAATATCCGGACTTCACGACGCCGGACCCACAATATAACGGCTTAGTCTTCGCCGACTTAGGAGGTGGCGCCTTTACGACCAAGGTTCGCGCCGAAACCTTACGTGATACTGGGGCAACGATTAGTCCATTCAACTCATTCTTATTATTACAAGGCTTGGAATCACTCTCACTGCGGGTTGAACGTCACGTGGAAAATACCCGAAAAATCGTGGCCTTTTTGAAAGACCATCCAAAGGTCGCTTGGATCAACTATCCAGAACTTGAAGATAGTCCTTACCATGACCTAGCAACGAAGTATTTCCCACACGGGGTCGGTTCCATCTTCACGTTAGGCCTGACAGGTGGCGAAGCAGCGGGTAAGGCACTGATTGAACACTTACAATTGTTCTCGCTACTGGCCAACGTTGCGGATGCCAAGTCTCTGATTATTCACCCAGCTTCGACGACTCACGCCCAATTAAATGAGCAAGAGTTATTGGCAGCGGGGGTGACTCCTGATTTGATTCGGATCTCAGTTGGCGTGGAAAATGCGGATGATTTAATCGCTGATTTAAAGCAGGCGTTAGCACAAGTTTAAGATGATCGCACGGTAGAAATGGAGGGCGTGTACAATGACAACAACAATTGAAGTGGGCATGTTAGGTTTAGGCACCGTGGGTAGCGGTGTCGTCGAACGATTGACCCAAGCAGCACGAAAAATCGAGCAGACGCAGGGGATTCGATTACACCTGGCAGCAGTTGCTGTGAATCATTTGAACGCGCCCCGTGCCGTTAAACTACCGATTGGGACGCGTTTGACAGATTCGCTGACAAACGTGGTCTGTGACCAACGAATCCAACTGATCATCGAAGTCATGGGGACGGTCGCAACGGCCAAGTCCGCCATCAAAGCGGCCCTAAACCAGGGCAAATCAGTCGTCACGGCTAACAAAGATTTGATTGCGACTGCTGGGGCAGAATTGACAGCCTTAGCGCGGCGCCAACATTGTGATTTATTTTATGAAGCGAGTGTCGCTGGTGGCATTCCAATTTTGCGGACTTTAACGGATAGTTACGCAACCGATAATATTCAGTCGGTCGATGGGATCATCAACGGGACGGCCAACTATATCTTAAGTGCGATGACGGCTGGTCAGACCTATGACGACGCATTAGCCGCCGCTCAAGCAGCTGGTTATGCAGAAGCGGACCCAACCAATGATGTCGGTGGCATTGACGCGGCCTATAAATTGATGATTCTGAGCCGGTTTGCCTTTGGACAAGGACTGACCTTTCAACAAGTCGCACCAGTTGGCATTACGGGATTATCCGCCACGATTTGCCAAACGGTCGCACAGCACGGATGGCAGATCAAGCTTCTGGCGCAGGCATACCAGCATAATCAACAGCTGTATTGCCGGGTCGCCCCAGTGGCCGTCGCACAAACGCAACCGCTAAGTGAAATTGCGGGCGTTCAAAACGCCATCGCCGTTCAAAGTGATGCCATCGGTGCGAGTCTCTACACTGGGCCGGGCGCTGGCAGTACCGCCACGGCCAATAGTGTCTTGAACGACGTGATCGTGGCTGCCCAACATCTCGTGAATGGACAGTCAGCGGTCAACACCGCGTTGCCAGTTAATCAGGGCGCTGTCACCAATTTGGCAGATTTGCCACAAGATTACTTGGTCGTCGGAGCTAAAGCAGTGAGTGCGGTACAAGTTTACGCTAATGAAGTCGATTTCTCACTTCAAATACTTGCGCCAGATTGCCTTCAACTTAACGCATTGACCGCACGCCAACGGCAACAAATCGCGCGTCAAGTTCAAGCAACGCTCGTGCCGATTGCTGGAACGGTTCGATGGCCAGCAGCAACGAAGAATGCGATTACAACCCCTGTTCATGTTGCGATTTGAAAAAAGACGTTCAGGTACAGTATACTGTATCTGAGCGTCTTTTTTCTGGCGCTAATTTGCTATGGCTCGACCATAGAAGATGGACACGCTGAGCACAATGTCAGCGGGACGTGTTGAGTGCTGACTCGGCACGATGAGGAGTGAAATTATGAAAATTGCGGTGGTGACAGAAAGTTCTGCTGACCTAAGCGCACAGGCCGTCAAAGACTACCAGATCACGGTGGTCAACGACCCAATTATGTTTGGCAATCATGTTTATCATGAGAATGTTGATATTACGACGGACCAATTTTATCGATTACTAAAAGTTGAAAAGGAAATTCCGACGATTTCACAGATTTCGATGCCGGAAATGCAGCTGGTGTTCGACCAGTTGAAAGCGGCTGGTTATGACCAGATTTTAGTCATTGGGCTCAGCAGTGGGATCAGTGGTTGGATCAATAATCTAAAAACGTATGCGCCTTCCGTTGATGGTGTTGAGGTCCAGGTCTTTGATTCACGGACCGCCTGTGCGGGAACGGCCAATATGGTCAAACTAGCGGCGGCAATGGCCTTGGCTAACTATTCCATGGCTGATATTTTAACGCAATTAACACGGTTACGCGCTGCCACGACGACGGTCTTGATCGTTAATTCAATGCGGCATCTCGTCAAAAATGGGCGAATCTACAACAATAGTAGTTTGGCCGGGACGATGGTGTTACGCAACAAGCCGATTATCACGTTGAATGAACATGGCAAGATTCAGTTGATGGGTAAGGAACGAACGTTGAAAAACGCCCAACAAGCCGTCCAAGATGAGTTTGAACAGTTCGTCGTAACCAGCCAATTTCCGGTGCGTCTGGATGTGATCAGCGCTAACGACGAGCAAATCGCTGAAGACTGGGCGAGTGAATTACGTTACCAATTCCCAGCTGTGCGGGTCAAAACGGGAACGATTGGTCCAGTCCTCGGCGTCTTAACCGGCGACCACGCTCTGGGTATGATCTGGTCACTGGATTGGAAACCATTATTAACTGCACTGAATCAGGAGAACCAAGGGGATTAGGGTCAGAATCGGATACTTGTGCGTCAGCTAATGGTCGTCATAAGTCCACCAGCCCCGATCGTCGGTAAAATGCCAGATTGACAGACGAACGGACGTTAATACGCAGTTGACCATTGAATATCAGCTGGCCTTAAACAGTAACTCCAAAATCAAACGAGCAGACTGTCACGAAACAGTCTGTTTTTTTTCGACGATTTTCAAAGTTTACAGAAAAAAGTTTTCAAATAAGGTTGACATTTAGTTGAAATGGCATTATGGTTATAACATTAAAACTTGATGAAAAGCCAAAACGTTTTAAGGAGTAAGCACGTTGTGATGCGCAGAAAGCACCGGGAGCTGTGAAGGTGTGATGACAACGAGTGGAAAGCTAAAAGGTTGGCGTGAACTTTACGAGGTTCGCTGGGAGCACCCATTATCGTGCACGCGTTTAGTTGTTGTGAACGCGCTGAGTAATCGAATGTGAATTCGGTTAAATAATGAGGTGGTACCGCGTGGAAGCGTCCTCTGGATAATCTAAGTGATGATTATTCAGAGGGCGCTTTTTTCATCAAGTTAACACATAGTTTTAATTTTTATCAACGGGCACACAACTAGGTGCCAGGTTGAGACACATAGCAATTTCACATAGTTCACAAGCATTGTCCTAAAATTGGGACACATAGGTCGTCACACATATTCATTTGATGAGGCTTTAAGTAGGCTCGTCATTAATCTTACAGGTGGATTTGAACCTGAACACATAACGTTCGTGATTGGAAGTATCCAGCTCACGAACAGATGGCAGTAAACACATAGTGGCAACACGAAAGGATGGTTTTACTTATGAAATATGGCATTATTGGCGCAGGTGCAATGGGTTATCGGTATGGCGTGATGTTACAAGAAAACGCCGGTGTTGACGTTGATTTTATCGATACGTGGGAACCAAACGTTGAAAAGGTGCGTGAACAGGGTGGTGTCACGGTCGCACGTGACCATCAAAATCGCCACGTGGTTCCAATCAACATCTACTATCCAGAAGAATACCAAGGCCATCCAGATGTTTGGATCATTTTCAAAAAGCAAATGCAGTTAGCCGATGAATTAAAACGAGATGCACCGATTTTCCATGATGACCAGTACGTCTTTGCGGCCATGAATGGGATGGGACATTTCGAAAAAATTGCCCAATATTTCCCTGAAGACCATATCATCGGTGGGACTGCCATGATTGCGACCGTTTTAAATGGACCGGCTGACGTTGACTTCATGGGCCCTGAAGGCAGTGAAGCGATGCATATGAGTAAGTATGCAGGCGAAATCGACGAAACGACGCGTCAAGCGATGGCGGATTTCAAAGCAGCCAACTTAAATCCAATTTGGTCTGATAATTTTATGGGCATGTGTATGTCGAAGGTCGTTTTCAACGCGGTCACCAACAGCTTATGTACGATGTTTGAAATCCAAATGGGCCAGTTCATTGAATACCCGGGCGTTAAGGATATGGCCACTCAGATGTTCAATGAAGCCTACGATGCCTGTGAACGCGCGGGCATCAAGTTAATTGAAACGCGTCAAGAAGAAATCGATTCCGTGGAAACGGTTAGTCGGGCTTATAAGTACCATTACCCGTCAATGTATCAAGATTTCTCAAAGGGGCGGCCAACCGAAGTTGATTACATCAACGGCTATATTGCAAAAATCGGTCGGAAACATGACTATGTCTGCCGGGTTCACGAATTTGTGACCCATGAAGTTCACTTAGCAGAAATGATGCGTCAATACCGGCATCCAGAAGTACCGGTTGCTGAAAAATAAGAATATTAATGAAAAAGTTCTGATAACTTTCAGAACTTTTTTTGTGCGCCGACAAACTTAATTTCATCACGTTGAAAACGGTTATTTCCATATTGGTCTATACACTAATTGCTTCGAGAAAACTTGCAATGAAAACATGTTGTGATAGGATTTATAGCGTGCATAAAAAGAGATTGAGGAGAAATTGGTATGAAGACATATTTTCAGAAAATCGGTCAGTCGTTAATGCTACCGATTGCAACGTTGCCCGCAGCAGCGATTCTAGTCGGGATTGGGAATTATCTCCCGAAGCAGTGGCTGTTTGCGAACTACTTAATTCAGGGTGGCGACGTTGTCCTGAACAACTTAGCCTTGCTGTTTGCGGTCGGGCTGGCGATTGGGATGTCAGTAAATAAGGACGGGGCAGCCGCGATTGCCGGGTTGATCGCATTTGAAGTGCCGGTGACGGTGTTAAAACCAGCGACACTAGCAACGATGTTGAACGTGAAGGCGAGCCAGATCAATCCGGCGTTTTCCGCGCTAGATAACAACGTCTTGATTGGGATCAGTGCCGGCTTGATTGCGGCCGCACTGTACAATCGCTTCCACGAGGTCAAGCTTCCAATGGCTTTGTCGTTCTTTAGTGGCAAACGATTGGTGCCAATTATGGCAGCCTTCGTGATGCTGATTGTCACGGCGGCCTTATACTTTGTCTGGCCGTTCGTCTATGATGCCATCGTGTTGTTTGCAACGGGGATTTCCAAACTGGGCTTTGTGGGAGCCGGTCTGTACGGCTTCTTCAACCGGTTGTTGATTCCGACTGGGCTACACCACGCACTGAATTCAGTGTTCTGGTATAACGTAGCGGGAATCAATGATATTGGTAATTTCTGGGCCAGCCACGGTGTCAAGGGGATCACTGGTATGTATGAAGCGGGCTTCTTCCCAATCATGATGTTCGGCTTGCCAGCTGGTGCCTACGCGATTTATCGCAATGCGCGGCCAGAACGCAAGAAGGAAGTCGGTTCACTGATGCTGGCAGGGGCCTTCGCCTCATTCTTTACTGGGGTCACGGAACCACTTGAATTTTCGTTCATGTTCGTCGCTTGGCCACTGTACCTGTTGCATGCCGTCTTCATGGGCTTGTCGCTCGGGTTTGCGGCGTTGATGCATTGGACGGCTAGCTTTTCCTTTAGTGGTGGCTTGGTCGACTACTTGCTGAGTTTTCGGATGCCATTAGCAAACCAACCTTATATGTTGTTAGTTCAAGGGGTCGTTATGGCAGTCATCTACTACTTTGGCTTTGATTTTGCGATTAAACGGTTCAACTTGCGGACGCCTGGCCGTGAAGCAGTGGCTGCTGGCGCTGATACAACGGCGGCCGGAATCACCGCAGATCACGCGACCACGCCGTCCGTCGCAGTGGCTGCAACGGACGATAAGTACATGCGTCAGGCCAAACAAATTTATGCGGCGATTGGTGGGCATGATAATATTAGTGTCATCAATAATTGTACGACCCGTTTACGTTTACAATTAAAAGATACTGCCCAAGTTGACCAACCCGCTGTGATGGCAGCTGGGGTTCCCGGACTGAACGTGTTAGATGTGCACAACATCCATATCGTCATCGGGACCGAAGTGCAGTTCGTTGCCGAAGCATTACAGCAATTATTTAGCGGTCAGGTGGCTGTTCAATCGGCCACAGCGACTACGGAACCTGAAAAAGTGGCAACGAACCAGTCGGTATCTGACGATTCAGCCGCAACTGATAACGAGGCGGTGCCAGTAACCACGGTACTCCATGCGCCAGCGACTGGCCAATTGATGCCCATCAGTGACGTTGCGGACGAAACTTTTGCGGGTAAGTTGCTCGGTGATGGCTACGCTGTCGAACCAGAAGATGGCGAGATCGTGGCGCCCGTTAGCGGGACGGTCACCAGTGTCTTCCCAACGAAACATGCGATTGGGTTAAAGACCGCTAGTGGCCTAGAAATCCTATTGCATATGGGAATCAACACGGTCGAAATGAATGGGACGCCATTTACGTTACACGTTGCTGCTGGTGATGAACTGGTAGCTGGACGCGCCGTGACAACGGTCGATTTGGCCGCCATCAAAGCTGCGGGCAAGGCCACGACGATGATGGTCGTTATTACGAACATGGATCATGTCACGAACCTGACGCTCAATCCCAAGGGCCACGTTGCCAGTGGCGATTTGATTGGTGCAGCTGAATAAAATAAATTAAATGATAGAATGCCGACTAAATCGTGTCTGATTTGGCCGGCATTTTTAGGTGCAATTAGACCGGCGTGACTAGCACGGGTGAAGACGGTCCGTTAGTTAGTTTCGTACGTTGATTGGAAGTAATTGAGAAACCCAACATTTAGACGGCATATTAATCCGAATGACGAGGATTGCGTCCAAAATTGATCCTGCTAAAAACGCCAAGCGGCACTGGTTACAATAAACCGATGTCGCTTGGCGTTAGTTTTAGCCTTAAATTCTAAACCACCGAACTTAGCGGTAGTTGCTGATTTCAATCAGATTATTATCGGGGTCGCGAACGTACAGTGAAGTCAGTTGACCGTGGGCACCAGTGCGTTCAACGGGGCCTTCGACGATATCCACGAAATAGCTCTTGAGGTGGTGTTGAATATCGTCTAAGTTATCTTTGGCAATCAAGCAGAGATCGGCACTTCCGGGTGTGGGGGTTGCCGCTGCCGGTTGGTGGGGTGCAGTGACCGTTTCAAAATTAATCTTTTGTTTGCCAACGAGGACCGCTTGCCGGTCATCTTCAAAGGTCACGATTGGCAGGTCGAACACTTCATGGTAAAACCGCAATGACCGGGCAATATCGGTGACGGTTAGGGTGATATGATCAATGTCGCGAATATTCACAAACTCAAATCCCTTCAAAATAAATTCGTTGTCCAGTATACCACGATTGTGCACCCATGCGCATTGCGGCTGGCTATTGACCCAAACGGATGGGATGCGGCAATATCCAAATTAAACGCATTGGGCTAGTTAAGTTGTCATGAATCATGATTAAATCATGCTATTTTCTGTGGTCAAGTGCTGCCAGCTGAGACCCGCTGGAAACAGTGCGAGTTACTGTAAACTTGCTGTGGTGGATGCGTCCTAGTCCGGCTTCCAGGCATTCTGGGCAATGGCCGGAGCGTGGTGGACACAGATTTAAGCCGACAACCCACGTCTTAAATACTGGTCTTTCACTAACCAAGCACAAGACGCTTGCTAAGTGAAATTTCACCACTGGGCCTTGCCCAGAATACCTTCCAGCCGGGATAGTATTCGAAAGGCAGACATTTGCGGACCCAACTTTTTGTTGGATTAGTCGTTGGCTCCTAAGTAGACGGTCATTTTGATATTGAACTGTCAGACTGGTTTCTAGCAATCGCTAATTTTTTCACCCATGATTTGAGGCTTCAGACAAACAACTTCACTGAGTTTGTCAGAATTTTCTCCACTCGTCTGAGATAGCAAAATCTTGAATTCTTGGCGAATGTTACTTTATAGACTAAATCCAAGTCTAGTTTTCGTCGAAATTAGCGGCATTGAGATGCGTAAATAATCCTCAGGTAATCTTCTCAGTAATTGAATGCCATCAGTTATCTCCCGTACCGAATAAGCCTTTGCCTGAAGGACCTGTCACTAAATATTCAGCAATCAATTGTACCCAGATAGGTGGTCGTTCATCTGCCATTCGAGCGGGTTCCCGACTGGAGGGGCTGGCTGACAATGCTCAAGGGCGAAATTCTTCTTGTCCGGGTGGGTTTCCCGGGCTAGAAGAAGACTCGTATTTGAAATTGCGCAGTGG
>ERZ507185.134-NODE-134-length-10310-cov-3.92774_pt1 | contig 10310 bp, 5 predicted proteins | sample MGYA00513763_ERZ507185 | MGnify/ENA metagenome assembly ERZ507185
GAATGTTTGCTTCTTCTCCAATATCATAACGATGTAGACCAGCGGTAAATGTACCGTTACATTGCAGGTTACGTAACAACGAATAGGAGCATCTACGGGTGTACAATAATTGTTGTACATCCTGACCGACAATATCAGTTACTTCACATCCGAATACATGATCTCGCAAACGGAAACCTTGGTAGAAGTTAATCAACGTAGCATTACGGATTGCTGTTCCTATGGTTAGATACTCTTCCTCAGATTTTCCAAAAACCGAAGAGATAGCACCAGTAGAAGTTATATAGCCTGTCTCAATGAACACGTTAGTTGTGTCGGAAGTGTCGTCACGCCCTACGATACGAGCGCCCTGAAAATCTATCACTTGCATCCGACGCTTAGGGAAATTATTTGCTTCCATGTCAGATGAAGATTCTGAAGCCAGTACATAAACCTTGCCTGCGATGTAATAGCTTTTCCACGGAGTAGCCACTACTTTAACACCACCCGCACGCCAAGCTGCGACCAAAGCTGCTTGAAATGCTGCCGTATCATCGTGACGAGAAGGGTTAACTTCCCCATTTAATAAATATGCATCACCATACGCACCAAAGTCATCCACATTAATTTCTTGATTTAAATAATCAGATACTTTTTGCTTTACTGTCCCATGGTATGGTTTTTTAAAGTGAACATAATCAGAGCCATTATCACCTGCAAGGTTTCCTCTCAATGCTGCATCACCAACGCTAACCCACGCACCAAGACCAATGCCACCAGATGTTTCAGGTGTTGAACCAGCAGGAACATTCTTTGGAAGCGTACCGTCCCAGCGGTAATAATCACCATCCTCTTCCCATAGCAGGACCTCGTTCCATGTTGTAACGTTGAAGCCTTTCTCGAAGGAGCGACGGGTAATATAGCTAATTTGACCAGATGCCTTGATACTCGCAGCGATTCGCCGTGCTTCGTCCTCGCTATCCTTAGCGTTGCCAGCAGAGCTACCAGCAGCATCGGCATATTCCTTCGCTAAGTCAACCGTTTGGTCTCGACCTTCTTCTGCAATATGGATAGCCTGAAGCTCTGCATTGGTCAGGTCACTAGCTGTCAACACTGAGCCATTCCTGAAGTCTACCACTAAGTCAGTTCCAGTCTGACGATGAATACGAACGATGTCGAAACCTGATTGGCCAACCAACATCTCAATCATCGTTGGATTAAGGAATCGGTAATCTCGACCAACTTCCAGTACACGGTTCAGGGTAGGGTTAGAGCTATTCACCAGCGTAACAACAACAAACGTTCTGGATAGGTAGTCGAACTCAATCCTGTACTGAGTGTTTCCTGAAGGGAATTGTGTAATCGTGGACATTATGCCTCCTGTTATGAATTAAAGGGAGACCTATGGTAGCGCCTCCCGTTTCCTATAGTGATAGTTTAGTCCTTGATGTGGATACCCTGCTCCTCAAACGTTCCAAGCAGCAACTTCTGGGTAATCGGGTCATTCGGGACCAGTTCACGGAACGTATTATACATCCCGGTCATGTAGTCTCGCTCGTTGACACGAGTATCAGCCTTGAGGTAGCCAGCCAAGTTGTAAGCCGAAGCGCCAACGTTAGCAGCATATCCGAAAGCTGGAACCTGCTCCAAGAAGTTACCAACAACATTCATCACAGGGTCACTTGTAGCTGCACCATACGCGATGGCACGTTCAGGCTTCTCTGTAGGCGAACGAGGTAGGATAGACGAACGGAGCATCTTAGTGTCCTCGTACCCAGCGATACCCCCAAGAATGTTAGCTACCCCAAGTGGTCCACCAAGATGTGAACTACGTGATAGAGCTGCATATCCAATCATCGTCGGGTCCAGAGCTTGCTTGAGGTAGTCACGGTCTCTACCATCCTGCATAGCGTAAGCCTTGACATGCGCCTGAGCCATGTAGTAGATACCAGCAAGACCCATAGACATCACAGTAGACAGTGCAGCATCCATCGCTCGGTTGTTCTTCGTGGCGTTATAGAATGTTCGCATGGTACGTCCATTGATGGACTTGATGACGAAGTTCTTAAACTGAAGGACAGTCTTAGCGAGAGGACCGTAAGCCTTGGCGTCCATGTTTGACAGCTTATGAGGCCGGAGTAACGTCTCGTCAGCGATGGTGTCACCCATACGCCACAGGTCCATAGCCCTTGGGTCCTGACTAAACGCCTTCTTATCCTTGATGGTGTACTTCCCGTCTGGACCACGAGTCACTGACTCACGGATTAGGGACTTAATGCCCTTCCACTGCTCATCGGAGATACCAGCGGTCTTAAGCCAGCGGTCATCGAACCGACGCTTACTGCCAGTCAGACTATGCTCCACGATGTCAGACAGGAATCCCTGACGTCCAGCATCTAACAGGTAGTTGGTCGTGCCGTTGAGGACTTTAGTGAACGGAGAGCGTACTGCAAGCTCACCAGTGTAATACTTGGCAGTCCCCAGAGCTGTAGCGGCCCCGCGACCTAGGTCACTGTAAGATCGCAGACGGTCGATAACATCCTGTTTAGACGGACGGATTGAGTCGTCCAGTTCCTTACCAAAGATAACATTGTGCAGGTCCTTAATCTCTGCGGCCCCGACCTTCTTGTTACGGAAGGCTAGGTCACGGAACATCGGTACTCCGTGTAGCAGTGCACGAACGTTACCACGAGCCAGCATACCACCAATCTCCGTTAAGTTCTGAACACCCATGTAGGCATTCTTAGCGAAGAACGATAGGTCTGTCATAGTGCGCATCACGGTAGCGAAGGCCACATCATCAGCACCATCACGTCGAGCACGACCAGTGAGAATCTTCAGGGTGTCACGTAAGGTAGATACTTCACCTTTCAACTTTCCGTCATCACCAGCCTTGTTCATCATGGTCTCAACTAAGTCCTTCATTTCCTTCGTGGTCTTGCCTGTACCAGCCATGATAGCAATATCACCATTAACTCGACGGTTGTAGGCCGGGACAATCTTGTCCATGTCCCACTCACGCAGGTTGTTGACACTGAAGGTCTGACCGTTAGGAAGAACGATTGACATATCGCTATCGAACAGGTTACGAGCCTCAAGGAAGCTGTTGTTCTCCAGACCCACCAGCCCGTTGATGTTCTCCTCCATTACGGATGAACGCTCGAACTGCTCGGTGTGAGAGATACCATAAGCCTTATCGTTGGCGTACTTATCGACCGCAGCCGCAAGTCCTTCTGGAGTCAACGTAGGGTCAGCCTCTAATAGTGCCTCGTCCACACGTTTCTTGACCTCATGTCGAGACGCATAGCTGGTCAACCATGACTTCTTGATGGCCTCCTGTAGTGCCTCTGGACTTCCAAGCTCCTTGATGTACAGCTCCTTCATCTGTTTGCTATACACATGCGGGACGTAGGTTCCCTTGAAGCGGCTACCCGGAAAGATAGACTGAGCGTCTGGACGACCAAACATCGCTGGGTTCTCCATCATCTCACGCTTGGCGTCGAACTGGTTCTTCAGTAGGTCATAGACTTTCAGTTCTCCCGGAGTCAGTTCAGCCTTCAGGTTCCCACTACCATCTTCGATAGCCATAGACACACGCTGGTAGATGTCCTGACGGAATGCGCCAGAGTCTCGCCAGAATGCTGTCTGGAAGTACGGATCCTTGAGTGCCTCAGTAACCGCATCGTCGATGTCGTTGTAGAACCGATGGTCCACAGCACGAAGTCTCTCGAATACGTCTGACGCAGTGGTCCCGATTTTACCTGAGGCACCGGACTGCATACCAGTTGGTGAACGCACTAAGTCAGCAGCGACTCCACGAATCTCAGGGTTCTCGGACCGAAGCAGCTTCAGGCCAATCTCAGTCAGCCCACCAAGGTTCACACCAGCAGCGGCACGTTCAGGCTCAATCACTTCGTCAAAGACTTTACGTGTCTTAGGGTTCAGAGGGTTCTCACCAATCAGGATTGAACCATCTTCTAATCGTACACTACCCGGCTCATTCGGCACGTCAGCGAACTTAACGCCTTGGTGACTAAAGGTCTCCTCTCCTTCACGGATTGGCATACGCGACAGATCATGACCATCAACATTACGTGCAGTCTCACGGGCTTCCAGACGTGTGGCTGGCCCAGCGAACTCGTTGGTTGACTTGCCTAAGGCCTTACCGATAGCGTCCCCGATAGCTGTCATTCCCCCGCCGAAGAGAGCACCGCCCATAATTGCCTCAGCCACATGAGCGTCCCCACCAGCAACTGAGGTTCGAGCAATCTCTGATGCCCCAGCCAGAGCACCAGACTGAGCAGCCACAGTGAACATCTTGTTGACTAGCTTCCCACCTTTACCTACCTGCCCAGCAATAGGAACGTAAGTCAGAGGGTCCACGCCAGCACCAATCACACCAGCCGCCAGTTGAGCGCCAGTCCCAGCCTTGGCCTTCTCTTGGTCCAACTTCTGGTTCTCAAGCGCCAAGTTAATAAGCTCGGTCAGGTTCTGAGGGGAGCCACCAGTAATGACTCCGTAATACTGAGGCAGAACCCCAGCGTTACGAATCTGGTCAAGCTCCTCACGAGACCACTTATGGTTGTTCCATCGGGTTGGGTTGAACACATCGCCAATGACATCCAGTGAGTCCTCAGTCTGGCCAGCTCGGATAGCCACGCCGACCATAGAGTTCTTCACTTCAGCTTCTGCAGCAGAACCGAAACCGAACCACGTAGAGCGATCCTCTCGCTCCTGCATGGTCTCTCCAGTAGCCTTATAGAACATCTCACCGAACGATTCGTTAGGAGCTTCAGGTGCTTGACCCTCAATGTTCAGACCAGCAGCGGTCGGAAGGTTCTCACCAAGAGCTACTTTAGGTTTAGACTTGAGTCCTTCCGTGAGTGCGTCAAATACGTTAGCGCTTACTGGTGGAGTCTTTGGGCTGATACCGTTGAGTGCTCTTGCGACTCCCTGTTGGTAGACTTCAGGGTCGTACCGGGAGCCTGTCTCATGGAAGCTGATAGCTTGTGCCAGAGAAGACAGGGTGTCCGGGTCAGAGAGGTCTAGACTCTGGGTAGCAGGGATGCCAGTCGCAGCCACCACCGAGTCGATGTAGGACTTAGTGTCGTTCTCGTTAGGAGGTGCCCATCGGTTGATAATCTTCTCGATAGAGTCATAACCTTGGCGACCGTAGCTTTGAAGGTTTTTCGCTAATGCTCGGACCCCAGATTCAGGACTGTCGAAGATAACGAATGCACCATCATCGCCTATAGCACCTTCCCACTGGTCTTTGGACTTACGGATATTGCCCGGATTTGCATTCCTTACACCACGTGTTGCCATGTCTTTCTCCTTAATATATTTCGTATGGAAACGACGCTTACCCCGTATAAGGTGGAAAGCTCAGATACTTTTAATGGGCTGGAGCGTATTTCTCTAACAGATTCCTCTGTCAGTATAGCTCTGCCTACTCCACTACCTCTTGCCTGTCGGCCTCTGGAAACCTTATCTGCAATGTTGTCAGCCTGCGTTCCTACTTCAAGGTGTTCAGGATTTATGCATGATGGGTTATCACATTTATGCCTAACAACATAACCATCTGGTATTGGCCCATTATTTAGGGAGTAGGAGAGACGATGTGCCATATACTTAACCCTAGCTACCATTATCCTTCCGTATCCTTCTCCGTCTAAGTGGCCTGTGAATCGGATACAGCCAGACTCTTCAGCTACTGACAGTTCTGCCAGTCTCTCACTGGCTGTCCCGTTCTTCATGTTTACTCCTTACCGATTAGTACGTTTGCGATACCCTCCAGTGAGACGTCATTGTACATCCCACCGCGCTTCTCGATGTTGGCCTCTCGGTCAGCTCGACGTTTGTCACCAGCAGCTTTAGTCCCGACGATACGCGCGCGCTTGTTAGCATCACGTTCTGCCTGAGCATATGCGGCATCTTGTGCCTTCTGCTGTTGTTCGCGGTAGAGTTTACCTACAAGTTCTTTATCGTATCGAATACGAATAGTCCCCGTAGCGTCTTGGAGGAAGATAGAGCCGTTCTGTTCAACAACGGACAACTGAGAGTTCACTACCCAAGGGTTGGCCTTAATGAGCTGCTGACGAGCGGTGTCTATAATGTCTCGACCCACCTGCCACGACTCTGGGTTATCCCCGACCATAAGCTGGTGCTTCGACACCATGCCGATTGACTTACCGTCAGAACCTTCAGACTGGAACGTTACGGTGTTCTCATTCAGCCAGCGTTGAGTCTGCTGAGTTGCAGCGTCAGCGTTACCTGTACGATAGTACCATGAGTCCCAGACCTTACGAGCACTTGAGTCCAGAGACGTTGGGAGGCGAGACAGCTGGGTGTTCTTAGAGTCGTTCTTCAACTCCTGCCACGCCTTGTCTGACTCCATGCGCATCTCACGGCTTTGACTTGCAGCTTGCTTATCAGCTTCAATCATCGTCTGAGGGTCCAGACCCATCTTGTCCATCTGGTCGAACGTAGAGAACAACTGAGCTTGGTCAGGATACAGAGCAGCAAAACTTGAAGGGTCCTGAGTGTAGGCACGACGAAGAGACTCGAAGCGTTGCATCTTGTCTGTGTCGTACTGTCCACGGATGACCGCAGCCTGCCACTCACCAGCAGCATCCTGAGTAAGAGTCTGGAAGGCATTACGGAACGGACCGTTGTTAGTGTCAGCTCTTAACAGTGCAACCTTCTGAGCATCTTTAGCAGCCTCAGGGATGTCCATCTGGTCAATCTGCTGCAGCTTGGCAGCCGCATAGTTGTTCATGTCCGAACGTTTGAACTCGCCTGTAGCGTATGAGACCGGAAGGTCCTCATAGTTGGTGGACACGTTGTCCCCAGCCAGACGTCGCTGATACACTTGGTCTATGACCAGTTGCTTGTTCTGGGTCTGGATTAACTTCTTGTTCTCCTTCGCCTGTTCAGCAGACTTACGCTTTACCGCTTCCAGTAAGCTGGCTTCGGCATTAATGAGCATCTGACGCTGAGGCGTTAGTTCTTCACCAGGCTGAAGCAGGTTGTTCTGCTCCTTGAGTTTCTGAATCTGGGCAAGACCAATGGTTGGGTCATCTTGAAGAATTGCAGACTGAACTCCTAACGCCAAGTCTTCCTGATACTTAGCCACCAGTTTATACTCAGTACCTTGGGCCTCAACCATAGCGGCATTGAAGACGTCAGGTCCTACAATCTCTTCGATGGTAGCGTCAACGCCATTAAGGGTGATACGCTCGCCACGGACTTGCTGTAGGAAGTTTGAGCCTCCTGACTTCTGGATTGCGTCACGTACCGTCTGGGTGATGACCTCTCGTGCTCGCTGGTCCGAAGGGATAGCAGCAGTCGTTAGTCCATCCCGAAGGTAGGCCATGAAGGTCTTTCCAGACTCAGGCGAGCGCATCAGGTCCCCATCGTTAAGGAACGAGTTCATTTCAATACGAGTGTTCAACATTGCTGTCTCTTCAGACTGCTTGCTGAAATACTTATTGAAAGACCCATAGATAGCTATGTTGCGGTCTGTGATGTTATCGTTGAACCCGCGCTGGAAGAACTCATCTGTAGGGTTAATACCTGCCTCTTCAGCATAGGACTTAGCGGCGTCCTGAAGTCGCTGGTGGCGATACTCTTCCATGTCCTGACGTGTGCGGAACTCACCGTTCTGAATCTTAACGTTAATCTCGTCATCCACCGCAAAGGCAGCATTACGACCAGTCTTGACTCGAAGCGCTTCCATAGCGTAAGGGTCGTCCTGATACAGCAATGTGCCGTTCTGGATAGCCTCACGTCTTTGCTGAGGTGTCAGCTTACGGATAATCTCGTTAGACCTCTCGTCAGCTCTGGTCTTCTCCTCGTCCTTGAACTGCTTGTACAATCCTGTCCCAGACTCAACGAAGTTGGTTAGCGCACGAGCTAGACCGGAGTCACCAGTCGGAGCCTGAACGCTTGCTGCTTGATAGTTTACGGCGATAGCTTTACCCGGCGCTCTTCCACGACCCATAGTCCGATTAGCCAGAGCTGATTCAATATTACTAGCCATTAGTCCTCCTCTTAGCTATGACCTGTAGGTGTGCCTTTAGCAGCACTAATTGGTGCAGCACCACTAGAGCTTGATGCCCCAGAGATTGACTTACCAGCAGCGTACCCCTGCATCCCGGCGCTTGCAACATTAAGTGCATGAGCCAGTGGGCTGGTCTTGATGATTCTACCTTGACCACGGATAGCAGACTTTGTGTTCTCAATGTTGGCGATACGGTTCCCGAAGATAGCCGCATAATCGCGGTTGTAACTTTCGGTAATCCCTGCTCGCTCTTTGACTGTATCTCCTTTGACCTGACGTTCAATCCTGTCCATAGAGTTACCTTCCAGACCGGACTCAGCCACTGCAGCTCTGACCATGCCCTGATTGCGTATACCGTTAAGCGTGGTCTCTGTCAGTTCAGCCATCTGCTGCTCCTTCAGGTCTCGCTCCTGCATTCTCAGGTTGGCGTCAGAGTAGTTCATCTGCTTAACCATTTCCTGAGCCTGTCGGTTCTGAGCGTCAATTGCTGCACCTTCGGCCTTTGCCTGTTGGGAGGCGGACATAGTGGCCCCGGCTACAGACAGTACACCCATGCCTATGCTAATTGGCTCGCACATACGTCCTCCTTAGAGATAGTGAATAGTTGAAAACGCTCACCAGTTACTGGGCTTACAGTCCAATCATCATGGAATTTAGCGCCAAGCAACTTCAAGAATTTAATGTGAGACTTATTGCCTGACCACACGTAGTTCCAGATGGTCCCGTATTGGTCTAACATTAAGTCCCTGTACTCAGAGATACGCTTTATGAACTCTCGCTTCTCTTTAGGTCTCAGCTTGTGGACCAGACCAGAAGTCAAGAACCATACGTTATCCCCTTGGTTTCCACCATAGGCAAACACTTCGCCTACACCGTTCGTTAAAACCACAGATGACGGAGATAGGTGCTTAAGCAGTCTTTCAGAGAGACCAACGGTTGACCCATAGTTTGCTTTGCACTCATTAACATCATCTGCTGAAAGATGCCACAGAAAGTAGTGGACATCCGGTTCCGTAGCCTTGCGAATATACATAAAGTCTCCTTATAACCTTAAGGGCCTATAGTCCCTATAGTGATAGTTAAGGTAAATCTATAGGCCCTTCAATAAGTTAGACGGAACGAGCTTTCTTAGCGTATGACGCCTCCCAGCCACACCCAACGATTGACACTGGGGTAGGATAGTCGGACTCTAAGGTTAGACTCGTGGTTAATGCGTTACCATTCATAGCGAAGCGATACTGCCCGTCACCGACGTTTGTAGTCCCGATGGTTTGCTGACCAAGGGTGTACCCGTTAAAGGTGTTCACGAACTCCCGCTCACCATTTCTGACAATGAGTCTCAGAGCGCCAGTGTCTTTGTAGTTTACCCAAGCCCGACGAAGCTGTAGACGACCCGTGTCTTCAGACTGAGTACCACTATCGTCTTCAATCTTAATCAGGAACCGTGAAAACTTGTAGGACATCAGATAAGACCGTCCGATGAACACTGTGCGTCCTGACCAATCGCCGTTGAGGATAACCACAGTAGAGATACTGGTCAAGTCCCCAAGGTCCACATAAGCACCCTGACTGTCAATCAGATAGTACCGACCGGGAGACGGAGCGTTGCCACCATAAGCAGCACCAATGTCAACCGTAGTCTTATAGGTGTCAGCATTATATGAGCCAATTGGAATTACCATAGACACCTTGGAGTCAATGTGCAGTCTATATGGCTCTGACTGGAAGTCAGTTGCCTCCTTGATGAACTTAAGGTGCTCAAGGTCAACGCCGCCTTGGTGCTGACGAACAATGAACATGGTAGAGCCAATAGAAGCAGACGCCAGAATCTTATCATCTTTAGGGAACTCCCAGTGTGACCAAGAGGCTTGAAGCTGTACGCCGTCCTTAAACAAGAACTTGTAGATGTAGATTCGGTTGTATGCACCTGTAGAGTTGACGCAGATGTAGTTCTCAGTACCTGTACCTTGAACATCAAACACCCCGTTAGGGATGTAGGACAGTACGTGACCAGTTGTATCATCGGCATCCTTCACATCAGACACATCAGCTACAGCGAAGTATCGCTTAATGCTGGTGAATGACCCACGAGGAGCTGAGAAGAAGACGGAGCGTCCTACAGCGAACGGTCTGGCATTATCACCTAAGGCAAACTCTGAGCCTACATCAAGCTGGATAGACTTCGAGGTAAGTACCCCAGAGCTTGTCATCACGAACTGAACCTCATCCGACCAAAGTAGTAGCTGCTCGCTAAACGGAACGGCATACT
>ERZ507185.141-NODE-141-length-9444-cov-3.65875_pt1 | contig 9444 bp, 10 predicted proteins | sample MGYA00513763_ERZ507185 | MGnify/ENA metagenome assembly ERZ507185
TCCGATCTGGCAATTGCTGTCAAATAAATAGAGAGAGAAGCCGGGATATTTGGGGCATCTTCAATGATATAAGCGGATTGTGTAAGGCCGCCGGATGATTTCCGGCGGCCTTAACATTTCCGGTTAATAGATACTTCTCCGGTCAATAGATACTTCTGATGGTTATGCGGTGGTGCGGATATTGGTGCTGTCACCCAGACGAATAATAGTCAGGGATGCATTCTCAAAGGAGTATCCGGCATCTCTGGTTACAACCTTTAGGGTACCGGTGCCGGTTACCGGGAACGGCGCATTGATGGAAAGGGTTACCTCCTCATTGGAGGCAGTGAAGGTGTGGCGTGCCACTGCTCCGGTTATGGGGATTTCGTTGAGCGTGAGCCCCACCGTGAGTGTAGATGGAATGGTGGTCCCTTCAGCAATCAGGGCTGTGCCGGTGAAGAATGCCTGATAGATGCCGGTCTGGGTAATCGGCACATCGGGGGAACCGGCAGTATGGGTAATGGAAGTTCCGGACACCAGCGGGGTCTCATTGAAAATCAGGGCTCCGTTAGCCGAAGTGGGCTGGGTGATGGTATCTACTGTAGCCAGGACTTCCGGGGCTCCTCCGCCTCCGGGTTTACCGCGGGGAATAACGAAGTCAAAGACGGCTTCTTCTGTGGTGCCTGAATTGGTTACAGTTGCCTCTGTGCCAGGATCGCCTGTGGTTACGGTTCCTATGGTGATGGTGGCCGCGGCGCCAGTGGGTCCGGTCGGGCCCATTGGGCCGGTTACGCCGGCCAGTCCCTGAGGCCCTGTGGTGCCGGTCGGGGCGATGTTAAAAGGAAAGTGGCTATAACCCTTAAAAATCAAGGGGAAATAAAAAATAAAAGACTATCACATTACGCTGAAAGCCGTCCGGGTAAAACTGGGCGGCTTTTTTGCGTGGTAGGCTTGGAAAGGAGGAAAATTTTTCTGGTAGAAAATTAAAGCTGATTTTTGTGCAACACGCCAAAATTAAAGGAGGTTAGTGAATGGCAGATGACAAGCTGAAAACAGGCCCGGAGTCCCCTGGCTCGGATAGCCCCGGTGATGCCCCTGTGGAAAAGGCCCCGGAAACTACCGCGCCGGAAAAAGTGGTGGAGTCCGGTGCAAGCCAGGCATCCCCGCCGGAGCAGTCTGTTCTTCCCGGTATAGGTGGGGACGCCCCGGCCCGGACTGCTCCGGGCGAGGTGGTGGTTGATTTTGACAAGATTAACGAGCTTATGTCCCAGCGGCGGGCGGCGGCGCGTGAAGCAGTATCAAAGGCGGAGGCCCCGGCTGCCCCGGAGGGCTCCCCCAAACATAGGGATGAGGCGTTCCGTGACTTGTTCGGGAACGAGGAAAAGCCCCCCTGGGAAAAGTCCCTGGATGAAATCAAGGAGGAGGAAAAAGCGCAAAAGCACCAGGGCCGCACGAAAAAGGCAAAGGATAAGACGGAGCCCGGTAAGTCGGAAAAGGGGCCGGGCACCCGCAAGGGCCGCCCCGCTAAGGCTGACAAGGCGGCCCTTGACAAGTCCCCGGCCCCCGGTGTTCTGGACAAAGTGTCCAGAGGTGGAAAAAAGGATAAGGGCAAAGAAACGGGCTCTGGGGGTGCCGGGCCCGGTGTAAAGGTTCCAAAGGGCAAGGCCGCTCCAGTCAAGGAGGCGGCGGCCCCGCCCCCGGAGATCCACCTGCCGCCCACTCCCGAAGTGCCGCCCCGCCCGGTGGAGCAGGGAAAAATCGTCTATCTGAAATTATCGGAGCTTCACCCGTTCCATACTTTACGGGATCACCCGTTTAAGGTGCAGGACGATAAGGCGATGGACGATCTGGTGGGGACGATCAAGGAGCATGGCATTATGACCCCTGCCACCGTCCGCCCGGAAAAGGACGGCAACGGTTATGAGATCATCGCTGGCCATCGCCGCTGTCATGGCGGTGAGCGGGCTGGTCTGGATGAAATTCCCTGTATTGTCCGGGAGATGACCGATCTTGAGGCCGTCCGGGAAATGAAGAACAGCAACAAACAGCGCGGCGATCCCCTGCCCAGCGAGCTTGCAAAGCTCCTTGATCTGGAACTGGAGGCTATCAAGCGCCAGGGGGCCCGGCCCAAAAATGACAAGGAGGCGGAGGCCCTGGGTAAGCTCTCGGTGGAGATTGTCGGCAAGGAGCACGATATGAACTATAAAAAGGTGCTCCGCTATGTCCGGCTTAACCACCTCGTCCCGGAGCTTCTGGATAAGGTGGACACGAAAAGCATGGGATTTATGCCTGCTGTGGAAATTTCGTATATCAAACCGGAAAACCAGCGGCTGATCGCTGTGTCCATTGACGGGGAGCAGGCTTCCCCCTCCGTGGCCCAGGCAAAAAAGCTCCGGGAGCTCGATAAGGAGGGTCTGCTCAACGGCGATGTGATCGACGGTATTTTAAGTGAAGAAAAAAAGGAGGAGCGCGGCGTGATTATTTCAATGGCGGAACTGTCAAAGTATTTCGGCAAGGAGGTCACTCCTGCCAAAATGAAAGAACAGATTATGACTTTGCTGGACGAGTGGAAAGAGAAACAGCCCCCGGAGCTGGCAAAGCCGGAGAAAAAGAACGAGCTCGAAAAGTAACCGGGCCCCCGCTTCTGGACACTTTGTCCAGAGGTGCGCGTCCCGCGCTTGGGATGGGCTCTGCGGTGATATATCCCCCGTCGCCGGGTACTTTTTCGTACAGCCGGGAGCGGGCCGTCAAGGGGCGGAACGCCCGCCGCTTGCGGCGGCTTGCCCTTTACGGCCTGCCCCGGCTGTGCTATTCCCGGCTGGGCGGCGGGGGCATATATCCTCCAGAGCCGCCCCCTTTCCCTGGATAGGGAAAGGGCGGGGGGATAGGGTTGACCCTACCTATTATATATAAGGAAACGGAGGTTTTGACTATGAAACGCCCACTTGCGTATATTACCGCCGCTTGGCGCGGCGATGACTGTGAAAGAACAGAACAGGCGGCGAACTACTGCCGTTTGGTCTATGAGGCGGGCTTCTCGCCTATCTGCCCGGCCATATATCTTCCCTTGTTCCTCAATGACGTAGTGCCGGAGGAACATAAAAGCGGCATTGACATGGGCCGTGACCTGCTCCGGCGCTCCCATGTGCTGGTGGTATGCGGGAGCTTTATCAATGAGGCGGTGAAAAATGATATTGCGGTGGCCCAGCGGCTGGGGATTACGTCTACCACCCTGGAGGGGATTTTGACGGTCAAGGGCCAGGGCCGCCACAATGTCTAAGCGGAAACATCCCCGTAGTGTCCCGCTGATGGAGGAGCCCGCTGTCCGGGAGCTCCTGGAAGTGATGAAACAGCACAATTCCCCCGGACGGGGGGATTTGCTGGCTATGTGCCAGCAGATCGCAGGGCTGGAACAACAGCTCAATTCCGCATTGGAGGAGCTGTCTGTGATGCGGCAGGAGCTGGCCCAGGCCAGGGAAAGCCCGGTGAAGCGGGCCTTGCAAAAGACGGTTGCGGGGCTTGAAAAGGTCACAAATGGCTTATGGGGGCGGCTGGACAGCTTGAAAGAAAAGGTTGTGGAGGGCTGTAAAAAGACGCTGGCGGCCTTTCGGGAGCGCGGCGTGTCGGCCCTGGCGCACACGGCGGAGTTTCTGCACATCCGGCCTGCCCTGGAGGGGATCAGCCGGGAACTGGAAAAAAATATTGTCTTTGACGATAGGGCGCTATCCATTATCGAGGCGGCCAGCAAGGAATACCACGAGGCCGGAAGGCACTTGAAAAACATTGTCCGGGCAGTGCAGGGCCGGGAGGCCCTGCACGATCCAAAGGGGCCCGGCGCTCTGGCCCGTGGGCTCTCGCTCCCCTTTCGGCAAGATCGGCGGTTGATGTGCGCGATGCAGAGCCGGACGGCTGGGGTGCTCAAACGCCTGGAACACTTGGAGCAGGCGGCCCGGCCCCCGATCCGCCAGACAATGGAAGAATGTGCAAAGCTGGCAAAAGCCCAGGAAAGCAAGGAACGGGCGGCCCCCGCCGTGAGCCGGGAGGCCCGGTAACTTATGGACACTTTGTCCAGAGGAGGTGATTGGACTGGAACAGGAACAGCCTATTCTTGAGGCGTATGTCACCAACCTGGGGAAATACAATGAGGGGGAGCTTGCCAGCACGCTCTTGAAATTCCCCACTACCAAAGAGGAAGTACAGGCGGCGCTGAAACGGATCGGCATTGACAATATCCGGTATGAGGAAATTTTTATTGCCGACTATGACGGCAGACTGCCGGAGCTCAACGCCTGCCTGGGGGAATATGAAAGCATTGACGAGCTCAACCATCTGGCCTGCCTACTCTCCGAGCTGGATCGGAGCGACATGGAAAAGTTTGAAGCGGTGATTGACTGCGGCGAACACACATCCAGCGTGGCCGACCTAATCAACCTTGTGGAAAACCTGGACGCTTACGAATTTTATCCCGGTGTGGGGGATGACGAAACCCTGGGCCGTGTCTATGTGGAGGATATGGATGCCATTGATATTCCCGATCATCTGCTGGACTATTTCAACTATGAGGCGTATGGCCGGGATGTGCGGATCAATGAAGATGGCGGTTTTTCCCACGGGGGCTATGTGGTAGGCAGTGGAAGTCAATTTGTGGAGCACTATCACGGGCGGGAGGACATTCCCGCCGAACACAAGGTTTTTGCTTACCCGCAGCTCTCTATCCGGGAGCAGATGGCGGCCTACAAGGAGGTCATTGACCGTTTTCCCCAGGCGGCGGAACGGCCCCGCCCGGAGCAAGGCCATACAGACCGATAGCGGCACTTCTGGACACTTTGTCCAGAGGTGCCTTTTCCATAGAAAGGAGAGATCAGGCTGACAGACGAGGACGTTTCCAGACGCACCATAGCGGTATCAATTAAGGCAAGCAAGCTCACGGCGCGGGGGCTTGCGTATGTGCTCCAGGCGGTGGGGCGGAAAATCACAAAAGCGCACCGGGCAAAGCAAGCCCCACACGGCAGGCAGACGGTGGGCCAGCTCATGGGGCAAGGAGTCGCCACAAACAGCATCGAAGTGGAGGCCCCAAAGCTCTTTGACCGGGTGGCCCGGAAGTGGAATGTGGACTATGCCTTTTATAAGGTAGCGCCGGATAAGCACCTGCTGTTTTTCAAGTCCGGGCAAGCGGACGCAATCACCGCCTGCTTTTCAGAGTATTCCAAACGCCTGCTAAAGCGCACAAAATCCACAAAAGCGCCGATCCGGGAACAGCTCAAGGAGGCCGCCGATCTGCTGGCCCGCCAGCCGTCCCACAAAAAAGAACGTGCAAGGGAGGCGGCGCATGAGGACAGATAGCATTAAAAAATATCTCATTCCAAACATCCCGTACCTATTCATCGGCTGGGCCTGTCTGAAGCTGGGGACAGCCTACCGGCTGGCCGAGGGCGCGGATTTGCCCCATAAGCTCATGGGCCTGGGGCAGACGGTGGGCCCGGCCTTTGCCGACTTCGCGCCGGGGCTTGATCCACTCGATTGGCTCATCGGCATTGTGGGCGCGGTGGGCTTCCGCCTGCTGATCTACTTCAAAAGCAAAAAGGCCAAAAAATACAGGCGGGATGAAGAATACGGATCGGCCCGTTGGGGCGGGCCTAAAGATATAGCCCCTTTCGTCGATCCAAAGTTTGAAAACAACGTCATTCTCACCGGGACGGAGTTTCTCACCATGAACACCCGGCCCAAAAATCCGGCCAACGCCCGCAACCTAAACGCCTGTGTCATCGGCTCGTCCGGCTCCGGCAAAACCCGGTTTTGGCTCACGCCGCAGATTTTACAGGCAAGCGCGGACAAAAAAGGCGGATGCAGTTTCGTGGTGGTCGATCCCAAAGGGGGCGTTTTGTCCCAGGTGGGCTGCTTTCTGCAACGCCGGGGGTATAAAATCAAGGTTTTTAACAGCATTGATTTTTCAAAATCCATGCACTATAACCCGCTGTCGTATATCCACAGCGAGGCCGACATCCTAAAGTTTGTCGATACCCTCATAGCAAACACAAAGGGCGCGCGCCCAGATAGGGCGTAGTAAGAAGTAGAATCAGGCACTACCCACTCAGATAACAGTGGAAACGACCCGCCTAACCGATAGGCGAAAGCTGATGCGGGACCATAGCATGGCGGGAAAGCGATAAGTTGCTCTATACACAAGAGCACGACTGAATTGCTACGTTAAGCGGATATGAGGATAGAACTACTGAATGTTGAATGCGAGTTTCAAGTCCCCGTTGTGTTCGGGCGGAGGAATGTGTATGTAACCACCGTAGATACGGCGGCATCAACCTCTGACATGAATAACATTGCGTTTCGCCTTTGCGCGATGGGTTATCAATCAATTCATGTGACAAGCCAGAGAACTGGAAATAACGAAACGAAAGCGTATCCGACAATCCGCATTTGCCTACTTATTACGCTAACTGGGGATTGCCTAAGTCGGAATGCTCAAACGAGCTATGCGAAATGCCCCCTGTGGGTGATAAATCCCAAGCCCTCGAAAGGCAAGGGAGATGACGCTGAATATCCGATACGGCAACGGAGTTCTCATAGTAGTCCTGTGGGAAGTAACGACTCTCACGGAATATATCCTGTATTCCAGACGAAGGAGAACAGTTATTGCATTCCAAAATTGAAATTTGATTAGGGAGGAAAGCCTCAAATGCAACCAACAATCGAGATTTTGGATAGAATCAGAAAAAATTCAAGGGACAACAAAGAGGAAATCTTCACAAGGCTCTACCGCTATCTATTAAGACCCGACCTGTATTATCTTGCGTACAAAAACCTCTACGCCAACAAGGGCGCAGGAACAAAAGGCGTGAATGACGACACAGCTGACGGATTCAGCAAGGAAAAAGTTGATCGGATCATCCAATCTCTGGCTGACGGAACCTATGCTCCGAATCCTGTTCGCCGCGAGTACATCCAGAAAAAGCAGAACAGCACAAAAAAACGTCCTCTTGGAATTCCTACCTTTACGGACAAGCTGGTGCAGGAAGTATTGAGAATGATATTGGAATCGGTCTACGAGCCAATCTTCTCAAACAATTCTCACGGCTTTCGTCCCAACAGGAGCTGCCACACTGCGCTGAAATCTTTGAAAAGAGAATTTTCAGGTGTGTCGTGGTTTATTGAGGGCGATATTAAAGGCTGTTTCGATAACATTGACCACCAAGTTTTAGCAAACGTCATAAACGCCAAGATTAAAGATGCTCGGCTGATTCAGCTCATCTGGAAATTCCTGAAAGCCGGTTATATGGAGGACTGGCAATACCATGCTACCTACTCCGGCTGTCCGCAGGGCGGCATCGTTTCGCCCATACTCGCAAATATCTACCTGAATGAGCTGGACAAGTTCGTGGGAAAGACCGCCAAAGAGTTCTATAAAAGCAGGGACAGGCACCATACTCCGGAATACGATAAGGTCACATGGCAGATAAAAAAGGCTCAAAAACAGCTGAAAATTGCAACAGGTCAGAAAAAAACAGCTCTGTTGCAGAAAATCGCTCAATTAAAAGCGGTCATGCATAAAACGCCCTGTATGTCCAAAACGGATAAAGTCATCAAATACATCCGTTACGCCGATGATTTCATTCTTGGCGTGAAGGGCGATAAAGCGGACTGTGAGCGTATCAAGAGACAACTGTCCGACTTCATCAGCCAAACCCTGAAAATGGAACTTTCAGAGCAAAAGACGCTCATTACGCACAGCAATCAGTATGCAAGATTTTTGGGTTATGACATCCGCGTGAGAAGAGACCAGAAACTAAAGCCGCACGGAAACCACGTTTCCCGCACGCTCAACGGGTCTGTTGAGCTGTGCATTCCGTTTGCGGACAAAATTATGCCTTTCCTGTTTGGGAAGTCGGTCGTAAGGCAACTACGCGACGGAACAATAGAGCCTATCGCAAGAAAATATATCTTTCGGTGTACGGATTTGGAGATTGTATCAACATACAACTCTGAACTGCGCGGTATTTGCAACTATTACAGCATAGCCAGCAATTTCAACAAGCTTCAGTATTTTGAATATTTGATGGAATACAGCTGCCTGAAAACTTTGGCTGGAAAGCATGAAAGCACCAGCAGAAAAATAATCCGCAAATACCGTGACGGAAACGGCGGGTGGGGTGTGCCCTACCAAACAAAAGCAGGCATGAAGCGCCGCAGTTTCGCAAGGTTTATGGACTGCAAAAATACAGACCTTTGGACAGATAAAATCATAGACTTTGCAATCGCACACGTCGGTTCCAGAACGTCATTTGACGACAGGCTGTCCGCCCGTGTGTGTGAGCTGTGCGGAAAAACCAATGTACCGCTGGAAATACACCATGTAAATAAGGTGAAGAACCTCAAAGGAAAACAACTGTGGGAGCTTGCGATGATAGCGAAAAAGCGTAAAACGCTTGCGGTGTGCAAGGACTGTCATCACAAGATTCACCACCCTTGAACGACACTGATTTGAAGCAATAATGGCGAGCCGGATACATCGAGAGGTGTACGTCCGGTTCTGGGAGGGGTTTGGGCAAACCTACGGCAGTAATGCCGCAAGGCGGCTCATTCCTACTCTACGAGGGCAAGGAGGGTGATCCGTTCTGGACAAAGGCGGAAACCCTTTTATACTGCGCCCTGATTGCCTACATCATTTTCGAGGCCCCCGCCGAGGATCGGAGCATCAATACCCTTGTGGATATGATTTCCGGGATGGAGGTCAAGGAGGACGATGAAAACTTCCAGAACGCGGTGGACTATATGTTCAAGGGCCTGGAAAAGCGCAAGCCGGATTGTTTCGCCGTGAAGCAGTACAAAAAATACAAGCTGGCCAGCGGTGATATATGCTCTAAGTGACTTCTTAATCATGATTTTGTCATGGTTAGTGAAGCAATCACTTAGAGCATTTTTGTTTCAGGAGGTACAGCTATGAGAAACGAAAAAATCACCCCACTGTACGAGCGCCTGAGCCGGGACGATGAGTTACAGGGCGAGAGCAACTCTATATCCAACCAAAAGCAAATGTTAGAGGATTTTGCCCGTCGGAATAGACTACCAAACCCTACGCACTTTACCGATGACGGTATCTCAGGCACCCGTTTTGACCGCCCTGGATTTTTGGCGATGATGGAGGAAGTGGAGGCAGGGCGTGTAGAGGCAATCGTCATCAAGGACATGAGCCGATTGGGGCGCGACTATCTGAAGGTCGGTCAGGTCATGGAGGTTTTGCGGCAGCGAGGCGTTCGTCTGATTGCCATCAACGACGGTGTGGACAGTCTGAAAGGCGATGACGATTTTACCCCGTTCCGCAACATCATGAAGAACACGAGGCATTTGGGAGGGGTAAACTGCTAATTTCTCTCCAATTCGACAAATCAGTGTGCAACAATCAAATATCGTTGCAGATCGGAAGAGCACACGTCTGAACTCCAGTCACGAAGG
>ERZ507185.148-NODE-148-length-9146-cov-4.70124_pt1 | contig 9146 bp, 10 predicted proteins | sample MGYA00513763_ERZ507185 | MGnify/ENA metagenome assembly ERZ507185
AAACGCTTTTGCCCTGCTGCCTCGCCACCTGCACATAACTATCAGTAAACCGGCGTTTTCCGGTTTCCTTATGCGCCCAACCAAAAAGCGAACCTAAAATAAACTCTTGGAAACCGGCGCAGGTAAACTCCTGATCCCCCTCGCCCTCTGCAATCGTTAATTTGTTCGCAAGTTCTATTATATCCTCTGCCTTTTCCGGCACGAAAACATAAGGAAATGCCGGATCGCCTTTTTCCGATCTTTTCAGATCGTTTAGATGCCTTTTGAACGCAAGCCGCGCATCTTCTCCAAACTCTTTTTTATTCTTTAGGTTTTTTTCTGCAAACTGTGATACGCGATCCGCTGTCTTTAATATCCTGCCCATGCACTTATGCGCGTTTCGTATGTTTCATAAACTTGTTTTCGGGCTTATCTTCTTTTTCTTTCGGTATCACTAATTTGCACCGGCTTGAAATTGTCAAGCCTAATTCCCTTGCGTTTTCATTGCAAGCTTTCATAAGCCGATTTTGAATTTTGGAAAGATAATTGTACTGTGCGTATTGTTCCGCAAGCTGCGCATCTTCTGAAACCATGCTTTTCTTATCCGGCAAAAACTTTATTTTCTGTAACTGCTTTGTAACTTTGATATACTCCGTTTCTGCCCTTATGTACCTTGCCAGTACATCGCAATCCAAATTTGACATGATCTTTAATTCGATTAACTGTTTTGCCAGTTCCTCGAATTTTTCACGCTCTTTTTTCTGCAAAAATGCGGGCGGTTTTATATTGTCTGCCGGTGCCGTAACCTCTGATTGCTTGCGCTCGTTGTATTCCTCGATCGTCAAGTGTTTTCGCCCTTTTGCGGCGATCAAGTCGATCGGTTCCCTCGGTCTTGCCATGCCCTGCAACCCCCCTTTCAAAAAATGTCCATTTAGGGAGTTTTTGCGTAAATTTAGGGGGGCTGCGGTCTTGGCAGGAACGGCTCAAAACTTTTTTGCACCCCCTACCCCGCAAGCCTCCGTTTATACTCTTGTATGCACTCCCTTAGTGTCTGCTGCATCGCTGCCTTCTTTGCAGCGTCCTTGTATGCCTTGCTTATCATGCTGTGCGTTGCCTCTGATATGCTTATAAGGTTATCTATGTCGCAACGCTTGGAATAATCCTCCATTAACTCTACAATGTGATGCACTGTGTCAGCCGGTACAATCCTGCCCTCCATGATATACAAATAAATATCTATGCCGGTATCTCTTGCTATTGCTCTAGCCCTTGCAGCTTTCCACTCTGCACTATTGTAAAACTCTTTTGCTTTTTGGTTCCGGCAATGCGCGTCATATTCTTTATGCCTCTGCCGGTTCTCTGCCGTCTTTCCTACCGTATGCGCCGCGCAATACTTAACGCCCTGCGGTACTAAGCGATTGCAGCCGGTTCTATTGCAATACTTCATCAATCCCATGTGCGCCCGCCTCCGTATATAGAAATAGCGCGGCATGATCCCAAACGGAAACCGCCGCGCTTTAATCTGCATAGTTTTGAAATTGTAAAGATTATAACATAGTTAAACGGACTTGTGAAGGGCGGCAAATCGGGCGCGTTGTCAACCCCTCTTTCGCCTCGTATGCGCCGGAAATACGCGCTTTTCTCCCTCATGCTACACCGCATCGGATCCAAACAAAAAAATCGCCATATCGCGCACAAGCGCGTTTTTGTAGTTCCTTACTGTCTTTTCGTTCAGATTATCATTATATCCCTGCTGCCCGCTCAAAATATCCGCTATTTCCTCAAACGTGTAAACTTCCTCCGTCTGCTTTCCGTTCTCTGTTATCTTCTTGCGCTGTAAATAGCGCATTTGGATAACCTCATAGCCTTTTTTGCCCTCAATCTTTTTCAATGCCTTTTCTATGCGCTCCACATCGTTTTTACTGCGCCGGTATGATGCAAGGCGATCCTCCAGTAATTGATCCTCGTCCGGCTTTTCCACCTTGTTTTTAGAGTATCTAACCACGCTGCCGCTTTTCTTTTTGCCGATCATTCCTAAATATGCCTCCTCGTCTGCAACGTGTTCTTTTAAGATACTGAAACAATAAAGGATCTTTTCGGTGTTTTTAAATGCCTCGTCCTTCATTGCCTTTTGCCGCTCCAACCATGATATGCTATTCATTTTCTTGAATACCTCATCAATGGTTATCGCTATCGTTTCCTTTACTTCCTTTGATACTGCCATTTTCAGCCTTCCTCCACTTCTCCAAAAAATTCAATATATTTGTCCGGCTTATGCTCGCCGATCCATTCCTTGATCTTCTTTTGATCTGCAATCTCTATCTTTCCGCTGCCGGTTGTGGTATGCAGGAATACAACGCCTTTATCGGTTATGTATATTTCCTGCACCTTATTACCGAAACCGTTTTTAACATCGCAAATCTTTTTTGCTTTTGTGGTATCAAAAAGCCTCGTTTGTTCTACTGCCTTACCGTCTATCATGGTTGTGTATGTCAATACCGCTTTCAATCCGTTTCGCCTCGCTTTCCTGCTGCCGCAATAATAATTTTGTTCGGAAATCTTCAACCACTATATACTGCCTGCGCCGCCTTTCTGCCGGTGTAATAAAAGCTGTGTGAATTTCCTTTAGTGCCTCTGCCAGTTCTAACGCCGGTTTCTTTACCTGCTCCCACAAGTTCAATATTGCAGCTTTCAGCCGTTCAAATGCTGCTATGATTATTTCCTTGTGTTCCATGATCCGCGTTGCGGTCTTTATGCTGATTCCCTTCGGCGGGTTGAAACCGAACCGCTTTTTAAACGCTTTCTTTTTCTGCCGTCTGTTCATCGTCTGCCTCCTCTCTGCAACGCATAATAGCAATGCAGCGTTGCTCGCACATCTTCAAGCGCATCATGCGCTTTATAATCGGTGTAGCCGTACCAATCGGCGCAAAATCTTAATGACTTCCATTTATAGCCGCCATGATCCGGATCCCATTCCCCTGCTACCGGCGCAAACTCTAACATCACATCACATATTTTAGCCTTTGCTGCCGTATTGATGCCTTTTGCCGCCATAAATGGCAAATCAAACGCTTTCAGATTGTAGCCCACGATCAAACCTGCTCTTTTTAATATTCTTTCAATCTTTCGTTTCTCATGCCGTATTGTTGGCGCATTTCTTACCGCCTGCCAGTTAATTTTATTGATCGCCTCTGCCTGCTGCCACGTTCTTTTTTTGTCCGGTCTGATGTAGGAATTATAAAGCGTCTTCCCTCTGCCGTTTATGATTGCCACCTGCAGGATCTCGTCCTCTGTGCGGTCTAATCCGGTTATTTCAATGTCTATGCAGATTATCCTGCCCTTCCGCATTTTAACGCCCCCTTATGTCTCGTATGTGCTTGTATCTGTCTTTGTACGCGCTACCTTTACAATTCCCTTTGATGTAATATTGATCTTGCCCTTAACGCCATTTCCAATGTCTACGGTAATACTTTGTATGAAACCCTCGCACACCGGATAAACGGCTTTATGCAGCAGGTCAACTGCTGCATCGGGAACCGTAACGCTTTTATTATCTTTTCCAAATAACAGATCAATGCGGGCATTGGCTCTTTCTTTCTGCCCTTTCTTGTGCGCATAGATCCGTGCGTCCAAACATTCGCAGGTTTCGGTTGCCAGTTCGTCTATTTCTTCTTGGCTCCATTCCTCTAATGCTTTGCGCGTTGCCACCTGCCCGCAAAATTTACAACTGCCGGTTACTGTCGTAACTCCCCCCCCCCCAGACCGTCTGAAAACCCTAATTTGGGCATAAAATTAACTCCTTTTCTTTCCGTGTCACATTGAAAACTGAATAAAACACACATTTTGAAAGAAAAGGAGCTGATGCTCTTGACATTAACTTCATCATTTTATCAAATCCGAGGAGGTTCCTGGCTCTTTCTATATTATATCCCAGACAGAAGAGCGCAAACTCTCCAGCCACCTTGCGTAATCCTTTTAGCAGGAAATAGGTGGCTCCCATCGCTCTTTTTATTGTTCCAAACGGATGCTCTGACAAACACATCCTCTGTGACATTTTCTCCCGGCTCGGCTTCAGAACAAATTTTACTACTTTTACTTTTTCATAATGCCCTTTTGCGGTACAATTTGCGGTTTTGTATTCTTTTCCCTCTGCTTTCAGCCATTCTTTACATGGCTTCTCCAAAGTATCCTTCGTAAAATCAATCTCTTTCCATTCGCCTTTTCCTCTATAACACTTATTCCTGTTTGGACAGTGCTTACAGGCATTTTTATTGGCATAACGGATATTTCCATTTTTCTTGATACACTTCTGTCTTAGAATTTCTCCTGCGGGGCAATACACCAGATTCCTCTCCGGATCCCTGACAAAATATCCTTCCTTTGCCCGCTCCGCCATCTCCTCCGGCGTCCCATATATAGATTCCGCTTTCTCTGATGCTTCTCTTTCCTCTTTTACTTTCCGGCGTACTTCCTCTACCTTCATATCCGAAATGACTTTTTTATATGCTTCCGGAATCTTACCTGCATGAAGACTTTTCTTCAGTTCTTCCGGCTTTGTACTGGCTGTATCTGCTTCGGACTCTTCATAAGAGATTTCCAGTTCATACCCGTCTTTGCCATCTTCCATTATGACATGGGGAATCATCCCATTCTCCAGGCACTTCACCATATCTTCCCCATTTTCATAGCCTTTGTCTGCCACCACTTCCAGGATTGTATCACATGCTTCTTCCCTGATGCCTTCCATGGTCGGACTGAGCATGCCATGATCCGTCACCTGATTGGTCATTTCAAAGTCCCTGATCAGATGTGTTTCAGAATCTACCGCTGTCTGGGGATTATATGCAACCGCAAAACCATTTTTATTTTTCATAAGTCTTGCATCGGCATCTGTCAGTGACATCTGTGATGCACCTGTTTCCTCCATCAGTTTCTGATAGGCTTCATATCTGGCAAGACGTTCCTGTGCTTCTTTCAGTTTCGTCTCAATTACTTCTCTGGTAAGATTTTCCGGCGCCTCTTCCAGATCCTCCTGTTCATCCATCTCCTTCAGTATCCGCAGGTACTCATCCGTATGTGCGTTCAGCCATTTGATCCGGTCGTCCAACTTATTTTTTGTAAAGTTTCTGTCCTTAGAATTATTGGCCATAAACTTGCTTCCGTCAATCGAAGAAAAGCCCCATTCCACTGCACTGGAGATTCTCCGATTAAATTCATGGAAAATCTCTTTCAGGCTGTCGATGTTATCTTTCCTAAAATCCGAGATTGTACGGAAATCCGGCTCTGCGCCACCCAGCATCCATTTCACTTCGAGATTCACTTTGCAGCTTTCAGCCAGTTTTCGTGAGGAACGGATTCCCTTGCGGTTCCCATAAATATAGAGTTTATACATTCCCTTCGGATCATACGCTGGCCGCCCCTCCTTAGCAGCTTCTTTTACCCCGTATTTTACAAGGTCAAGACTGTTTACGAAAGCATCAATAAGTCTCGCTATCCTCTCCGAATCTACGAAAGAATCCCAGGAGCACATCATCATTTGTGTACGATCAAAAGTAGGAACATATGGCATAACCCGTCACCTCATATAGTATTTCTTGTTTTCCATTATACTATATCCCGGGCCAAAAGTCTTGTTTTCTGCGTGCTTTATTCAGTTTTCAATGTACAAATATTTCTATGTTAAACACCCTTTAAAGGTGATTCAACCTCATAGTTATGGTTTTTTGATTACTCTAGTTTTCGGACAGTCTCCCCCGCGAAATCCCCTCTACCAAATCTTCCAGGGCGCCTTACCTGACTGCCATAATCCCTCCAGCTTATTCATCTCGCGCTGGGTATCCATGCACTGCCAGAATCCGCCGTGATAGAAGGACTTAAGCTGTCCCTCTGCCGCCAGCTTCTGCATGGGGCCCTGCTCGAACACGGTGGAATCCCCTTCCAGATAATTAAATATCTCAGGGTTCATCACCATGAACCCGCCGTTAATCAGGGCACCGTCATTGTCCTCCTTTTCCCGGAAAGAAAGGATCGTATCATTTTCATCAATATCCAGGACGCCCTTCATCTGGCCAATGTTGACCGTTGTGATGGTAGCTGTCCTGCCATGGGATTTATGGAAATGCACCAGTTCATTCAAATCCACTGTTGACACGCCGTCTCCATAGGTCAGCATAAAGGGTTCATTCCCCACAAAAGGCCGGATGCGCTTTACACGCCCCCCTGTCATGGTGTTGAGTCCGGTATCCACCAATGTCACCTTCCAGGGCTCGGAATAGTTATTGTGGACTTCCATCTTATTATTGGCCAGATCAAATGTAACATCCGAGGTGTGAAGGAAATAATCTGCGAAAAACTCCTTCACCACATACTGCTTATAGCCCAGACAGATAATGAATTCATGGAATCCGAATTCCGAATAATACTTCATGATATGCCACAATATGGGTTTTCCGCCAATTTCTATCATCGGCTTTGGCTTCAGATGGCTCTCCTCACTGATTCTGGTACCAAATCCTCCCGCTAAAATTACTACCTTCATCTCTGTCCTCCATTGTATTCCCGAAACACATTCAGCTTGTTCTCTTCCAATATCCGGAATGCGCTCTGTATCTTATCCAGTCCTTTGCGGTATTCAAACTCTGTCTCCAGTTCTTCTCCCCTGTCCCGCAGTTCTTCCCGGCTCATTCCGGGAACCTCCAGGGCCAGCCGGGCCTTCCTCTCAAAGCTTTCCTCCCTGCTGGGCGCTTTCTGGATCTCACGATAAGTAGTATAACCATTTCCCATAAGGATTGCAAGGCAGAATAGAGCCATGAGCCACCGGTATCCCCTGTTTGTCCCCTCCCTCAGCTGCCACACCAGGGCAAAGGTAAGTATAATTCCCAATATTCCCACCTGGAACTGGAGGGCATAGCGGGAACTCAGCGCATAGTTTTCCTTCTCAAATATATACCTTGAAATAAAGATGATTATATGGTTCATCCCGCCTCCTGCCAGGAGCATAAGAGGCATAATGGTCCTCTCATACAGGCGGAACCGGAAATTAAGCCATAAGGCCATAAGATAGCCGCAGACCACAAACAGGCCCAGGGCGTAGCACATCCGGTTGCTGAGAAGGCCCTTTTCCATAAAACGCTCAAGTTCCTCCCCTCCCACCAGGACTCCCGAAAAGGACTTTAACAGAAAACGGACCGGAAATGTGGGATTTTCAGCCAGTATGGTGCCAAGGGAACGTCCCGTGGCTCCCGCGTGCTCCTCCACCGCCATGGAATTGCTCAGCATATACAGCAGAAGCGGAATCAGGGCGCAGGCCATATAGGCCAGATACCGCGTATCCCAGGAACCCTGTCCCCTTCTGCCCGGACAGCCCCTGCTCTTCCTCCGGTCCATCACCATGCAGAATCCATAGGAAAGCAGCAGCGTGGCGGCGTACACCCCACAATATGGGCCGGCAGTACCCAGTATAATAAGCCACGGCAGTACCAGCAGCTTTAACCGATCGCGCTTTTTCTCCTCCCCCGCCCACACCCGGTCCAGAACCAGCTCATGGTAGTAGAAGCAGGCAAAGGCAAAAAAATGGGACCACCCGCTTCCATTGGTAAGCATTTCCCATTTATTCAGACTGAACATCACTGCCATCAGCAGCGCAAACCAGAGACATCCGATTTTCCTGCTCCTGCCATAGGCGGCAAATACCCAGCCGGCCAGTCCCAGGCTCACCACCCCCAGAACACGTTCCAGGGTAATGGTAAAGCCGAAGAACTCCACATTGACAATTCGGCAGAGATAATTGATTGGGATGCGTGTCAGAACATCCGGCACAAGAAATTTATCCGGATTCCACACATCCGGCAGGTAGCTGTTCACCAGCCGGATATAGTCTGAGTACACCACGTCGCGGGTGGCGCTCCTCACGTACCAAAGACAGAATAGGATGCCTGCAAGCGGAAGAAGCCAATATATGATTTTTCTGTTTCGTTCTGCGTTCATGGTTATCCTGCTCCTTTCTCATTTCCTATGTCTTTCCCGGAAACCGGTTTTTACCTGACCGTCAGATGCACAATCGCTGCCAGCCGGTCCTCCCCCCTCTGTTCCTGGGCATTCTGCATATAGAAATTATACTCAAAGGTCAGGTGTACCATCTGCCATGGCTCGGCCTGGATTGTTGTATTTACAACATTAGACCGAACCGGAAGATAACAGGGCTCATCCTTATCCTTTGTAATCCTCACAGCCTCCCCGCCGCTCATGATTCCCGGATATACCACCTCCAGGTCAATCACGCCTGTCTCACCGGCCATGACCGTCAGGCTGGCGTCTTCATCCATCCAGCCGTCGCTGTAGTAGCCATAATCCACCTGAAGCTTCATTTCCCTTACAATCTCCGTAATATCCTGGAACCCTTCATGGTCCGGGTCCTCCCGCAGAACCAGCATCCGGTCATCCACCAGACCGATATCCCGGATATTCTCTATGAACTCCACCCTGGTGCCTTCTGCTGTCCGGTCCCTGTCAAATACCTTAAAGAAGGTTCTGGCCGTGAAATCGCTCATCTCATAGCTGTTGCCTATGATGTAAATGGTCTTGCCGAATATTCTGTCACCATATCTTCCGTAGGTCTCCTCAGCCAGGGAATTGTACCGCAGCTGATTGGGCCAGAGATACAGCTTGGGATAATCCGCCCGGTAAAACAGCTCCACGGGAAGCATGAATACCACATAGCAGGCAAAGGCGGCTCCCCAGGGCCAAAGCCGTTTCAGATACAGCTCCGGCTTCACCCCCTCTGTCAGTTCTCCATACATATAAGCCAGAAATAAAAGGGCGGATACCAGGGACACATACACCCAGCGCATCTCCACCCGTATGGTAACGCTGGAGGACGCGATACAGAGTCCGGTAAACAGAATGAACAGGGTGCTGTTCTTCAGCATCTGAATACGGTAATCCTTCCGCTTCTCCCTTGCCAGCTTCACCACGAACGCCAGGACAATGACCGCAATGGCAGCATCTGCCAGGAGCACCAGCACCTTTATCACCAGAGGACTCTGCCCCCATGGGCATCCATTGAGATGTTCCGGCCCTGCGTTGATGCCGAACACATAGGCGATCTGGCTCAGCGCGTACCAAAAGGTATCCCCCAGGCTGAAGGAGATCGGAAGAGCACACGTCTG
>ERZ507185.155-NODE-155-length-8021-cov-4.93585_pt1 | contig 8021 bp, 6 predicted proteins | sample MGYA00513763_ERZ507185 | MGnify/ENA metagenome assembly ERZ507185
TCAGACGTGTGCTCTTCCGATCTAAATATGCAAATAGTGGTGACAAAAAAGCACTTGATAATGTTTCGCTCTCTATTGAAAAGGGCAGTTGGACTTCAATTGTTGGGCATAATGGGAGTGGGAAGAGTACCTTAGCACGTTCAATTGATGGATTGATGTCATATAACGAGGGTGTAATTAATGTAGATGGAATTATTTTATCCGATGATACAGTTTGGGACATTCGTAAGAAAATTGGTATGATTTTCCAAAATCCTGACAATCAATTTGTTGGAGCAACGGTCGAAGATGATGTCGCATTTGGCTTAGAAAATTTAGGCATTGAAACTGACAAGATGCATAAGATTGTCAATAATGTCTTAAAAAAAGTTCGAATGGAAGATTTTAAAGAGAGACAACCTGACCAATTATCTGGTGGACAAAAGCAACGAGTAGCTATCGCTGGGGTGTTAGCTTCAAAACCTGAAATCATTATCTTAGACGAAGCTACAAGCATGCTTGACCCTCAAGGACGCTATGAAATAATTAATTTAATTAATGAAATTCACCAGGAAAATGATATTACGGTCATTTCTATAACGCACGATGTAAGTGAGGCTATGCTATCAGATCATGTCATTGTCTTAAATGATGGTAAAATCGTCGAATCTGGTGCTCCTAAAAAAGTATTTAATGATGATGAAATGTTAAAGCTAACCGGCTTAGAAAAACCATTTAATGCACATTTATTTGATGCCTTAGTCGAACAAGGAATTCATCCTCCAGTAGAATTACGAATGGACGAAAATGATTTGGAGGAATGGCTATGTCAATTGCTTTTGAAAGCGTAGATTTTGTTTACCAAGCGCATACTCCGTTTGAAAATCTATCTTTAAGAAACATTAATTTAACGATTCCTGATGGATCATATACTGCTATTATTGGTCATACGGGAAGTGGCAAGTCGACGCTGATTCAACATGTTAATGGACTCTTACGACCAACCAAGGGCTTGGTCAATGTCGATGGACAAATAATTAATGCTAATACTAAAAATAAACAATTAGTTTCCTTACGCCAACATGTAGGGATTGTTTTTCAATTTCCTGAAAGCCAACTTTTTGCTGAAACGGTAGTTGATGATGTTAAGTTTGGGCCATTGAACTTTGGAGTATCGGATACAGAAGCCACGAATCGAGCCAAAGATGCATTACAAAAAGTTAAGCTACCAGAAGAATTTTGGCAGAAGTCACCGTTTGAACTTTCTGGTGGACAAATGCGAAGAGTAGCAATTGCAGGTGTGTTGGCAACTAATCCTAAAATCCTTATTTTAGATGAACCGACTGCTGGATTAGATCCTCAAGGAAGATTTGAAATGATGGAACTTTTTAATGAATTACATCATAAAGAGCAACTTACCATTCTATTGGTAACCCATCAAATGGATGATGTGGCAAATTATGCAGATAATGTCATTGTGATGGATGGTGGACAGATTGTTAAGAATGGTGCTCCGGTTGAAGTTTTTCGAGACACTAAGTGGCTAATAAAACATCAACTAGGATTACCTAAAGCAGCAAATTTTGCCAGTAAGTTAGCTGATAGGGGAGTTAAATTTGATAAAATGCCACTTGATATTAGTGATCTAGTACATCAGATTGTTAATGTCAAAGATAGGAGGCCAAGTCATGAATAAAATTCTATTTGGTCGTTATGTCCCCGGCGCCTCATTTGTACATCGAATGGATCCGCGCGCTAAATTGATTTTGAGTTTGATCTATATTGTGGCTGTTTTTATGGCTAATTCATGGTCAGCATATGCGGTTAGTTTTATAATTGCTTTGACTATCATTGCTTCATCAGGAATAGCCCCTAAATTCTTCTGGGACGGTGTTAAACCATTAATTGGAGTAATTCTATTAACCGTTGTGATTCAGGTCTTCTTCGGCGTCGGAGGGCACGTTTATTGGCATTGGGGAATATTATCTATCACGAGTGATGGTCTGTTAAATGCTGTTTACATTGCAATCCGATTTGTCCTGATTATTCTGGTATCAACGGTATTAACTTTATCAACATCACCACTAGAGATATCAGGAGCAATCGAGTCACTTTTTATGCCACTTAAAAAGATTCATTTTCCTGTTTATGAAATGGCGTTAATGCTATCAATTGCATTAAGATTTGTTCCAACATTAATAGACGAGACAGAAAAAATCTTGAATGCCCAACGCTCAAGAGGAGCTAACTTTAGTTCGGGATCAATTATGGCCAGATTAAAAAAGTTAGTTTCAATATTGATTCCTCTTTTTGAAAGTGCGTTTAATCGGGCTGAAGAATTAGCTACAGCGATGGAATCTCGTGGCTACCAGGGCGGCGAAGGCCGCAGTAAGTATCGAGTTTTAAATTATACAAAAAATGACATAATAGGTACGATATTCATGATGGTTTCTGTAGCATTGATTATGGTACTCAGAAATTGGAGTTAGTAATGCGATATAAAATAATATTAGCCTATGACGGGACTAATTTTGCAGGTTTTCAAATGCAACCTAATCAGCGAACTGTGGAAGGGGTCTTAAAAAGAATAGTTAATAAAATAGCTAAAAACCCAACCCCGGAAATTTCAGTTTATGGATCAGGACGTACAGATGCTGGAGTACATGCTTTGGGACAAGTGGTTCATTTTGATTTATCCATTGAAATGACAGAACGAAGCATGCTACATGCATTAAATAGTCAATTACCATTAGATATGCAAGTAAAAAAGGTTGAAATAGTCGATGAAACATTTCATGCGCGTTTTACCACACATGGTAAAAAGTATCAGTATCGAATGGCTTTGGGACAATTCGTAGACCCGTTTAAAAGAAATTATACAGGTCACTGGAAGTTTCCCATTAATATTGGGTTAATCCAAAAAGCGATTAAAGATTTAGAAGGTACTCATGATTTTTCGAGTTTTGTTGCATCAGGGAGTACCGTAAAAGATCATGTTCGAACCATTTATGAAGCTAAAGTATGGGAAGATAAAAAACAAAATGAAATCGTGTTTGAATTTTACGGCAATGGCTTCTTGTACAACATGGTTCGAATTATGGTGGCAGTTTTAGTTGAAATAGGTAGTAAACGTCGTCCAGCAGATGATATACCACGTCTCTTTGAAGTTAAGGACCGAAATCAGGCCCGGGGAACAGCACCTGCTAGCGGGCTATATTTAAAAGAAGTAGATTATTAGATTTTTGATTGACTTTAATAGGGACTGTTAATATAATGGAAGTTGGTATTGTTTACCTCCACAAAATAAGCCCCGGAAACTTATTATAGTTGAGTTAAACAAAACAGAAATTGGAGGAAATTCAAGTGCGTACAACATATATGGCTAAACCAGGTGAAGTAGAACGTAAATGGTATGTCGTTGATGCGACCGATGTTCCTTTGGGACGTCTTTCAACAGTTGTTGCATCTATTTTACGTGGTAAGAACAAACCAACATACACTCCTAATGTGGATACTGGTGACTTCGTTATCGTTATTAATGCAGACAAGGTTAAGTTGACTGGTCACAAGGCGACAGACAAGATCTACTACCACCACACATTGCATCCAGGTGGTTTGAAGATGAAGACTGCAGGTGAAATGCGTGAAAAGACTCCTGAACGCTTGATTGAAACATCAGTTAAGGGAATGCTTCCACACAACTCACTAGGTCGTAAGCTTGGTTTGAAGTTGCATGTTTATGCTGGTACAGATCATAAGCATCAAGCTCAAAACCCAGAAAAGCTTGACATCACGAACTTAATTTAAGGAGGAAATGAATTTTGGCTGAAGCACAATATCGCGGCACTGGCCGTCGTAAAAACTCCGTTGCTCGTGTACGTCTTGTACCGGGAACCGGTAAAATCACTGTAAACGATCGTCCAATCGAAGAATACATTCCATTTGCAAACTTACGTCAAGTAGTTATCCAACCATTCGGCGTAACTGAAACAAACGGCAACTATGACGTTATTGCTAACGTTAATGGTGGTGGATTCTCCGGACAAGCTGGCGCAATCCGTCATGGTATTGCTCGTGCTCTTTTGGATGTTGATCCTGATTTCCGTGCACCTTTGAAGAAAGCTGGTTTACTTACACGTGACCCTCGTATGAAGGAACGTAAGAAGTACGGTCTTAAGAAAGCTCGTAAGGCAGCTCAATTCTCAAAACGTTAATATTTATATTTTCGTTCAAAACACTTTCCTTTGGGAGAGTGTTTTTTTGTTTAAGATGTAATCTAAGAAATATCAAATATTTTATTTAGTAGTTTATTCTAAAATTTAGTGATTGCTAATTTTGAAATTATAGTAAAAAGGATTGATCTCTATTGTAATATAGAGGTCAATCCTTTTTTTAGTTATATCCTATGATAGGAGTATAAATTTCATTGCCATTCTAAAACTCTTACTTTCTCACCGAGCACAATTTCAAATGAAACATAGCTTGGTTTGTCATCCTTATTATGCTAAGAATTTGAATTAGAAGTGGTTGAACGGGTAACTGTCTGATATTCAGGGACATGATCAGTAGCATTGAATTGGTTACGAGGTCCTCCCTCAATAGATCCCATTTCAGCATGGATTTTAATTTGCTTGTTTTTTTCTAATGTTAAAGTAAAGTAGTTAATTCCTTTAGCACCGGCTAAAGATGAAATAACTAATTGTTGTTTATCGCTACTAACTAACTTAGGGCTTTCATTTAGATAATTTTTATAGTTACTTTGTTGTAAAATCTGCATACCCTCGTCAAAAGTTAGTGGAGCGGATGTTGATTCGGATTTTGTGGATCGATTACTATTTGTAGTTTCAGGGTTTAATTTTTTGTTAGTAACAAGTTTTTTAAATTCATTGGTTAAATCAGTATTCTGAGTTGTCTCAAAATGTACTAATCTGTCCGGAGTACCTTGATTTTGTTCAGTGTAATATACAACTGGTGAATTATTTTGGATGGCAAATAGGTAAATACGACCACCAACGGTTGAACCACCATTAGTATCTTCATAAATTGCTACAACATTTACATCATGCGCATCTGAACCATCGGTTGACCATCCGGCAGAGAGGTGTCGGTCGTTAAAAGCCATTTTATTGTCGGTAAAGTCGTTAGGATAATGCAAACCAGTATACGTTGTATTCCTATTTGGGGTGCATTGAGTGTAACTTTGGTTCATAGATTTACCCCAACTTACCATGAAATTGGCTAATTGGTTATCTTTATTATTATTCCATAATGAGGAATCTTTAACAGACTTACCATGAACACTACCTGAACCATCATCTGCTTGATGTGAGATTACTTTAGTTGTTGAACCAGTTGAACTACTAGCATTGCTTTTGCTATTTCCATTATTTGTACATCCTACGAGAGTTAGTGGGATGATTGCTAATAGGGCAGTAGAAATTATTTTTTTCATAATCTATTCCTCTTTGTTAATATTCAGTGATAAAAAAATTCCAAATAAGTAATTGATGGTTATTATTTACTCATTTGGAATTAGAAAAAAGAATTCTAGAATTTAGTGAAAATTAGAAATTAATTGTGTTTACGTTTGGAAACTGAGATAAGACCTAAGCTAGATAATGCTAAACCAATCACACCAAGTAATGATATTCCTTTATTTGAAACTTGATCACCAGTTTGTGGCAGTTGTTGTTGAGTAACCGTCTTTGCTGCCACTTGAGCCGGTGTTATTACGGTAGTATTTTGTGAATTTATGAAAGATAAATTGTTTGTAGTAACATTATTACTTCGACTATTTGAATTAACAATATCATTTGTAGTTAATTCAGAATTAGTATTAAAACTATGGTCTGAATTATTACTATTAGTGTTTGAACCGTTATTGTTGACGTTTGATCCACCATTATCGGAGCTAGAGTCGTTGGCATCTTGATTGGTGTCAGAGTTATCACCATTGTTATCACTATTAGAACCAGAGTTATTATTATTTGATTCATTATCATCAGTGCCAGAACCGTTATTATGGTTGTCATCCGAACCAGAGTTATTGTTGTCTGGGTCAATATTTGAGTCATCACCATTATTGTCAGTGTCTGAACCATTATTTTCGGCAGCAGCCTTAGCGTCTGCTAAAGTCTTTTCGTCCTTAGCTAGCTTAACTTGCAATTGAGCCAATTGGTCTTTCAAACTCTTGATCTTAGCGTCAGAAGTAGCGATCGCAGATTGATTATTAGCAAGTGCTTGCTTAGCGTTAACAAGGTCCTTAGCTAATTGGGCTGCTTTAGCTTGATCAGCTTCAAGCGTTGCTTTAGCAGCGTTATAAGCGTTCAATTGGTCGCCGTACTTAGCAGTAGCATCGGCTAGGGCTTTCGTAGCGTCAGCTAATTTAGCTTTAGCATTTACTAAGTTAGTTCGTGCAGTTTTAAGTTGAGCCGTAGCCTCAGTTAAGACCTTTTGTGCAAGAGTTGAAGCACTAGCAGTGCTGCTAGCATTGTTGTTAGCTTGAGTGTAAGCATTATTGGCGTTTGCTAAATTAGTTAGGGCGTTTTGGTATTTTTTTATTGCTTGAGTATAAGCAGGATTGCTTTCAATAGTATCGTAACCAGATTGCATTTCTGTTACTGGTTGCGCGCTGAAATCTTCATTAAGCTGTTTACCAATTTCATTGTCATAAGTACCGAAAATATCGAAAATCATAGCAGATTCGTCCATACTGTCAGGAACTGTTATATTTAAACTAAACCAAAGATCACCAGGGTAGTTTCGTAATAATGATGCAGTGTGGAATCCCATACCATCGCCGTTATCCCAGTCCATATCTGCAAAAGCCATATCTTGTATGTTTTGTAATATCCTAACTTTCATTGCTAACATCGTTGGAGCAGAATTAACATTTACTCCGCCTAAATCTTGGTCATCCAGTAAGTAACTTTTGGATAAGTTGCCGGAAAATGATGGATAAAGTTTTTTAAGAATAGATTGATTCCATTCCGTTTGTGTAACACCGCCTTGTTCTTCAGATCCAGCAAAGGAATGGTCGCTAGAAACTACTCCATATTTAGCACGCATTTCAGCATCGTACTGTGCCATTTGAAGGCTTAATGTAGACATTTTCATAGGTTTAAGCCCATGTTGATGACGGAAATCATTAATCAGGGTTAAAGCATATTGAGCAGCTTCTAATTGTTGTTGTGGAGTTAATATACCATTCTTAATTTTTTCAGAAGTATCATTTGCACCAACATAGTTCCAATAGGAATCCAAAGTTGCTCCAGCATCTACTTGTTTATTATACGAATTGTATTTATCAGCATCAGAAGGTTTTACTAAATGAGTAGGTAAATCTGCTTCGCTATTGACTTCAGTACCAGTTGTAATGGTGCCGGGTTTAGGTTCTTTACCGTCATGATGAATTTTAACTGTTTTATCAGTATTATCAACCTTACTCTTGGCCGCATCGGCATTAGCTTGTGCATCAGCTTTGGCCTTGGTAGCAGCATCTTTATCAGCTTGAGCTTTAGCAGCTTTATCTGCGGCTTCTTTAGCTGCCTTGGTAGCAGCATCTTGTTGAGTTTGGGCCTTATCGGCGTCAGCTTGAGCTTTATTTGCATCAGTTTCGGCTTGAGCTTTAGCATTTTGAACGTCGTCATAGCCATCTGGAGTAGCAGCATCTACAGTATCTTGGTCTTTATTAACTTGATCATTAGTTTTATCAGATGTGCCTTGGGTTTTGGTAATATCCTCTTGTTTATCAGCCGTTTGATGGTTTAAATCATCATTGTTGGCTTGTTCTTTAGCAGTCTCATCCTGGTTTTTTGCAATGTCACGATTGTCTTGATCTATGGTAGCTTGAGCATCATCAATCGTTGCTTGTTGTGTAGGGGTAGTTTGAGTGGATTTTTGTGCTATTGCACTGATTTCAGGTTGTTTTTCAGCAGCTTGAGCATTAACATTAGCCAAAGTTACAGCAGAACCAAATGTAATTATCCCAATTCCGGTGAATAACCAATTTTTGCCAGCCTTATACATCTTGTAATGACGTT
>ERZ507185.157-NODE-157-length-7951-cov-3.60524_pt1 | contig 7951 bp, 8 predicted proteins | sample MGYA00513763_ERZ507185 | MGnify/ENA metagenome assembly ERZ507185
TGACAGAAAAAGAATTATCAACTTCGTTTGATTTTTCAGGTGATGAAAAAAAGAAAGAAGCTCATTGGAAAAGAGATAAAAATCTTCGTGATATTTTCATTCATCTCTATGAATGGCATCAGCTTTTGTTAAACTGGGTATATTCCAATCAGAAGGGCGATAATAAACCGTTTATTCCAGAGCCTTATAATTGGAAAACCTATGGAGATATGAATGTGGAGTTTTGGAAAAAACACCAGTCCACATCGTTAGAGGATGCAAAAATTATGTTCCAGCAATCCCATAACGAAGTAATGAAGCTGGCGGAAACCTTTTCAAATGAGGAATTATTTTCTAAAGGCGTTTATAAATGGGCAGGCGGAAGTACGCTTGGTTCTTATTTTGTCAGCGCTACTGCAAGTCATTATGATTGGGCAATGAAAAAATTGAAAGCACATAGGAAAAACTGCGCCAAAATGTAGGAAGGACATATCATGCACTTTGTGAAGGCAAAAGGAATATTATCTGCTAAAAATGGAATTAATTTGTACCGGGGCTGCTCTCACGGGTGCATTTATTGTGACTCCAGAAGCAAATGCTATCACATGGAACACGCTTTTGAAGATATTGAAGTCAAAGAAAATGCGATTGACTTGTTAGAGTATGCTCTTACTCATAAACGCAAGAAATGTATGATAGGCACAGGCTCTATGACTGACCCGTATATTCCATTAGAATTGGAAATAGGAAATGTCAGAAAGGCTCTGAACTTAATATATGAGCATGGCTTTGGCTTTACGGTTATTACAAAATCAAGCCATATTTTGAGAGATTTAGACCTTTTACAGAAAATAAGTGAAAAAACAAAGTGCGTTGTGCAAATGACTTTGACTACTTATAACGAAGATTTGTGCAAAAAGATTGAGCCAAATGTAAGTACGACGAGGGAACGCTTTGAAGTATTGAAAAAGCTGCGGGATGCAGGAATACCAACTGTTGTATGGCTTACGCCAATTTTGCCTTTTATTAACGATACAGAAGATAATATTTCAGGTATTTTGAATATGTGTATTGAAGCAAGGGTTTATGGTGTTATTTGCTTTGGAATGGGATTGACGCTTAGAGAAGGAAACCGAGAGTATTTCTATGAACAGTTAGACCGATTGTTTCCAGACCTGAAAGAGAAATATATTCATACATACGGAAATCAGTATATGATAGAGAGTAGCAATAATAAAAACTTAATGAGACTTTTTCATCGAAAATGCGAAGAAAATGGAATTGTGCATGATAATGAGCAGATATTTAACTATTTGCGTTTCTTTGAAGAAAAGAACGATAGTAGGCAATTAAGTATTTGGGATTGGGAAGTGAGATAAATAGGAGTGCTGCTTATCAAACAGAATGGATACACTGTCCTGTTTGTAGCAATAAAACCCCTGACAAAATTAATAAAATATCTGTCCACAGGGCATACTAAAACATTTGCCCAAAATCCCCGTTAAAAGAAAATTCAAGACTGGAGGATTAAGAAAATTGAGCAGAGAAAAATCAGAAAAGAATGTGCGGAACATTCCTGTTACCGTCCGGCTGAACGAAGAAGAAAGCCAAAAATTATAGCAGTATGCCGCCGCTTGCGGTCTGTCCGTAGCGGAATTTATGCGGCAGTTATGCAAAGACAACGCCCCACAGCCAGAGCCGTCGGCGGAGCTCTGGCAGTTGCTAAATACGCTCTATGAGGTACACGCAGCGTTCAAAAGGTGCGTTCTATACTGGAATTACAGCATACTTTCACATCTCCGCAGCGTTTTGATGTGACCGAATTGATGGAAAAAGAGGTGGTGTGAATGGCGGCAACGAGCCTATGGCACATCGAAGGATGCTTAAAAGACCTCATAGATTATGTGGAAAATACCGAAAAAACAACACCGAATGAAGCATTGCAGCAGATGATTTTAACCAAAAAGCAGTACCAGAAAACAGACGGATATATCGCATGGCACGGCTGCCAGAGCTTCAAGCCAGACGAGATAACGCCCGGCCAGTGCCATGAAATCGGCTTGAAACTGGCACGGGAAATGTGGGGCGATAAATATCAAATCATCGTCGCTACCCATCTTGACAAGGGGCATTAGCACAATCATTTCTGCTTTAATTCCGTTTCGTTCATAGACGGACAGAAATATAATTATTCCAAATCGGAGCAGAAAAGATTGCGTGATGTGTCGGAGCATCATATCTCCACCCTCTCCGATTTACACGCCGACAGGGATAGCAACCAGACGGAAACGGACAGGCTTATCGACTATCGCCGACAGTTGCTTAGACCAAATCCACGATACGCTTGAAAATCAGAGGTCAAATCCAAATGCCAGAGCAGGCAGAACAGACCGCAGGAGGGAGGAAGCATTGCGATGAGCAGACCGGCAGAACAGGAAATACTGGAAATTTTGGACGCATACAAAGACGCCCCTATGGTAAATCCGAATAAGGTGTACCCGCCCTCTGCTGCCGTTTAAGTCAGGACGACGGACGGGAAGGCGAGAGCAACCGTATCGTAAATCACTCTTATATTATATTCGTCTGGGCGAACCTGATCAAGTTCTTTTTTGTAACACCCTCGCTGCGCCAATAGAAGTTTTGCTACTTGGTTATATTGGATTCGGTATAAGAATAGAAAGCGAGGCGAAGATGGATATGTGTTAGGCGATACAGGACATGTTTAGCCAGTCCATGGAAAGATGGGCTGGCTTTTTTCGTGCGTTCTTAACAGCCTGCTTTCAGGAGATTCCCCTTCTGGCAATCTGCTTACTCATCCGCAGATGATTAAAACAACGGATCTTCTTCCCGATTCAAATTGAGTGTGTGAATTGCATGGTGAATATGAATCTCCATCGCGTTTCTTGCTCCGCGCTCATCTCTTTTGCGCAAAAATTCCATAATCATTGCATGATCCCGCAATGTGTTTTCGGCCAGCGTGGTTCCGCTGGCGTTGATGAAAATAGACTCGCTGACCGCTCTGTTAATCAGCGGAATCAGACGAATCATAAAATCATTGTGGGAAGCCATGATGATCGCTTTATGAAATTCCTGATCCGATTCTGTGCGGTCTTTTCCATCGCGAATAATCTGCGCAACGATTTCGCCCTGCTCACAAATATAATTCAGTTCTTCTTCCGTGGCCCTTCTGCACGCAAGCTCCGTAACCTGCGGTTCAAATAAAAGCCGCATTTCATAGAGGTCTTTCAGTTTAATGCGAATACGGTCGAAATTACTGAGCCCAAAATCGTTAAAAAGTGACGTGTCGTTGGTGATGAATGTACCGCTTCCACGCTTTACTTTCAAAATTCCCTGTGCCGTCAAAATCTGAATCGCCTCACGCAATGTGGAACGGCTGATTCCAAGGCTGTCAGACAACTCATTTTCATTTGGCAGTTTTTCCCCCGGTTGGAAGGTGTGCTCCCTGATAATCATGTCATAGATCTCATCCGCTGTTTGTTGGGCGAGGCTTTTTGTATTCTTTTTTCTCATCTATATAACAGCCTTTCACTTTTTTCAGATTGATAATCCTGATAATTATAACGTGATTCTCCCAAAAAATCAACAGCAGAAATCTCCTGAGAGTCGCGGCTAAGAGCCATAGGCAGAGGATTTCTCTCAATATGCGGACAAAACCACTGACAAAAAATTGCACAAAAAGGAAATCGACTATTGACATCAGACAAATTATAAAATAATATGATGTTGGACAAATTATTAAAAAAACATACAACCAGAAAAGGAAACATTTATGAACATTCATGAGGAATACAGAAGGCGATTGGTGAAACTGACAGAATTTGCCGATTTGATAGAAAACGGCTGGGTATGCTGTACGGACATAGCCGCCGCAATTCCTGCCGGAATTATGAAAATTTTACAGGAACAGATGGAAAACGGGCTGTTATCCGATATCAGGCTGCATACAATGTTAGATTTAATCCCAATGCCCTGTTTCAGCAATCCGGGAGAATTGCTCGGTATTTCATGGTTTTCAGGCGGCGGCGCCAGAAAAGCCGTTAATGACGGCAAAGCCGATATAATGCCCTGCTATTATCGGGATATGCCTGCTCTTTTTCGAGATTACATAGAACTGGATGCTTTTTTTGCAACCGTTTCCCCTATGGATGCGCATGGTTACTTTAGCACAGGGGTATCCGCCTCAAACAGCGCCAGTATGGTTAAAAAGGCAAAGCGGATTTTCCTTGAGGTTAATCCGAACATGCCGCGGGCCTTATCCGCTCCTCTGATCCACATTTCACAGGTTACGGCCCTGTGCGAAAACGATGCGCCTCTCCCGGTTCTGCCATCGGTAGCGCCCGATTTTGTCAGCACGGTAATCGGTGAATATATTGCATCTGAGATCCCGGATGAAGCCACGATTCAGTTGGGAATCGGCGCGGTTCCGGAAGCAGTCGGATTGGCGTTGAAATCCAGGAACAACCTCGGCATCCACACCGAATTATTGACGGACAGTATGGTGGAATTGGTTGAGTGCGGAGCCGTGACAAATTCCAAAAAGCCAATTCACACCGGAAAAACGGTGGCAACGATGGCTTTTGGTTCAAAACGAATTTATCAGTACATTGACAATAATCCATCTGTGGAAATGCTTCCGGTAAATTATGTGAATGACCCCGCTGTTATCTCCAGCCATCCAAATTTTATCTCCGTAAACGGGGCGTTAGAGGTGGATTTCTTCGGACAGGTTTGCGCGGAATCCGTAGGCATCAGACATATTTCCGGAACTGGCGGACAGGCGGATTATGTCCGGGGAGCGGTTGATTCCAACGGTGGAAAAAGTTTTATCGCTTTCCCATCCACCGCTCAGGGAGGTTCCATCAGCCGCATATGCTCTACCCTCACACAGGGGGCAATCGTGACAACAAGTAAAAATGATGTGGATTATATTGTGACAGAATATGGCATGGCGAAACTGAGGGGAAAAACATTATCTCAGAGAACCAGAGCGTTGATTTCCATTGCGCACCCGAAGTTTCGGGAAGAATTGACATTTCAGGCGAAAAAACGAAACATTCTTATTTAATAAGGAGGTAATTGCCTATGAGCGACTGTTCCCTGAATTGGATGGACAATCACCGACTGACCATCGTGGTAGGACATGCCGGGAGCGGAAAAACAGAATTTTCCGTAAATCTGGCTGTTGCTTTGGCTCAGGCCGGGAAAAAGACATGTCTGGCTGATTTGGATGTTGTCAATCCATATTTTCGTTCGCGAGAACGGAGCGAGCTTTTCAAGAGGTTCGGAATCGGCTTGATTTCCTCTTCACAGGAATGTGTAGATGCGGATGTGCCTTCTCTTCCCTCTGAGTTGAATGCATTGCTTCAAGACCAGTCCGTTTTTGGCGTCCTTGACATTGGCGGAGACCGCTCCGGGGCGAAGGTACTGGCAAGATACCGACCACAGCTAAAAGGCCAATCCTGCAATGTTTTGTTTGTGGTAAATGGAAATCGGCCGCTTACTTATACGCCGGAGGCGGCAATCAATTGCCTGAGAGAAATCGAGGATATGATTGGAATGTCCGTCAACGGAATCATCAACAATACGCACCTCTGCAACGAAACGATGGAGGATGATATTTATTGGGGCGCGTACTTGTCCGAGCAGATTTCACAGCGGACCAATATTCCCATTACATGTCACATGGTGCATCGTCTGTTGATACGGCGGGTGAAAGACCTGCATCAGCCTGTTTTTCCAATTCGGATTTTTATGCGGAAACCATGGGAGAACAGTACCGTATATTGAATGAAAGGAGGGGGTTAGATGTCCGCAATCGTTCATTTTGAAAGGGAGCATTGTAAGGGATGCGAGCTTTGCATTTTAGTATGTCCCAAACATATTTTGGTTTTGGATGCCACATCCGTGAATGCCAAGGGTTATCATCCGGCCGCGATTACAGATATGGCTGCGTGCGTTGCATGTGCCAGTTGTGCAAAAATCTGTCCGGATTCCGTAATCACCATTGAAAAAGAGTAAAGGAGTGCGTTTTTTATGCAAAAGGAACTATGGAAGGGAAATGAAGCCATCGCAGAGGCGGCAATCCGGGCGGGCTGTAAATGTTTCTTTGGCTATCCCATTACCCCGCAAAACGAAATACCGGAATATATGTCCATGCGCATGCCGAAAACAGGCGGTGTTTTCGTGCAATCCGAATCGGAGGTTGCCGCCATCAATATGGTCTATGGGGCGGCGGCGACCGGGGTGCGTGCAATGACATCCTCCTCATCTCCCGGAGTCAGCCTGAAACAGGAGGGAATCAGCTATATGGCTGGCGCGGAATTGGCAGCCGTGGTAGTGAATGTCATGCGCGGCGGGCCGGGGCTTGGTTCGATACAGCCGTCCCAAAGCGATTACTTTCAGGCGACGCGCGGCGGTGGCAATGGGGATTATCGAACCATTGTACTGGCTCCATGCAATATTCAGGAGGCGGTTGATTTTACACAGGAAGCGTTTGATCTGGCTGACTATTACCGGAATCCTGTTGTGATACTGGCGGATGGCATGATCGGGCAGATGATGGAGCCCATTGTCTGGCACGAAATACCAAAACGCCAGCTCCCGGGAAAAGACTGGGCGGCAAGCGGCCGCCAGGGAAGAAAGGAAAATCGTTTTATTACTTCCCTTCTGATTGATGCCAGAGTATGCGAGGATCACAATTTACATCTGGCTGAAAAATATTCGTGCATGGAACGGGATGAAGTCCGGTGGGAAGAAAGCGGGACAGAGGACTGCGATGTTTTAATCGTGGCCTATGGCACTCCGTCCAGAATTGCCATGTCCGCCATGGAAGTATTGGAGAAAGAAAAGAATATCAAAGCGGGGCTGTTCCGCCCGATTACGCTTTGGCCGTTCCCCGGCGATCGGCTGCGGGAGCTGAGTGAAAGAGAAAATATCAAGGCGGTTTTTGTCGTTGAGATGAGTCTGGGACAAATGCTGGATGATGTACGCCTTGCGGTGAACGGGAAAAAACAGGTGAAATTTTTCGGGAGAACCGGAGGTTCGATTCCGGCTCTGGATGAAATTGTAAATGCGGTTGGAAATGTTTTGAAGGAGGTGAAGTGAAATGGTTACCGTATATCGCAAAACGAAGGGGCTTCAGGACAATGCGCTCCACTATTGTCCCGGATGTAGCCATGGAATCGTCCATAAGCTCATCGGTGAGGTCATGGAGGAATTGGATATCATTGATTCCACGATTGCGGTCTGCCCGGTTGGCTGTGCCGTATTTGCCGGAAATTATTTTGCCTGTGATACCATAGAAGCCGCCCACGGGCGTGCTCCGGCTGTCGCAACAGGCATCAAACGGGCAAATCCGGACAGAGCCGTTTTTACATATCAAGGGGATGGGGATCTTGCGTCGATTGGCGCTGCTGAAATCGTACATGCCGCTATGCGGGGGGAAAAGTTTACCACGATTTTCATCAACAACGCAATCTATGGCATGACAGGAGGTCAGATGGCCCCCACAACCCTGCTTGGCCAACGCGCCACGACTGCGCCAGGGGGGCGTGATAAGGAGCTTCACGGAGAACCGATGCAGGTAGCGGAGCTGCTGTCCACTTTGAAGGGGTTGGTATATGCGGAACGCGTTTGTGTGACGGATATTCCCAATATCAACAGAGCAAAACGCGCCATTAAGACGGCTTTCACCAAACAGCTTAATAAGGAAGGCTTCACCTTTGTGGAGGTTTTGTGCGCTTGTCCCACAAATTGGGGAATGACGATTCCTGATGCCAACAAATGGGTCATGGAGTCTATGGTTCCCCAATATCCGCTGGGAATTATCAAGGAGGTGGAGCCGCTATGAAAAAAGAGATCATGATTGCCGGATTCGGCGGACAGGGAGTCATGTCCATTGGAAAGTCACTGGTGGAGGCCGGATTGCAGGAGGGCTATGAGGTGTCATGGG
>ERZ507185.158-NODE-158-length-7888-cov-5.05719_pt1 | contig 7888 bp, 7 predicted proteins | sample MGYA00513763_ERZ507185 | MGnify/ENA metagenome assembly ERZ507185
ACGGCTCCGCCCATTCGCCCACATTTTACAGTGATCCCCAGTGCATTCCGACGGGTATGCTGACAATTATCGGACTGGCTGCCGATTATCTGTGCTTTGAAGTCTAAGCCTGAGAAAGAGAGGAATCATGAAGCATTTTCCTGCAAGTGAGCGCATTGCAAGGCTGCGCGCCTATATGGACCAGAATGCGCTGGATGTATGTATGCTGTCCAACCCCGAAAATATGGAATATTTCAGCGGTTTCCAGGCCATCACCTACACCCGCCCCATTCGGTTTGTCGTCACAGAGGCGGACACACATCTGATTGTACCTGCCCTTGAAGAGGAGCACGCCAATCTGGATTCCACCGTAGTTGAACATCTTCACGTGTATTACGAACACCCTCCCAAGGCGGTAGAGTGTCCGGGGGCATTTGCCATCCTTAAAACTCTGCTGACCAGGAAAGCCAATCCCGTGGTGGGTGTGGAGATGGGCGTCTTAAGCCTGTCCCAGGCCAACCTGCTGGAAAGCTGGGGCTGCCGCCTCTTCGATATAGCGGCCTACGTGACCAAACTGCGGGCAATTAAAGATGAGTACGAGAAGGACTGTATCCGGGAAGCCGGAAGGCTGTGCAAGTATGCCATGGGAGTCTCCCTGGAACATGCCCGCCCCGGAATCAGCGAGCTGGAATTCGAGCAGTACGGCACAGCGGCTCTTTACGACCTGATCTCAGGCGACGATTATCCATACGTATTTTCATCGCCTGCCTGCTTTACCCCCTCAGGAATAGAGCGGACAAACATGCCCCACGTTTTCTCCGGACTGCGTAAATTCCGTGATGGAGACATGGTAATCCATGTGAGAAAACCAGCCATCAATGGGTATCATGGAGAGCTGGAGCGGACCTTTTTCGTAGGCAAGCCAAGCGCCGAGGCGGAACGCGCGTTCTACGCCATGGTAGAGGCCCAGGTAACGGTAATGGAAGCCATCCGCCCCGGCGTCACATGCCGCGAAATGGACGGCCTGGCCAGGTCGGTGTTGGATAAATATGGATACGGCCAATATGCCATCCACCGTGTAGGACACGGCCAGGGCCTTGGACGGCACGAAGAACCATATCTAATCTTTGATTCCGACCTAATACTGGAAAAAGACATGGTATTTACCGTAGAACCAGGTATCTACATCCCAGGAGTAGGCGGATTCAGGCATTCAGATACATTAATTATTACAGAAAATGGTTATGAGAATACCACGGAGTTTGCAAGGACATTAGGAGAGCTGCGTTTTTAACCGCTAAAATACCCAAGCATCAGCCATTCCAAATAAAAATCATATAAAGATTAACAGAGAGATCCCAAACGTCCGAAATCACCTTAAACCGGACCGCAGGATCTCTCTTTTTTTATATACCCCATCTTATAAAGCTCCCAAAAAAACCGAGCCAGGAAGTCCCAGCGGGCGTTCCACAACGCAGTGGGTGTGAGAATGGGGGATTTAGGCGCGGAAGGGTACGCGGGCGAGGGCGTAAGATGCATCCGTCCGTGAGGGCCAGGCGCGGGGGAAAACGTAGTGGGTGAGAGAGGGGATGAGGTGGTGGAGACGGTGATTTGTGGAAGGCATTAGTGGGACTTAGACGGGCGGGGCAGGAAAAGGCGGACCAAAATCAGGCCCTCAAGGCCGGATTTTGCTGAACGTAAGCGGTGAACGCATCAGGCGTTCTCCGCGCATGTGAAGGGAGTCCGCCTTTTCCTGCCCCGGCCGTCTTAGTCCCACTTATGCCTGGAACCCTGAGCCGTCTCCGCCTCCTCCCCCGCTCTCTCACGAACGGATGCAACTCAATATCCGCCCGCGTACCCCCTCCCGCCCTCCCCTCCCCCATTTTCACCCTTCTACAGACAAAAAAAGAATAGCAAGACTTTATCCAAAATTAATCAAAATCCACAATAAATTCCCTAAATTAATCCCATCATACAAATAAAATCCCAAAAATGCAAGAAATTTCCCCTCCCATCCCCAAATCGTCCCTAAATAATTGTAACAAATGATACAACCCATCAAATGACACAATGTAATCAATTCAGTAGAGAATTTGTAACAAATATGAAAAAATAAGATCATCCAAAACAAAAAAGATACAGAATAAATAATAAAAAATGAAAGCGAGGATATTTTACTATGATTAACTTACAAGGCTCCTGGGTAGCAATGCCAACACCATTTACTGAGGACAACAAAATCGATTTCAAAGGATTCCAGACCCTGATAGACCGTCAGATCAAGTACGGTACATCCCAGCTGTTCATCCTTGGCTCCGCAGGCGAGGTGACCCTGCTCACTCAGGAAGAAAAAGAAAACATCGTCAGAGAAGTAATCAAGATGACCAAAGGAAGAATCCCCGTATTCTTCAGTGCTGCCGCCATGACCACCGAGGCCAGCTTTTCCTTCGCGCAGTTCTGTGAAAAAGAAGGAGCCGACGGCGTCGTATTTACCGTTCCCCCCTACGTTCTGATCAACCAGACCGCAGCCCACATCCACATGGATACCTGCATGAGCGCCATTGACATTCCCTGCGGAATCTACAACAACCCCTCCCGCCTGGGTGTTCAGGTAATGCCTGAGACAATTAAAAAGCTGTCCGACGCCCACAGCAACTTCGTGGTTGACAAAGAAGCGCTGCCCAGCGTGGAACAGCTGGTGCAGGTTCAGCGCCTGTGCCAGGGCAAAGTGAAGATCATGTGCTGCGACTTCCCCAAATACTCCATCGTACTCCCCACCCTGGCAGTGGGCGGAAGCGGTACAGCCAATATCGGCGGAAACATCATTCCTGAGGAAGCAGCCCAGTATTCCCGTCCGTGGACAGACATGCAGATAATTGAAGAGTGCCGCCAGGGATATTTCAAATGGTTCTCCCTGCTGCAGGAGCTGTACACCTTCTCCAACCCCGTAGTCATCAAGGCCGCGCTGAACGTGCTTGGACTGCCCGGCGGACATCTGAGAAAGCCCTATCAGGATTTCGGCGGCTCCAAGCTGGCTGAGCTTGAAAAAATGATGGGAGAGATGGGCGTAATCGACAAATACGGCGTCCGCTCATAACAGGCAAAAAGCAAGGAGGTTCGCTGCATGGCAGAGAAATTGATCGTAATCGGAGGCACGGCGGCTGGTTTGAGCGCCGCCTCCAAGGCGAAACGTATGAAGCCGGACCTGGAAATTCAGGTATTTGAGAAATCCGGCTATATCAGCTACGGGGCCTGCGGGCTGCCGTATTTTGTGGGCGGAATGATTGAGCAGCCGGAGGAGCTGGTGGCGGTCTCCGCGGAGACCATGAGGAACAAACGCGGGATTCCCACCTGGATTCACCATGAGGTGATTTCCATCAACCGCAAGGATAAAACGGTTACGGTGGTAAATCTGGATACAGGTGAGCGGAGCGTTCACCCGTACGATAAGCTGGTGATCGCCACCGGCGCGGTTCCGGTGACGCCGCCGATTCCGGGCATCCACGCCCAGGGCATCTACTATCTGCGGACCGTGGAGGATGGAATCCGGCTGAAGGAAACTGTACATAAAGATTCCAAAGAAGCCTGCATCATCGGAGGCGGTTTCATCGGTCTGGAGCTGGCGGAGGAGCTGACGCTGTCCGGGCTGAAGGTCACTGTGTTTGAACAGCTTCCCAGGCTGCTGCCGTTTCTTGATCCCATATTCTCCCAGAGCATGCAGGAGAACCTGGAGAATCACGGCGTGACCGTACATACCGGAACCGGCGTGGCGGAGATCCTGACCGAGCAGGGCAGGGCGCGCTGGGTCCGCACTCCTTCCGGGGAGACCACGGCCACTGACTTTGTGCTGGTGTCGGCGGGAGTCAGGCCGGCGTCCGATATCGCAGGGGCTGCGGGGCTGGAGCTGGGCTTGAAGGGCGGAATTGTGGTGGACGACTGTATGCGCACCAGCGACCCGGATATATGGGCCTGCGGGGACTGCGTGCAGATGAAGCACCTGGTGACCGGTCAGCCGGCCTACGTGCCCCTTGGCACAACCGCCAATAAACAGGGAAGGATTGCCGGGGCCAATGTGGCAGGCGCAGGCGAGACCTTCAAGGGTGTTCTGGGTTCCATGGTGACCAAGGTATTTGAACAGTATATTGCGGCAACCGGCCTGTCTCTGGAACAGGCGGATGCGGCAGGCTTTGACGCGGTATCGTCCATGATAACCAAGATGGATAGGGCTTCCTACTATCCCGGCGGCCGGGACAACCAGATCTTCCTGATCTTCGAGCGGAAGACCGGGCGGCTGCTGGGAGCCCAGGGAATGGGCAGCGAGAGCATTGCGGGCCGGATCAATGTGCTGGCCACAGCCATCACCTGCGGCATGACCGTTGATGAGGTAAATGAACTGGATCTGGTCTATGCGCCGCCGGTTGCCCCGGTCTACGATCCCATTCTGATTGCCGCCAGCCAGGCCTTGAAACGGGTGGAAAAGAAGGTGCAGCGATGAGTTTGATCTATGAGGTGACGGTGGAAGCCGGACAGGATATCAAGGAAGTTATCACTGCCTATGTGTTGAAGCAGGGCTGGTCTTCCGTTTACATTTCCGGCGCAGTAGGGTCTGTTATTGACATGGCCTACACCACGCCCGTGCGGGATGAGCTGCCGCTTAAGACGGCTTCCAGATCCAGGGAGGGCGCGGCAGAGATGCTCAGCTTCACCGGAGAGGTGATGACCAGAGACCGGATGGAGCCGGCGTTGGAGAGCGTTTACCCGGACAAGGAGTGTCCGCTGTTTGTACACATCCATGTGAGCTGCGCTTATAAGGGTGGAAATGTGGACGGCGGAGGGCTGGCCGCAGGCAGGGCCTTCCGGTCCCTGAGAGTGTTTATAATCCCACTGGAGAATGAATAGAAGGACTCCCGGACGAGTTCTGCCCGGGAGTATGAAAAATTGAGGAGGAATTTTAGAAATGATGAAAAAATGGTTAGCTATATTGACGGCAGGGGCAATGGCAGTATCCATGACAGCCTGCGGCGGTTCATCCGCGGGAACCACCACAGCTGAGGCTGCGAAGACAGAGGCTGCGGGCACAGGGACAGAGGCCCCCAAGGCAGAGACAGATGCTAAGCAGGCAGACGGAGAGATCGCAAAACCGTCCTCCCCGCTGCGCTACTCCCTGGGCACCAGCTCATCCGGCGGTAACTTCTATCTGGTAGGAGGGGGTATTGCTACCATTTTAAATAATGCACTCCCAGACTATTTCGTGATTACATCCGAGGAAACCGGCGGCTCCACCGCCAACATGACTATGATCCAAAACGGCGAGATGGAGGTGGGAATCGCCATGACCTCCTCCCTGGCGGAGGCAAAGGAAGGCACCGCGGAGTGGACCGGAGGCCCCATGGATAAAGTGCGCGGCATGGTTGCGCTGTATCCTTCCTATATGACCATGTACGCCCTCTCCTCATCCGGGATCAAGAATATCAGCGATTTTAACGGGAAAATCATCGGACTGGGCTCCAAGGGCGCTGCCATGGACAGCGTGCTTCGGGCGGCATTTGAGGATATGGGTGTGAAGCCTTCCTCCATTTACAATGACGGACACGGCGCCACAGCCTCCGCAGTGGCAGACGGCCAGGTTGACGCGGCAGTGCTGTTCTCCTTCCCGCCATTTGCGGCAATCTCTGAGCTGGAAGCGACCCAGGATCTGACCTTTATCGGCCTGACCCCTGAGGAGCAGAAGCATTTGACCGATATGTATCCCTTCTACACCGCCTCCACCATGCCCGCAGGCTCCTACAAGGGCGCAACAGAGGACGTGGCCACTGTGACGGAGTGGAATATGCTGGTGTGCAGCAGCGATGTTCCCGAGAACTACATCTATCTGATGACAAAAACCCTGCTGGAGAACAACCCGCAGCTGATGGAGATCCACAAGAGTCTGGAATACTGTACTGCCGAAAATATTCTGAATTACAATGTTCCGCTCCATGCCGGTACGGTCCGCTATCTGCAGGAAGTGGGAATCAATGTGCCGGATGAACTGATCCCGCCGGAATATCAGAAGTAAGAGGATCAGCTTAAGAGAAGTCCAGCTAAGAAATGTCAAGAGGTGATATGAAAAAAAAGTTGATATTTTTATTTTTCTAAAAAAGGGTAACTTTAATAGACCTAACCATATGGAGATTTTAAAACCGGCTTCCGAGTCTGTTAAGCAGCTTCGCCAGCATTGGCAGGGTGATTAAGTGTGTATTGCTTACAATGCACCTCTGGGGGAATGATCTCAAACGGTTTGTTGTCCCGGAGCATGGCAAAGATGATATTACAAATCTTATGCATGACAGCCCCAACGGCCACGTTCTTTTTCTTGCTGGCACATTTGCCGGTGTAGTAGCTGTAAATAACCGGATTGACGGGTGCCTTCGTCCCTTTATCGACCTTAAGGTTATTTAATGCCACCATATGCAGGACGCGTCTTGCAAGGCTTGAACCGCGCTTGGACATGTGGACTTTATCACCATTAAGCTTACCAGACTGCTTTACGGCAGGGTCCAGGCCAAAGTAAGCGTAAAGCTTCTTTGGGGAGGAAAACAGATCAAAATCCCCCATTTCGGCCATCAGGACAACGGAACTTAGGAAACCAACGCCGCGCAAGGACTGGAGAAGGCAGATACGGTCGTAAACCGGTGTGCCCTGAAGTTTATCCACAGCCTCATGCAAAGCCAGCAGGAGGGGATCCAGATGTTTCTGGTATGTCTGATAGGACTCGATATAGAGCCTGATCCGGACCGCGTTGCTGGGAAGGGCGCGTCCAAAGATGGCGGAATCCTTTGCAGCTTCGAGGATGGCCTCATACTTGTTCAGTGCATAGGCCTCCCCAAAGCGCGCAGTGCTGCGGATGAGCCCGATCAGTTCCTCTTTCGGTGCAGCAAGCATATCCCTGGCAAGGGGGTAGGCCCTAAGCAGCTTTAAGGAAGACTTGGTTGTGCTCTTGCTGAACACCTTCAGGTAAGCCGGGAAGGATACCTTGAGCTCCGCATTCAGCTTCAGGACAACGGCGGACTGGAGATCTTTGAAGTAATAATAATCACGGACCAGGTTACGCAGGTCGGCTATGTCCTCATCGGGTATGACGGAAGTCTTCAAAGAGGAGTTCAAGCCCACAAGAGCCGCTTTTTTTGAATCTTATTTATCATTATGTAGTTTTCTTATGTTGATATTTGTGCTATTCTTAGTGATGATAGGATTAATGACGAAGCAGTCAAGCCCCTTATCACGAAGGAAGCACAGAAGCGGGATGTGATAGATCCCGGTAGACTCAAGGAAGCATCTGCTTTTGAGAGAATACATTTCTTGTGCTTCCTTTATTTTTGCGACAGCAAGCTCTCTGGAGTAAGGGTCGTTATGTATGACCTTAAAGGGTTTTCCAATAAAAGAGCCATTAGGGAGAGCAATGGACATCCAGGTAAAATCAGCGCCAACATCAAGGCCGACGGACAGGTAAGGTGTGTGGTCAAGCATTTGAAGAAGTTTATTGTAATGCATAATGTAATCCTTTCTGGCAGGCATCCATTTCCAAAAGGCGGATACACAACCTAGCGGCTTATACGGGTATAGCCTGAGGCTTCCCAACCAGCCAAAACATAAATCACCACCGAATGGACTGACAGACTTTTTTAGAGGTTTGGCCAGCCGAAGCTGGTTCCCAAGGAGGAACCGTCAATATCCCTGCCCCGATGATTATACCTCAATGTTCTGTCTGGTGCACTATGGAAACCTCAGACATGATAAATATAAGTAACCATTTAACAATAACCTCTGATGGAGAGAGAATCTCTCCTTCAGTTATTCATTAGATCAGATATTATAACTATTAACTTGTAGTCCTTATTGACTACATCATTATTATACTAGGAGGTAT
>ERZ507185.167-NODE-167-length-7583-cov-5.07133_pt1 | contig 7583 bp, 9 predicted proteins | sample MGYA00513763_ERZ507185 | MGnify/ENA metagenome assembly ERZ507185
TTCACTTGAGCCTGTTTTTTCGGCTCAGTTTTTTCATAGATTACTTGACACTACCTATTTAGTGTGGACACCTTAGCGCAGAAGGGTGGGTTCATCAAGCCCTTTTTACAGAAAAAGAGGGAGAAAATCCCTATGGAATTTTAGTGGGTTACAATATAAAGTTTTGGGAATGAGCGGCTTTGCTATGGTGGCAGGCTGCTTTTTTCATACAAAAAAGAAAGAGAGGGACTATCTATGAAGCAGTTTTGGAATGTGGTACAGGTTGGGATTGCCGCTGTGGGCGGCGGGGTCGGCTGGTTCTTTGGGGAGCTGGACGGCTTTTTTTATGCGCTCATTGCCTTTGTGGTCATTGATTACATGACCGGGATCATGTGTGCCGTTGTGGATAAGAGCCTTTCCAGCAATGTGGGGTTTAAGGGGATCTTTCGGAAGGTGCTGATCTTTGTCATGGTGGGGATCGGCCATGTGATCGATAGCCAGATCATCGGGAATGGGGATGCGTTGCGTACTGCGGTGATCTTCTTCTACATTTCCAATGAGGGGGTCAGCCTTTTGGAAAATGCGGCCCATGTGGGGCTGCCGGTTCCGGAGAAATTGAAGGACGTATTGGCGCAGCTCCATGATCGTACCGGCGGGGAGCAGGATACGGAGGATGGGGAATGAGGATTACGGTAAAACTTACCCGCTCTGAGAATACGGCCCTGCTTGGTGCGGGGCCGGTGGAGCTGGATTTGGAGGAATATCTCTGCGGCGTGGTGCCGTCTGAGGTTTATGAAAGCGCCCATATGGAGGCGCTCAAAGCGCAGGCGGTGGCGGCCCGCACCTTTGCGGCCAAAAGGGCCATGGCCGGGATCGTGGTGGATGATACGACCAGCTTTCAGGCGTACCGCGCTTCGCTGGCGGGATGCAGTCCCCGGAGCCGGGCGGCTGTGGAGGAAACCGCCGGGCAGGTGCTTAGCTATGGAGGGGGGATCATTGACTGCTTTTATTCTGCCTCCAATGGCGGCACCTGCAGGCGCAGCGGCGAGGTTTGGAGCCGGGATTATCCCTATTACATCAGCCGTCCTGATCCGTGGGATACGGCGGCCGTGAGGAAAGATACTGCGCGGCCAGCCACGGGGTGGGGCTCTCCCAGGTGGGGTGTATGTGGGCAGCCCGGCATGGCGTTTCTTATGAGGAAATACTGGCATTTTATTATAGTGGCGCTGCCCTGGCGCATGGATACGGCCTGGGCGGTGCCGCTGATTTTGAGGAAGAAATAGGAGGAGAAATGGGTATGAAATTAGTGGAGTCATTGCTTACGAAAAATCCCTGCTATACGGCAGGAAGAAAGATCACGGTAAAGGGGCTGATGCTTCATTCTGTGGGATGCCCGCAGCCGGTGGCGTCTGTATTTCTCAATAGCTGGAATAGTCCGTCTTATTCCAATGCCTGCGTCCATGGATTTATTGATGGGAATAGCGGTACGGTTTACCAGACGCTGCCATGGAACCATAGAGGCTGGCATTGTGGTTCTGGTGCAAAGGGGAGCGGGAATAATACTCATATTGGTGTAGAATTGTGTGAGCCTGCGTGTATCCGTTATACGTCAGGCTCAAATTTTACCTGTTCGGATCTGGCGGCGGCGAAGGCGGTGGCGAAGCGTACTTACGAGGCGGCGGTGGAGTTGTTTGCCTACCTCTGTAAAAAGTACGGGTTAAACCCTTTGTCCGATGGCGTGGTGATCAGCCATAGGGAGGGGCATAGCAGGGGGATTGCTTCGAACCATGGAGACCTGGAGCATCTCTGGAATGGTCTGGGCATGGGGTATACCATGAATGGTTTTCGGCAGGCGGTGAAGGCGGCGATGGATGGCTCCGGCGGAAACGCCGGTTCTGTTTTGTACCGGGTGCGGAAAAGCTGGTCGGATGCGGCCTCCCAGCTTGGTGCTTTTGAGAAGCTGGAAAATGCAAAGGCACTGGCGGATAAAAATACCGGGTATGCGGTTTTTGATCCTTCCGGGAAGCAGGTGTACCCGGCGGCTTCCGGTGGAAATGGGGGCGGTACTCTTTACCGGGTACGGAAAAGCTGGTCGGATGCGGCTTCCCAGAAGGGCGCTTTTTCTGTGCTGGATAATGCGAAAAAGTGCGCGGATGAACATGCGGGATACTCTATTTATGATGAGACCGGAAAGGTTGTGTATACCGGGAAAAAGGCGGCCCGTACTTATACGGTGCAGAAGGGGGATAGCCTGTGGGCCATTGCGGATTCGCTGCTTGGTGATGGAGGCCGGTATACGGAGATCAAAAGGCTGAACGGCCTGGCTTCGGATGTGATTTATGCGGGACAGGTTTTGAAACTTCCCGATTAGGCAAAAATGCAGGCGGCTCCTTCGGGGGCCGCTTTTGCTGTTTGATAACTCGTGTGTCTGATTTATAGTACTCATAGTACTCGAACAGAGCTGAATTTCTGTTAAAGTACATTCATAACTCGTGTACTGTACTTATAGTACTCGTAGTACTCGAACAGGAAGGGGATGATATATCATTGTTCATGAATAAACCGAAAGGAGCATGAACAATGAAAGTAGTAGCTTTTGAAACAACAGACGGAAAAACCAGGTATTACCTTGCTGATGACAATGATGTCCCAGTGGAGCCGGTACTTGAGTATCTTCGTTTTGGAGACAACAGAGGGCTGGCGCGTAATACGCTGAAGCTGCTCTGCATCCAGTTGAAACACTTCTACACTTTCCTCGGACAGAAAGGGATTGACTATGAGGCTGTGACGGTGGATCATCTGGCAGAGTTTATTGCGTGGCTTAAATATCCCAGCTACTCGGAAAAGGTTATTCCGATGATGCTGGAACCGAAACTGAAGGCGCAGACAATTAATGCGACCGTAGATACCGTCATCGGTTTTTACAATTATCTTCTTCTGCATGATGGAATGGAAAACCGGCTTTCGCAGAAGCTGGTAAAGTTTGTAAAGACACCGGCAAGGAATTACAGGGCATTCCTCTATGGCATAGCAGACAGGAAGCGTGAAAAACGGTATATGCTGCACCTTCCTGTGCCTCAGCAGAAAATGAAAACTGTTGCAAAAGAAGATGTCAGCTCGCTTATGAAAGCAACAAACAACATCCGGGATTATCTTCTTCTCTATCTTCTTTTTGAAACAGGCATGCGTATTGGTGAGGCATTGTCGTTGTGGCTGGAAGATTTCGACATATCCGGATGCACAATAAGCATACATGACCGTGGCGAGCTGGAAAACCTTTCAGAGATAAAGACGGTGTCGAGTCCGAGGAAACTGGACTGTACGCAGGACCTGATGGAGGTGTTCACGGAGTATGTGTGCTTCTTCCATACGGAAGGGATAAAGACAAACCATGTTTTTATTAAGATGATGGGGAAGAATGCCGGAAAAGCCATGGATTATACGGATGTGGATAACCTGTTTCGGAAACTCAGGAAGAAGACCGGCATCTATATCACGCCGCATATGTTCCGGCATACGTCGCTGAGCCTGCTGAATTCTGCCGGATGGGAGCCGGAGTTTCTCCGTATCAGGGCGGGGCATAAAAACATATATACCACGATGAACACCTATGTCCACCCTTCGGATGATGAGGTATCGGAAGCCTTTAAAAATGCCTCCGGCAATCTTAGGCTTACAGGAAGGGAGGCGGCAGAATAATGGGAGCGCCTGTATTACAATCCCTGCCGTCGCCCTATGAAGAAAAAATCTGGGGATATTTATCGGGATACTGGATGGAGGCAGACCAGTGGGATCTTTCATCGGCCGCATTTGCGGAAAGCGGGATAGACACAGCCGGACTGGAGGGGATCCTTGCAGATTTTTCATCCTATAAGAGTTTTTCATTAAAAAACGAGATGAAATACTATCTGCTCCATGAATTAAAAGAAGAAATCCTATCCGTAAGGAATATATATGTGCATTACCGGGAAATCATCCAGAGGATCGGGGACAAACAGACAAGCGTAAGCTTTGATGGCGCCGAGTGTGTGGATCTGGGAGTAACAGGTGCTGAGGCAAAGAGGCTTTCAGGCGTCATGCAGAGGAACGTCATAAAGTTTATGACAGATTTTTACGATGAGCGTCCCGAAACAGAAAGAGATAAGTGGCGTGCGCTGAAGATACCGGGTGTGAAGCTCTCAGCCGCAGCGAAACGCCAGAAACCGTCGGTGTCGTTCGGGGAGATACCCGCCTATTACAAAGGGAGCGTAAAGAGATATATGAGAGCCCTTATTTACCGGCGGAGCTGGAGCTTCTGCACAGAAATGCTGGTATATATCCGTTACTTTTACAAAGTGTTTTATGCGAACGGGTATGGAGACGGGTTTCAGGAGGCGCTCTGCAGGCAGGACATGGAAAGATACCTGGGCTGGGTTGCGGAGGATTACAGGGACAGAAATGCCACGTTCCGGAGCAGGGCCGTATCATTCATACGGAATTATCTGGATTTCATACAACTGGCGGAGTTTGATGCCGCCCCTGAAAAAGATATGACAAGGCTCATATTTGAAGAAGATATCCCGCGGAGGGAGCGGCCGGAGGACACGCTAGAAAAGATCAGGTACATCCCCGAACCGGTACGCAACGAACTGGATGCTGTGATTGATGAAATTGAACCGGCGGAAATGAAGCCCGTATACATCCTGCTGCGTGAGACCGGATGGCGTGGGACTGACATTTTAAACCTGCGGTATGACCGCTGCCTTGATTACGTATGGAATAGCCGCAGTGAAGAGTACGTGCCATATCTCTATGATGAGATCACAAAGACGGGCATACCGCTCCATAAGATTCCCATAAAGCCGGAAGTGGCAGAAATGGTAGGCAGGCTCATTGCGGATGCAAAGGAGATGAGTACGGAAGAAAACAATCCGGATAAATACCTTTTTAATACGTATGAGGGGAAGTGCAAGGGACTTCCGTACAGCAAGCCGGCGTTTGCCTCTGCGGTCCAGGATCTTATAAACCGCAAGAAAATCTGTGATAGTTCAGGAGAACTATACCACTTCAAAACGCATTCCCTGCGCCACACAAGGGCACAGGAATATACGGAACAGGGAATGCCGGTTGGGATCATCCAACAGATACTGGGGCACTGCAGTCTCCAAATGACGCTGCATTATTCAAAAGTATCGGAGGATATGCTCTACAAAAAATGGAGTGAGACGGAAAAGCTGGATCTGTTCAAGCCTGACGTACCGCCTCCGGATCCGAAAGATCAGAATAAAGAGAAACTTCACTATGAATTTGTAAGGAAGAATCTTGATGCAGTGAAGGTTCCGTTCGGGGTGTGTTTTAAACCATCCAAAATCGGCTGCAAAAGCCAGATGAAGATGTGTCTTGAATGTGGCAGCTTCTGTTCCTCCAAAGAGGATCTGCCGGCATATGAAGCAGAGATAAAGCGTGTAACTGAACTTATAGGGATCAGCAGGGAACTTGGGCGTGAAGAATGGTTTGAGAAGAACCAGAAGTATTTGGAAACGCTGGAGGCCATGAGAGACAAAATCCTTCAGGAAGGGCTTGTGCATAAGAACAGCAGGCTGCGGGAGGATTCGGATGGCAGATAATACAAAGCATTTGGAAGCAAGCTGGAAAAAGCGTTCTGAAGATGCAAGGGAGAAAGCGATAAAAGCGATTGGTGAATTGAAGGCGCAAGGCAAATCTGTAAATTTCAACAGTGTCCATCAAAAAAGCGGTGTATCAAAGAATTATTTATACCAGAATGAAGAAGTGAGAACATTGATTGAAACAAAACGCACAGAAGAACAGAATCAGCTGCAGATCCGACGTAAGAAGTATGATAAAACATCAAAGTCCAAGGATGTAATCATAGAAACGAAAGATAAATACATAGCAAGGCTCGAAGCGGAAAATAAGCAATTAAAGAAAGAACTGAATCAGCTTAGAGCAATGCTATATGAAAAAAGGTAACTGTTCGAGTACATGTACTCGAACAAGAAATGTAGTATTTCCGGGGCTTCCAGCCCCGGGTACACGAGTTTTGAACTGGAGGTATTAATATGTTTAAACTCTATTCAGAAAGAAATGCTAATCCTAACGAATTACCAGATGTATATGAATATAAAGTATCAGTGCTACTTTTTCACGAGAAATCGGAACTAAAAGTTTAGTACCCAGCAAAGGATATTTTAATGATAAGAAAAAACAAATTGAGTTTTTTATAGCATCTTGTCAGACAACATATTTTTTAGATTTCATTGATTTTATTTCTAATATTTTCTTCCAATTAAAAAAGGAGCCTCCCTATTCTTATGACACCGAATATGTAGACTGCATAGAGCAAGCCTTTATAGTTTCTGATACATCTTTTCAAAACATGAGAGGAATCGCCACTCCATCTCTGGTTGCGGGTATCATGAATGCAAAATATGTCAACGGCATGCCGCTGGCAAGACAGGAACGGGAATTCGCAGGATATGATTTAAAGCTGTCAACAAAGACCATGGCAAACTGGATCATCAACTGCGCAGACAGATACCTGAAACGGCTCTATGACCGGATGAAGGAAGAATTCCTGAAAAGCCGATATATCCATTGCGATGAGACACGTCTTCAGGTAATCGGCGAATCGGAGAAGCAAGGGTCCACTCAAAACTGGATGTGGGTTTATCTGACAGACCGTTACAGCGAAGCCCCGCAGATGGTTCTTTTTGATTATGAGCGGACACGCGCCGGTTATGATCCGGCGAACTTCCTGGGAGACCAGTTTCAGGGATATCTTACCTGCGATAGTTATCAGGCATATCATGGGCTGAAGGATTCCATCATCGTTTCCGGATGCTTTACCCATGCCAGACGCCGGTTTGACGCAGCGCTTACCGCACTGAAAAAGGATTTCACGAAGGAGCAGCTGAAAGAAACGGTCGCATATCAGGCCATGGCCAGAATCGGTGCCAGCGCCGTGGTTTACAGTATCACAGAGACAGCGCTTTTAAATGGTGTGAAACCCTATCTTTATCTTACATACGTTCTGGATCAGCTGCGGCGGATGGACCCGTTCCCGAAGCCGGAAGACCTGGATCGGCTTCTGCCCTAGTCGGGCGAACTTCCGGAAGAACTTCGAACAAAAGAATAAAATTTGAGCCGCCCTTTTGGGGCGGCTTATTTTGAAAAATCAAGGTACGGATGATTACCTACTTACGTTCTATCTTATACAAGAATATGAAGCTTTTGCAGGGAATCCTGAATTCTCTTCGTCCGGCTGTGGTAGCTATGATCGGATCTGCCGGGATCCTCATTCTGATTTCCGTATTCTGGGGAAGCGCAGAGCAGATCGCCCTAGTACATACCAACTGAGTGCTGGCAGGCATCTTCGCTGTATGCCTGGTTTTGCTGCAGAAGTGTAAGATGAATCCGATTTGGGTTATGGGCTGGCGGGGGTCATGAAAGTGGCGGCTTCGCTGTCTTTCGAAGTTTTATCGTGACAATGTGTCTAATAATTATCAAAATCCCCTACAGCTTTTGCACATAAAGCTGCAAAACCCACAGCTTTGTGAAAAAATAGAATGAAGTTGTTGAAAGTAAAAAAAACGTATGTAATCGGA
>ERZ507185.175-NODE-175-length-7199-cov-3.77492_pt1 | contig 7199 bp, 6 predicted proteins | sample MGYA00513763_ERZ507185 | MGnify/ENA metagenome assembly ERZ507185
TCTTCCGATCTCGCAGGTCTACCGCCACATCGTAGACAGTACCGCGCACCGCCCTTACCAGCTTGCCCTGGGGATACTGCTTCTGGAAATGCAGTCCTCTCAGTACGCCCTTGACGGACATGGACTGGTTGTCCTGTACGAATACCATGTCGAGACCTGCTTCCCTAAAATCATTCTGATTGTAGGTCTCCATAAAATATCCTCTCTCATCCTTAAAAACCGCAGGTTCAATCACATACAGCCCCTTGATGTCGCAGGGGGTCACTTTAATCTTTCCCATAACTCCATTCGCTCCTTTTTTATTGTCAAACACGCCTGACCGGCCGTCAGCCCTCTGGCAGACGTTATCCACATCCATCTGGCAATTCTATCACTTTATCCACTGACTGGCAAGTCCTTATGCACCTGTGAACCGCCTAAATCCATTTCCCATGTCCATATATCCGCAGCGTGATCTACAGGAAAACCAGGCCGTGCCGCGGCTCCGGACATCTCTGCGCCGCAATTCCAAACAACTCTGTGCCCCAATTCCAAACAGCTCTGTGCCCCAATTCCAGGCAGCTCTGTGCCGCCGCCGCGCAGGGCTGCGGACAGCCCCGTCACACCCTCAGGCATACCAGGCCGAACAGACGCAGCACCACATAAATATCCATGGCGGCCATGGCGAACAGCAGCCCCCTGTCATCCCAGTCCGTCCGCACCACCTTGTCATTTTTAAGGCTGAGAAGGAAGATGGGGAGCAGCGGAAGCAGATATCTTCCCTGGACTCCGTTTATGACATGGGAACTGGCCGGCGTCCAGGCTAACAGCATGGAGAACATCAGCGCTCCCAGACACACCAGGCAAAGAAACCATATCCAAAGACGGCCCTTCCATTGGATGAAAATGCTCTCCCCGGGTTTTCTGAGCGCCAGCATCACCAGTATGGCCGTCAGCCCCAGTATGACCACATAGGGGGTGTTAAGCACTGCGTCCATGTTTCCCAGCGCTCCCCCAATCATGCCTGAATAGAGCTGTTCCCCCTGCCAGGCCAGGGTATTGTAACACATCTTAAGCACCAGCATGGGACTGTGAAGCAGTTGTCCGAAGGTATATCCTGTTTCCCCGGCCCAGGCTACATATCCCTGGTCAGCCTGGGTGTAAAGGGATACGGTCCTGCGGTTTACCACTGCCATGGCAGCCGCAAACGCTCCCAGTACGGAAGCCGCCGACAGACTCCATTTTCCCCAGCCTCCGAACTTTCTCACCGGTATCAGGAGACAGAAACCGGCTATGACGCCGTACACCATCTTGCAGGGCCCCATGACAGCCATCACAAGGGCCAGGACAGCCACATCCCTCACCCGTACACGTTCTGCCCTGTAAGCCAAATCCAGACATACCGCGGCAAAGTATCCGCTGAGGGCTATAATCATCACATCATAAGAAAAAGACGCCGCCAGATGAAGCGTCATGGGAAGCAGGGCCGCTCCTGCCGCCACCTCCTTGCCAAAGGGCATCCTGCGTATGGTAAAACAACCCATGGCGGTGAAAAACATAAGGTTGAACAGACGCCCCAGAAATAACAGTCCCAGGCCGCCAAGCCCCAGCATCCTTCCCAGGGCAATCCCCATGGCCTGGGGAACATAGGCCAGGGGCGTGGTCCGCACCGGCATCTGGTATGACATGACGGTCCCGTCCTCCCCGGTGCTTTGAAGGCCCCTCTCCTTTATGGTCCGGTATGTGCCCTCCTCCAGCTTCTGTCCCAATACCACAGCTGTTTTTTTGCCGTCCTCCAGAGCTTCATAATCCATGACTCCTGTCAGGTCCTCAATGAATACATCCTGGGCTCTTATAAACACCCGCTCGTCCTCTGCTCTGGCCGGCCTTCCCATCAGGCGGCTTGAAAGCTGGTAAGCGCTGATATAATGGCTCACCTCGTCCGGTGCTGACAGAGGAGGCAGGACCACCATGTACATCAGGCCGATTCCCATGGCTGCTGCGGGAAATATGCGGGCCAGGCCATAGTCCCGCCGTACCAGAAACAGGTATCCCACTGCCGCCAGTACCAGAACCGCAGCTACCATCAGCCCGCCGTACCAGCCGTAGAGGAAACCATCCCCTGTTTCAAGGACACCGGCCCTGACATCCAACAGATGCCACAGTCCAAGGGCGAGAACGCCGCAGGAGCCTCCCAGCCAGACACAGCGGGAATGGCCGCGGGGCATCCTTCCTGCCCCGGCATCATGCCCGATTCCCGGTCTGCTGCTTTCCTGTTTCCTCCCCGCTTTCTTACCTGCCATCTGTTTCCTCCCCGCCCATTTTCTCTGTACTCATGTCCTCCTTGCCGTCCGCTCCGGCCGTCTCCTCCTTTTCCAGAAACCGCTGTATCCTGAGTTCCAGTTCCTCCCTGTCCTTCTGGTCCAGTGCAATGCGCTGCACCAGCTCCTTTTGCTTGCTTTCCATCTGGGACATCTGGAGTGTCATCCCAAACACCTTCACAATCAGCAGGAAAATCATGAACAGGAAGAGGAAATTAGGCGTGGAGTAGATTCCCAGCAAATGGGCGCAGGCATCCGCCACAGCCGGAAACAGCGAGAACACAACCAGAATCAGGGCCATAATAACCCAGAACAGCGCTGCCTCAATCTGTACCTTAGCCTGCCGAATCTTCCGCATCATAAAAGCCATAGTCAATATAGAGACTATAACCAGAATCACTCTGAATATCACTGTCATCATAGGATGAATCCCTGCCTTCTTTTGTTATTTCCAATACTCCTTATTCATGCTGCACGCTGCCGCCAGCTTTACAGGCAGGAAACGGTAGCACCTGCCCAGGCGGTAGCCCGCGTATTTGAACCCGCTCTTTACAATCAGTCCGGGCACCAGCCATGGACGGCGGTGGGCCACAAGATAACGGGCGGTCTGCCTGACCAGACGGATTCCCTCGCCCTCCGGGCGGATGCCTCCGAATACCTCGGGATGGTCTGCCTGGGACACAGCCAGGTCGAAATTGCGGCGGAACTGGGCCGCGCATCCATAATTATGGGAGTGAATGACTCTGGCCTCCGCCACATACGCGATGGCGTAATCGTCCTGCAGCACTGCCTTACCCGCAAATATCATATCCTCGTTGAATATGGTCTTATGAATGAAGCCGCCCTGGAACCAGAACTTCTCCCTGTCATAGGCACAGCATACATTGGAGGCAAAAAAGGTCTTGATGCCCATTCTTCCCAGGTCCTCCTTGGTCTTTATGCAGCTGTCCTCCGGATAATTAAAGGAACGGGTAAAGCGCTCCGCCATGGCGCAGTCCTTATCCGGCAGCTGCCTGGCATAAGCCATGATGACCGACTCCCCGCCGGGTCCCCTCTTTTCAAAGGCAGCCGTCAGATTCTCAATCAGCTTTTCATCGGCCGGAACCGCGTCGTCTGTCATGAATACCATGATATCCGCCCTGCTGTAGCGGGCCCCCCTGTTTCTGGTGGCTCCATGGTCAAATTCCTCCTTGGACAGGTGGTGCACCTCCAGATTGCCGATTCCCTCAAAGCCCTTTTCATTCCAGTAGGCCTTCTCTGTATTCATAACAATGATTTTGCCTATGGGATAGGTCTGCATGGAAAGCATCTTTAAAAGCCTGGAGAACTTCTTTCCGGGCTTGTAGGCAGGTATGATTACATCCACCCGCAGCACGCGCTTTCTCTCCCCGCCATCCGTTATCTCTGTGTTATGTGTTACTTCCTCCATTGCCGGTATTCTCCTTTTTCTCACTCTAACAAGCGCCCGCCGTATGCAGGCCAAAGCCCGTCACTAATCCCATCATGAGCAGCAGATAGCATCCCGCCGCCCCACTAATCCCAAATTTTGATACCAGAAAGCCGGATAATACCGCTGCCGCTGCCGCTGCTGCCAGATATACGGTAAATATGGCCTTCTGCCTGCGCATAATTACAAGAGCATAGTACATCAGATTAGCCAGGGCATAGAACCCTCCTCCCAGCACAATGATGATGAAAGCCCCGTAATAGCTGACCAGCCTTCCTTCATAACCGCTTCCAAGAATCATCTCCATCACGGACAGCACCCATTTACCCAAAACAGCAGTGGCCCCCACTGCCAGCACCGTAAGTCCCAGGATAATGGTGCCGATGCGCCTGAGCTCCTTCCTAAAACAGTCATAGTCCTTTCCGGTCCACAGGTCTGTAAGCCTGGTCAGAAAGGGCCTGATTACAAAATTGGCTACCATATAAATAACAGAGGTAGGCATAAAAATCAAGTTAAAGTATCCCGACGCAGCATTGTTCAGCCTGGCGTCAATGGCATATTTGGCAGCGGAGAACACGTAAAAGTCCAGAAAAGCCGATATAAACAGGAATGAGGTGCTTTTAAACAGCCTTCCCGTCTTTCTCTCCCCCTTATTCCAGTCCACCGACGGCAGGGCGTGGATAACATCCAGGTTAAACAGCGCGATTCCCGCTGCCTGGGCAGCCACCGCTGCCAGACATGAGAACAAAAGGTGTTCAAATGCCGCCAGCGTCACCAGAAATACGCTGACCGAAAAAAGAGTCCGGAAAAAATTAGATTTTCCCGTAAGATACAGGCTTCCCTGGCGCTGGAATTCCGACTCATATACATCAGCATACCCATCTATTACCTTGTATATGACAAGCAAAATGAGAATCATGCATTTGTCCGCCGTGTAACGCCCCATGCCGTGCATGAGGGTGAGGAACACAGCCCCTGCCCCCAGGGCCATAATACATGTTATGTTTCTGTGCTCCAGATAATCCCCAAAGGAATACTCGCCTGTCCCGTCCGTAATCTGGAAGGGACGGATGCCAAAATAAGCTACAATAAACATCTGCTGTCCCAGAGTGGAAAATCCAAAGGAAAAGATACCTCCCTGGTCGTCTCCCACCACCCGTATGACCAGAAAAGACAGAACCATGCTGGCCAATGCATAGACAAAACTCCCTGCAATATTCCAGACCACGTTCTGCCGTCCGATATCCGTTCCCTTATATAATAAATGTTTCGTCAGATTTTTCATGAAGTTCTCCAAGCTCCGGGGATACCGGAAAAGCAATTTTCAAACATACCCTAGTACTAGCGTTTCCTGAAATTCTGAATCATTAGAATGGAAATCAGCATCCTGGCCATATAGTGGATGGCTGTCAGCGGTTTTAAATAGCTCTCGCCCTCCAGCCGTTCGTCAATGGTCACCTGCAGCTCCGCTACCCTGGCTCCCTGTTTGATCAGAAAGGAAACCGTGTCCGGCTCCGGTCCGTAATTCAGGTTTAGGGCAAATTCCTCTATCATCTTCCGGTTGAACATGCGCATCCCCGATGTGGGGTCCGTCACCCTGGTGCCGGTGGTGAGCCGGATGGCGCTGCCTATGACCCTGCTTCCAATCATCCTGGCCGACCATCCCTTTTTCTCCGTCACGAACCGGGAGCCGATGACAATGTCATATCCTTCCTCCATCTTCTGTCTCATGGCCTCAATGTACTCCGGCCTGTGCTGTCCGTCTCCGTCAAACTGGATGGCGTAGCGGTACCCCTTCCTGTAGGCATATTTCATGCCGGCCTGGAAGCATCCGGCTAATCCCAGATTCACCGGCAGGTCCAGAAGATTATATCCCTTATCCCTGCAGATTTTGGCTGTGCTGTCCCTGGAACCGTCATTTACCACCACATAATCCAGATACGGAAAGCCCCGGACCAGGTCCTCCACCACCCTTTCTATATTCTTTTCCTCATTAAAAGCCGGTATCACCAGCAGTACCTTATCCATGTTCGTCTCCTACATCCCCCTGATAATGCCGCAGATACGGTCCACATCCTCCAGCTCCAGGTCTGCATAGCACGGCAGCGTCAGCACACGGTCCGCCACATAGGCTGCCACCGGCGTATCCTTGGAGGAAAATCTGCCCTCATAACACTGGAAATCATTAATCAGGGGATAAAAATATTTTCTCGGGTATATTCTGTGCCCTGCCAGGCAGTCGTATACCTGGTCCCGGTCAGCCTTAAAGCCTTCAAAGAGCACCGGAAAATAGGCATAATTGGGCGTAAGCCCTTCTTTGAAGGATGGCAGCTTAATACCCGGCACGCCCGCCAGGCCGGACAGATAACGTTCCACCACCTTCTTGCGCTTCCCTATCTCCCGGTCCAGATGATGCAGGTTGCACAGTCCCATGGCTGCCTGGAATTCATTCATCTTGGCGTTCCCGCCAACCCATACCACATGGTCCTGGTCCACAATCCCAAAATTCTTAAGGCAGTTCAGACGGTGCTCCATCCAGTCCTCCTTAAAGGTTACCGCTCCCCCTTCAATGGAGTTAAACACCTTGGTGGCATGAAAGCTGAAAATACTGGCATCCCCAAACTCGGCCACGCTTTTTCCTTTATACCGCTCCCCAAAGGTATGGGCCGCGTCGTATATCACTTTCAGCCCGTGCTTCCTGGCTATGGCCTCAATCCGTTCCACATCGCACAGGTTTCCGTACACATGGACCGGCATAATGGCCGAGGTCTTATCCGTAATCAGAGCCTCGATTTTTTCCGGGTCCATGGTGTAATCCTCCGGATTGATGTCGCAGAATACCGGGGTCAGGTTATTGCGCACAATGGCATGGGTGGTGGACGCAAAGCTGAAGGGAGTGGTAATCACCTCGCCGGTCAGCTCCAGGGCCTGGATGGCCATTTCCAGGGCCATGTGCCCGTTTACAAAAAGCACCATGTTCCGGATTCCCATGTACTCCTTAAGCTCCTTTTCCAGCTGTTTGTGGAAATCCCCCATGTTAGTCAGCCATGCGCTGTCCCATATGGGTTTTATCATCTCTATATATTCTTCGTAAGAAGGAAGGGAGGACCGGGTAACCAGTATCTCCTTCTCTTTATCTTCCTGTCCGTTCATACGTCATTTTGTCCTTTCTGCAGGCCGCCCTGTATCTCAAAGCCTGCCTGCGCGCCGCTCTGCGTTTCAATACCTGCCTGCGCGCACCGCCCTACCACCGCATCCCGCACACCACGGTCAGAAACCACACCTCTGCCAGGACGATTCCCAAAACAGCCCTGGCTGCCGCCATGCCCGCGGGGCCGGTTCCCAGATACTCCCTATAGTAATACAGCTTGCTCCTGTGAAGCAGCCTCTGCTTATCCACGATCCGTTTAAAGCTTTTATCAATACTGACAGAATGGGCATGGACATAGGAC
>ERZ507185.179-NODE-179-length-6992-cov-3.53726_pt1 | contig 6992 bp, 7 predicted proteins | sample MGYA00513763_ERZ507185 | MGnify/ENA metagenome assembly ERZ507185
CTTCTGGTCATCCGTCCGTACTGGGAGATAATATTGTCAATCATCCGCGACACCTCACCGCGGCTCATGGCGTCTATCTGCACAGTTATGTCTATTCTATGACATTTTAACAAATCGTGCAAGTATTCTTTTTGCCTTTTTGTGGGCGGCTGCTCTCTTTTTGCCTTATAAATCAAGGGTTTTGCCGCAAAAGCCTCCGGATGCTCCCTGCCATGGCGGGTCATCATCGCCTGATACAGTCCATGAGCCGCCTCCGCGTCCGCCTGGGCCCGGTGGGCCGTGGACTGAGAAACCTCATAAAAGGAGCAGGCGCAGGTCAGATTCCGTTTCACATCCGCGGGCATAAACAGACGGCAGATGCCAAGGGTATCAATCCCCTCCCGCTCAAAATCCAGCCCGCTGTTCACCGCCGCCCGTTTCAGGAAAGCATAATCGAACAATATATTATGCCCCAGCAAAGGCAGATTTCCGCAGAACCGGACCACATCCCCAATAATATTCTCAATCACAGGAGCGTCCTTCACCATATCATCCGTAATCCCCGTAAGCTCCCTAATCCGCTCTCCCAGCTGCCGCATAGGATTCACCAGAGTGACAAACCTCTCCTCCACCCGGCCGTCCACCACCCTCAAGGCGGCAATCTCCGTAATCTTCTCCAGCCTGGCCTCCAATCCCGTAGTCTCCAGGTCCAGGGCTATGTATGAATTCGTCATATCTTCCTCTTTCCAATAAAAAATAAACACCGAAAACCACATGAAGCCGTATTCTAAAACAAACCTCATATTTATGACCCATTCTACTACACTTATGGAGGAAATGGAACTGGAAATAATAGAATACAAAGAAAACTATGTCGAGGTTTATGCTGCAGTTTAAAGCACGGTTCAAGTCACTGTTCAGGAAACACTGGTGCCTTCTCATCATCTGCTCCCTGTGCATCATCCTGGGCATTACCCTGTATGATACCTCCAACCAGGCCGTAAACTGGGATCCGAAATATCCGTATGCCTTATATTGACGGGCTGGAGCTGTCCAGGCTGGCAAGGGACTTAAATCCAAACATTGTGCTTTTCATCATCAGCGCTTATGATGACTTCGAATATGCCAGGACAGCCATGCATCCGCGGGCTCTGGATTACATACTGAAACCCATTGACCTGGCTCCTGATTCATGGTGCTGTTTCCTGCAGGTGGAGCTGGACGAGCACAGCCTACGCAAGCTTTCCGACGACATCCGGTACGTGTCAGAGCGCAGGTTTTCAGCCCTGAACCAGATTTTGTTCAGGGACAGCTCTTATCTGCTGGAATCCCATCAGTACAGCTACAGCGTCTGCCTCGCCTCCCGGTCCAGGATGGAGCTGTCCGTCCAGCGGAAAATTTTGGTGGACGCCATACGCAGGCAGTTTCCCCACGAGGGAAGCTACTGTGATGTCAGCATTGCTTCGGGCAGCATTGTACAGGGTATCCGAAAGCTCCACAAAAGTGTCAAAACCTGCCGTGAAGCATGCAAGCTTCATTTCATCAAGGGTTCCAATGCAGATATATTTTACGAGGAAGTGGAGTCTTATATCTACAATGAACCGGAAAACAGCCAGGGATATCCCATACCGGACACCAGGCTTATTACTTTTATCAAAGAACAAAATAAGGAGGGGATTACAGGAGAGCTGGAGCAGTTAAAAACATGGCTCTATCAGAAGGGAAGCGAGAGCTATCTGTATATGACATTTTCTCTGGGAAGCTTTTATACCCATCTGATGAAAGAATTAGGCGAATCCGGAATTAACCTTCAGGATATATTTCAGAATCCCATCGAAGAATTTAAAAAGGTGGCGGCCGGAGGCACCCTGGAGTCCAGCATCGAAAACCTGGAGCAGAACCTGTATAAAATCTGCGACAGCATCCGCATCAACAAAAGCCGTTACGGAAAGCTCATAGACCAGGCCATCCTGTACATCCAGAACCACTACATGTCCTCCGCCTTTTCCATTGAAGAGGTGGCCGGAGCGGTATGCTTAAGCACCTCCTATTTCAGTACTGTATTTAAAAGCGAGACAGGAATTACCTTTACGGATTATCTGATTAAGATACGGATGGAAAAAGCCAGGGGACTGCTTGAGAATACCAACATGAAAATGTATGAGATTTCATCCAGGGTAGGATATGAAAATGCGGCCTATTTCAGCGCCGCATTCAAACGATATTATGGAAAATCTCCCTCTGAGTACCAGAGCCGGAGGTAGGGCGGACGGCTGGCAGGGAGAAAAACTTTATAAAATCTTACGCCTCCCTGCCCGGACATTCCTCCCGCAGAAAGCATTCACAGCATTTAGGGCGCCTCGCAACGCAAATGGTACGCCCCAGGGTGATGATATGTATGTTCCACAGAATCCAGTGGTCCTTTGGCAGCACCTTCATCAGAGCATACTCTATCTTCTCCGGATCCTCCTCTTTTGTAAGGCCCAGCTTCCTGGAAATGCGCTTTACATGAGTATCCACCACAATACTGGGCTCGTTGTATATGTTCCCGCGTATGACATTGGCTGTCTTACGTCCCACGCCGGCAAGGGAGGTAAGCTCGTCTATGGACTTTGGCACCTCTCCGCCGAACCGTTCCACCAGGTCCCGGCAGCAGGCAATGATATTCTTAGCTTTCATGTGATAAAACCCAATGGAATGAATATCCTGCTCCAGCTCCTTTAAATCCGCCATAGCAAACTTTTCCAGTGTATCATACTTTTGAAACAAATCAGCTGTCACAATATTCACTCTGGCATCCGTGCACTGGGCGCTCATAATGACCGCAATCAGCAGCTGCCAGGGAGTCTTGTGATTCAGATAACAGCGGTACTGCGTACCGTATTCCCTGTCCAGTGCAGACAGGATACGGTCAATACGGGCGGTGAGTTCTGCTTTTGTTTCCCTGACGGCTTTTCTTCCAGTCTCAGGTCGCTTCAAAATGGTTTTCTGCGGCATATATCCAATCCTTTCATCACAACGTTTTTGTTGTATTTACAACATCGCAAGGACCATCACCTGATCCTGACCGCCCTTGCATTGTACGTCAGCGGGTCCCTGTGCCTGTAGTCAAACAGCACCAGGGTTCCGTCTCCCATGGCCTCAATATGGGCCATCTTACTCATCTGCCTGGAATCATACCCTTCATAATCCGTAAGATACAGGGGGGATTCCTCCTCCCTTTGAAAAAACTGCCGGACAGCCTGTTTATAGGGGCTTTGGTCCCGGGCAAAGGAGGGACGGCTTTTTACATTTTCCCTGAGATATAAGTCATACATGAGAAGGTCCCTGAACCGTTCCATGGCAGAGGCATCCATCCCCGCAGCCCCATGTCCGGCTATGATGCTGTACAGTATCTCATATCTGGCTATCCGGCTGTGGCTGATGCCGGTGAAATGGTTCTCCCGGTAAAATGCAGCCATATCCAGAAACATTTCATAAGGCGAACCGTATGCTCCCGCAAGCTCAGCCAGGGTATGGACGAACTGTCTGCTGTTATAATACACCTCTGTCATATCCTCCACTCCCTTTAGCTCCAGAATGTCTCTGTAGGACAGCCAGCGGGTGGACAGGACCTCATAGGGCGGCCTGGAGGAATAGCAGAGACCATAGGACGACGCCATTTCTTCCATATAAGAACCTTTCAGTACTTTCAGGAAGCCCAGCTGAAGCTGCTCCGGCTCCATGGAATACACCTGATTGAATGAATGGCGGAAGCATTCCAGATTCTCACTCGGCAGCCCCGCAATCAGGTCCAGATGCTGATGGACGTTATGCCCTTTATTGATTGCGCCGGTAATACGGCGTATCTCGTCTATGTCAGTCTTGCGGCGTATGGCCTTAAGCGTGTCCGGATTGGTGGACTGGACGCCAATCTCCAGCTGGACCAGTCCGGGACGCATCTGGCCCAAAAGCTCCATTTCCTCCTGGTCCAGCAAATCAGCGGCAATCTCAAAATGAAAATTAGTGACTCCGTTGTCCTGACTTTGTATAAACTTCCAAATGGCCATGGCATGTTTTTTATTGCAGTTAAAGGTCCTGTCCACAAACTTTACCTGAGACACTCCGGCCGCAAGGAAATAGGCCAGCTCATCAAGGACCAGTTCCAGGCTTCTGAACCGTACGCTCTTATCAATGGAGGACAGGCAGTAACTGCAGGAGAAGGGGCAGCCCCGGCTGCTCTCGTAATATATGATGCGGTGCTCCAAATCCTTTATATCCATATTTTTATAAGGAAACGGTATCCGGCTCATATCCATGGCCTGGCGGACACCGGTATCTGCCAATGAACCGTCGGGGAGGCGAAAGGAAAGCCCGGGTATATCTTTCAGACCGGCCTGTCTCTCCGGCAGACGTTTTCCACCGCCCACCCTTTTTTCGCACCGCTTATCCACATAATATCCGGCCAGCTGTGCAAAGGTCTCCTCCCCCTCCCCCTTCATAATGCCCGTTACCTCCGGCAGCTCCCGAAGCACTTTAGCCGCGTCATAGGACACCTCCGGGCCTCCCAGCCATATGGGAACATCCGGCAGTATTTTCCCCAAATCCGCCACCAGGTATCTGATGTATTCTATATTCCAGATATAACAGGAAAAGGCAATCACATCCGGTTCTCTTCTGAATATATCCTGAAGAATCAGGTCCGGCTGGTGGTTAATGGTGTACTCGGCCAGCTCAATAAACGGCTCTGCAGGGCCCTCCCGGCATGTCCCGGTTTCCCGTTTTTTTGCCCGGTCATTCCTGCCGCCCGCTTCACCCGCCCCCAATACCTGGTCCGCGTAGGCCTTCAGGCTGAAAATTCCCAGATTGGAATGTATATATTTCGCATTGACAGCCGTCAGCAGTATCTTCATGAGACTATACCTCTAGCTCGATTTTATGGCCTGTGGACTGGTACTGGTAATAGCGCACTCCCGCCGCATTCAGCATGCGCTTGGACGCCTTCACCGCCGGCGTGTCCGCATATTTGTCTTCCCTGTATACAATGGTCCTGATTCCTGCCTGTATAATGGCCTTGGCACACTCATTACAGGGAAACAGGGTCACGTAGAGCTTGCTTCCCTCCAGACTTCCACCTCTGTAATTAAGGATAGCATTTAATTCGCTGTGTGTGGAGTAGAAATATTTGGAATTGTAGGGGTCCTCCTTCTCATTTTCCTTGCCCCAGGGAAATTCGTCATCCGAACACCCTTTTGGGAATCCATTATATCCCATGGACAGAATCTTATTGTCCTGACTGACGATACATGCCCCCACCTGAGTGCTGGGGTCCTTGGAACGTTTTCCCGACAACAGGGCCACCCCCATAAAATATTCATCCCACGTTATATAATCCGCACGTTTTCCGGTCATCTTTTTTCCTCCTTTTATCCTGTTCGCAGTCCCCGGCTGTCTCTGCACACGCGCAGCACCCCTCCCCTCCCCCGCTGAGTCCGCTGTATACGCCTCCTGTTTGGACATTCAGGAACGGCTGCTTGATTGCTGCTTATATTTTCCTCTGTCTGTGAATGGATTATAACATTCCGGGCATATTTAATCAACAGAGTTGAGCAAATCTTGGCATTGGCCCCTCTATGGGACCTTGCCTTTTTCCGGGATAAATGCTATATTATAACAACCGGACGGTAGCGGAATATAAGTAACTATCACTCATTATCCTATATCTTTTACGATATCTGAAAATATCTGAATCTTAAAGATTTATCTAAACATTCTGTCCCACATGAGTCGGGCAATGATTTCCACGTTTAAATCACACCATTAATTCATCAAAAGGCAAAGGAGCTATTGTCTGGTTTATCAGAAAACGCTATAATGGGGATAGGTTCTTATATGGCTTGCCGGAAAAGGAGGCTGTATGGGAGGAACATACCTGCGTGAACAGGAATCAGCAGGGGCCAGCGGGTTCAGCCAGCTGGAGGACAAGGTAATGAAAACAGCGGCACAGTTTTTCGGGGAAGATCTGCTTCCCTATGCAGGTGTAAAGGGCCGGATAGCCCGCGTGGCGCCTACAGAGCATGTCCATCTGGAGATGCGCAGGCTGGAAGAAGACTTCAATTTCATCATGAAGGACGGTTCCGTGAATATGAGGCTTACATAGGGCTAACATATGATGTTCCGGTCGCCACAACTGTGATATGCACATCCCGGGTAAAAATCCTGAAAAAGGAACTGGTCAACGGAATGAACGTGTACAGAGTAGAAGTGGTGCGGCTGAGGGACAGGAACGCGGACAAGGTCTTTGAAAAGCTGAGGCGGAAAATCAACCGGGGCAAGATACTGAGACGCCATGATGTATTTCCCCCGCTTCTGCCCCCCTGATGTCGGGAAAGATGGAAATGAGCCAGCGGATTTACCAGGGCATGGAGATTCTCCAGTGTGAGGAACTTAATGCAGGGGATGAGGACTGAAAAAGGATGCAGTCAGTGCTGTATGCGCTGGCGGTAAAATTTTTGGACAGAGATGAATTAAAGATGATAAAGGAAAGGATCGGAATGACTGTTTTAGGTCAAATGCTGTTTGAAGACGGTATGGAAAAGGGAATTGAGAAAGGCGTCCAGCATGGGCTGGGGCGCGCAAATGCACTGATTGTAAAGCTGGCAGACGCTGGAAGGGCGGACGACATCATCCGGGCAGCATCGGATAGGACGTATCAGGAACAGTTGTTTAAGGAGTTCGAAATCTAGTAATTTTAAAAAACTTTATATAGCAGACCGCCCGTCAGGTTAAGGAGGTGTTCCTGTAAATTGGCCTTTATTGAGTAATGTAAACTTTTGTGAGCCTTTAGAAGCATAAATATAAACTGTATTTTCGTACTGGTTTCTTAGGGTTATAGGATAATGTTAATCATTGTAAAGCAGACATTATACAATTTAAATACGCTTTACGTATATTTGATTACAGAACTATCATCAATAAACCGAAACTCAATATTAGAAAAACCTTGAATAAATTACCAAAATCTGTTATTATAT
>ERZ507185.189-NODE-189-length-6771-cov-3.21948_pt1 | contig 6771 bp, 8 predicted proteins | sample MGYA00513763_ERZ507185 | MGnify/ENA metagenome assembly ERZ507185
CTTATACCATCAGGAGTATCTTTAGAGAGAATATTGCATAATTCATTTGTCATATTATAATATTGATCAGATTGGTTCAACACTCCAAATTTCATAGGAAGTTGCAATCCACCATTTTCTTTTAACTCATTCATATTCGTTAAATCATCTAATGTTAAGCTACCATAATAAGAATCTAAATAAGAAAATAACTCTTCATTTCTTAGACTACGGGAAGGTGCTATTAAAAAAGCATTTAAAACTATCCCCGCCCAGTTATGAAGTATATTCTTTAAATCATCTGATAAATAGCCTCCAACTACGATGTTCTCTGTGACTTCATAAATTCCTAATACATATGTTTTGCCTTTTTTTATATGGGTTTCCAATAAACAAATTCTCTCTGTACTTCCTAAGTATAGTGCCTCTTGTCCTTCAATATTAGCTCTGTTTTGTGGCTTATGTGGCGGAGCTTTCCATTGATTTGGATTTGAAAAATCGGTATCAGTTTCATAACTTCTGATGCGATATAACTTAGTCCCCTTAGTTATTATAGTTTTACCAAAATCATATTTCACTCCACATTTATCTAATGCAATATAATTGACAACTAACTCAAAGAAATTAGAAGATTCCCATAATAATTTGTATTTTGCTTTTTCGATATCTTCAACACATCCACTATTTAAGCTATTATTGTATTTATCAAATGCTTCTTTCAAATTTACCTGTTCCATTTACGCACCTCATCAATTCCGCTTTCTCTATGAGTCCATCTTATCATACCCCCTTTTAAATGTCACGTCATCAAAGCACAATCTCATACATCTGTTTGGGACAGACCGGAGCCTTGTCGGCTCTCGGTCTGCCCGGCTGGTTCCAGCTACCGCCCCGGTTTGTATAGCAATAGGTAAAGCCGCTGGCGACAAGGCTGCTCCCGTTCTCATTCTCCAGAATATAGGTAATCATCCGATTATAACCCAGTGCCTTTGCCGCCCGGCCGCAGGCTCCGTATAACTTGGAGCAGGCATTTTTTGTTCCATCCGTACACAGCCGCAATACTTCTACCGTGGTGTATTGGTCTATCCTGCGTGACCGTGGCCGCCCTACAATGGCAACACCGCACAGCCGCCCATCCGCATAGCAGGCAAGAGAGAAACGATGTCCACACACCGCCTTGTGATGGCGGTGATTCTCGGTCACATAGGCGTTTGCTTCAGAAAGCTCTATGTGTCGGATTTCCAGCATTAAAACTCCCCCCGCTTTTTCGCAAAGGGCAGCTTTAATCCACTCTTTGCCTTAACGGGCCTTGCCATCTGCGCTGGGGCAGACTGTACGGGCTCCCTTCCTTTTTTCACCCCCTTCTCCTTGAAAGCAACCGCTGTCTGAAGTCCAAACAGGTGATCCACAATCCTGCTGATTTCCGCACAATACGGAACACTTTCCGGTGCGGTAAGCGGTTGGAACAGTGTTCTTTCATTGTCCTGCTGTTCCAGCTCCGCCTCATAAGGCAGTACATGGGTCACACCACCATACTGCCCGGAAACGGCCTCCCAGTCTTGCCCGACCTTGAAGCAGCCGATGACGTTCCGAAACCGTCCCTTGTCAAAACGGCTGTCCTCCAGCATAGGGTTATGGGTCTGATAATAGGATATTCCCTTGAGATTCGCCGTTCCCAGCCGCAGCACCTGATCTGCAATTTCAATCCCCACAAAAGATGCTGGATCGGCTTCAAACACAGTGGCGCAGTCCAATATGATGTAGTCTGCCAGATACCGCAGGGAAACGAACAGTTCCACCACCTTGTCCCGCGTAATCTTTGGGTACTGCATTAGGCTCTCTCCGCTCCTGTATCCCAGCAGGCTGATATAGTCGCTTTCCGGCACAGGAACACAGGCATTTAAAATATTTGCCTGTGTCAGTCCCGGCGCGGTCAGCAGCTCTCCAAGGGAAGTGTCATGAATGGTGTCTGGGGAAAGCAGAACCGGCATGACCGGAGTAAAGGGATCGCAGAACACCACGATGACATTCTTCCTCTGCTTTGCAAGAGCCGCCGCCAATTTGACAGCGGTGGTGGTCTTTCCGCTGCCGGGACTGCCCATTACCGCTAAAATTTTATCCTGTTCCATTGCTTCTCCTCTCCCTTATTCCAGTTCTTCGGTTTCCACATCAGAGCCGGAGTCCTCACTGGAATCCGGTGTCGATGCGCCGTCTGAATCCTGACTTTCATCAGCCGTTTCCACAGGATAGAGTTCTTCCAGCACTTTTCTCTGCTCGTCAAGGAATTTCTGTGCGTTTTCACTTCCGCCACGGTACACGAGGGCGGCGTGGAGCTTCCCTGTCTGCTCCAGCTCCGCAAGGAGCCGTGCCTGCTCCGGGGTGGCAAGGACAGTAATTGTAGATGCAAGCTCCGCATCCTCGCCGTCCTCTGGCTCCTCCTGCACGTTGTTGTCCGCTCCGCTGCTGGCGGTAGTGGCGATGATTTCCATGTATTGCAGTTCGGCAGGGATAAGGGTCTGCCGGGCCTCTCCCACGTCACTTGCAATCAGGGAAACAATGTCGCCCCGTTCCAGCTTGCCGGAAAGTCCGGCAGCAAAAGATTTGATGGTAACAGAAATCGCCCGGTTCGTTCCGTCAAGCCCCGTCAGATATTCGTTTTTAAGCTGGGGCGTGTCGGACAGTTTGCTTTCCAGCACATAATCCCCTTTGTAAAGGTCGGTGTTGGCGTACTTGCCGACGACATCCTCTGCCCGATACACCACGTTGGACGGGAGGTTATAGCCGCCCACCTCCACCGTGGTAAGCATCTTGGGCGTGATTTCATCGCCCTTTTTGATTTCCGTGCTGACACGCACAATTTCCACCTTGGATTTCAGGGCGTCGTTAAACATGGGCGTCAGCCCAAAGCAGATGATAAGGGCTGTAACAATGCAGATCAGCCCTACCACAATACGGTTTTGCAGTAATTTTTTCATGTTCGTTTTTCCTCCAAATAGATTTAAGTAGGCATCAGCGCCATAAATCCGCCGAATGCCAGAAAGGGTGCAAGTGGTATGTTTGGTTTTTCACGCCGGAAAGCGGCGTTCCATAAAAGCCCCATGGATAATCCCCATATCATCATCCAGACACCCCCGGTCACGCCGAGGGCAAAGCCGCTGGCCGCCATCAGCTTCACATCGCCGCCGCCGATTTTGTCCGTTTTGACGGCAGCAATCAGAAACGGCAGGGGAACAAGAACAAAGCCTAAAAAGGCTGGCAGGGTTTGAAACTCCACCAGCCCCACCATGACAATAAGCAGATGCAGGAAGTCCGGTATTTCATAAGTGGCGGCGTCACAAGTTCCCGCCATTATCAGGATCTGGCACAGCAGGATGGATCGCAGGGCCTCCATGGAAAACCCATGCAGGCACAAAAAGACTGCCGTCACCGCCACCATGATGTGGGCAGTATACGTCAATTTCTCCCGCTTTAAATACCGGCGCAGAGCCATGTCACAGAAAAGCCCTGTAAATAGGGCAAACAGCAACGCAGCAATAAACAGATCCATGTTATTCGTCCATAACATCTAAGTCCTCCTTTTCTTTCAGCTTCTGTATTGCTTCCCGGATGTCTAATCCGTCTATTTCATCCCCCAGACACGTCCACCCATCATGATTCTGTCTTGCAAACAACTCCACACGGGAAACCTCCCCCATGAGCTGCTCAATACGGAGGCGCACATCGTCCGGCTTCTTGCTGTGACGTTCCACCGGCGTGTCTACAATACAATGGACCGCTTTAGATACACGCTTCGGCCTTCCCTTGGTGGCAATCAGGCAAAGCTCCGGGTTGGCTCTCGTCCAGAACCCCAGCCCCCAGAACCATTTGCCCGTCTGCTTTTTGCAGCGTTTTACCCAGCAGAAACCGAGTGTCTTGTAAGTAAATCCCCAGCGCCGTATGGTTTCCAGCCCCTCCAAAAGACAGGGGAATGTCACCCACAGGAACAGTACACAATCCTGATCCGCAAGCCCTGCCACATCAAGGGCATAGATGTCCTCTTTGCTCATGGTATGGTAGTGGTTTTCGGCACTCCGTCCCTGTCCTTTTTTAGAATAGACCTGATATGCCCACGGTGGGTCGGCATAAATCACTTGAAACCTCATACGCCGCCCCCAATCTCCGCCATCCTCAGCCCGATTTCATAGACCACGTTGACCGTCACGGCGTTTCCGGCCTGCTTATATAGCTGGGCGTCACTGATCCCTGCCGCCTTTGCCCTGTCAAACAGGAAATCCTCAAAGGCTTGTAGTCTCCAGCACTCCCTTGGGGTCAGCCTGCGGATACGGCAGCACAGCAAAACTCCCATGCTCCCGCCTGTCAGCAGGGTTTGGGCGCACTGTTTTCCCACACGCCCCCTGCTGACCGTGCTGTTTGGATAGGCCAGATTGATGCCGTCCCCATGGCAGGCCATAGTATAGCCATCCTTTTTCGCTTCCCGTATAGGAAGTCCGTCCTCAATGCAGCAGATTAAAATGCCATGCTGATCCTGACAGGTAAGTGTGAAGCTGGGTTCGCCCACTTCCTTAAACCGCCACCCGTTCTGCCGTTTATTCAGCCGGTCAGGAGTAATGACCGCCCTGACACAATCCGGGTGTCCCTGACAGAGAAAAATACCAGAGGTTTCTCCCTTAAAATTGCCGATACCGGAATACTGCCTTGCCCGCAGGCACCGCGCGTCCTCTGTAAATTTTGGTTCTTTCGACAGGTCGATAAAGGCGGCGCAGGGCGGTATCTGCGACAGCACGGCGTTCTGATCCTGATTGCGGTTCAGCCCCCTGCCGTCACTGGCAGTCAGCGCGTGAGCCTGTTCCAGTTCTCTGGTAATCCCCTCATTCCGGTTGACCGATACGGCATACAGACCGGTTCTTCCGGCAAATCCACCTCCATTCGCGGTCAGGGTAATGGACGTACCGGACGGGTCGTAAACCCGCTTGCCCTGCTTTCCGTCTATGAGTCTTTTAACAGGCGCATGGTTTGTTCCGCCGAGAGGAAATACTTTTCCGGCACATCTGTCTCTAAGATGTCCAACAAGGTACACTCTTTCCCGGTGCTGGGGGACGTAAAAGTCCTTGGAATTGACAACACACCATTCACAGTCATACCCTGCTTCCCATAGTTCAAAGAGAACGGTGGTAAAAGCTGTGCCTCTTTCGCTTGACACAAGATGTTTAACATTCTCAACGATAAGGTATCGGGGCTTATCTTCGGCAGCCGTGCCTTTGAGCAGACCAACGACCGTAAAAAAGAGTCCACTTCGCTCTCCATGAAGTCCTGCCATTCGGCCGCTGATACTAATGTCGGTACAAGGAAATCCAAAAGTCCAGATTTCAGCTTTTGGAATTTCTCCTGCTCTGATTTGCTTAATGTCCTTTGCGTACCATTCTCCGTTACACGTTTTTCCGTCACAGTCTTCTCTCACCTCCGGGCTGCACATTTTACAGGAATTAGGGCCGGAGTCCACCCCATAGGGGCAGGCTTCCAGCCCATACATTGCCATATAGCTTTTATTTGCGTATTTATCAATTTCGACATGACCAATACAGGTATGTCCGCTTCTTTCGAGACCTCTACGGAATCCGCCGATTCCTGCAAACAGGTCAAGAAATTTCAAATAATTATGCTCCTTTCTTCATCCCCCACTCGTCAATCATGCGATAGGGGAAAATCTGCTGGCTGCGCCAGAACCGGACCATATTGCCGATCTGGTCAACCACGCTTTGGTTGTTCTGGTCTTTGGTACACATCATCACCGAACCAAAAATGCCGGACAGAACCGCTACAACGGTCAGCGCCACATTCCCGGCAATCAGCCACAACAGGGCGGCAATCGCACCCCCGAACAGGGAACCGATGGTGCTCTGCAAAAGCTCCCGTTTCCCGAATCCGTTAAAAAGTTCATTCTCCGCCTTTACCCCGGTTGGGATGTAAAGATTGATTTCGTTCATTTCCGCCTCCTATGCCCCGTAATAATAGAACACAATTTCTTTGATCTGCCAGATACATTCTGCCATCACATAGAACATCACCGTGTTCTTTGCCCGTTTCTTATACTGCGCCTGTTCTTCCTCGGCACCTTGAAGCCGCACCATGCAGTAGATAAAACGGAACACGGCGCCCGCCCGGATCAGGACGATGACGGCCATGGAAATATCGTCAAGCGTAATCATGCCGCCACCTCCTTACTTCATCAGATTTTTTGCCATGCCGACCAGCCGGACAGAATGGTAAATATTGTTGACCATACCTCCCCCTCCGCCTGTAGGGACCATAAACTCGCTCAGGAACCTTGGCGTTTTGATAGCGAGAACCAGACAGGCAATCCCCCAAAAGACATTGAGGTTAATTCCTACATTCATCATCATGCCGACCCCCAGTTTGCAAAGGCTGATTTGCACCATTACCGCCACCGTAGACTGAAAAAACTTGGTCAGATAGGTCTTGAATACGCCCTTGTCATTATCCAAAAGACCGGTGCAGGCAAGGGGCAGGCCAATCCGCAGGATCATAATCTCCACGCCCCGCATAAGGAACTGGAAATAAAGAATAAAGTAGCAGATGACAAACACCAGTCCGAAGATGGCAGTCACAAGCCCTGCCGAGGACAGGCCGTTTACCCACGCCTGCCAGTCATAATTGGTTGACGCGCCGATTGCCGTGATAAGCTGGTTTGTCAGTTTCTCCGTAATGTCCGCCAGCCAGCCATACATGACCGGAAAGCAGACCGCCACGGCGATTGCCTGCACAAACCGGATA
>ERZ507185.195-NODE-195-length-6591-cov-3.95471_pt1 | contig 6591 bp, 8 predicted proteins | sample MGYA00513763_ERZ507185 | MGnify/ENA metagenome assembly ERZ507185
GTGCTCTTCCGATCTGGTTTATGACTGAGGTTGAGAAGAAGTACATCGTGGAGCTTGAGGGTCGCGTTCAGTCCTTCGAGGTTCCGGTGTACGCAGAGTCTCTTGAAGAGGCTACCCTGAAGTCCCAAGAGTATGAGGACGCTGGGTTTGTGGTCGGACGGATTCGTCCTGAGACCTAAACTATCACTGTAGGACAGACGTCCAGTTCGTAACTTTTAAATTAGGAGATTTACACCAATGGCTAAAGAGCAACTGAAGACTTTCACCACTCCGGTAGCTGGTATCGTTGAGCCTTACGCATGGCTTAACAAAGCAGACACCAAGTTTAACGAGCGTGGTGAACACAAAGTCAACCTGACATTCGACCTGAGCAACCCGAAGGTCCGTAAGATGATTGATGTCTTACAGAAGATTCACGACGATGCGTATGCGAAAGCACTCGCAGACCACGAGAAGAACCCGCCTCAGGTTCAGCGTGGCAAGAAGCCTATTGAACCACGAGAAGGCGACATGCCGTGGATTGAGAATGGTGATGGTACTGTTACCCTGAAGTTTAAATGCTTCGCGTCTTACCTGAAGGATGGTAAGTCAGAGCCTATCGTATTACGGTTCTACGACACCGATGCTACGTTAATCCGTGACGTCCCGAATATTGGCGCTGGCTCCAAACTGAAGGTAAAGTTTAAAGTCCTGCCGTTCAAGTGGAACGCTGCGACTGGTGCAAGTGTTAAGCTCCAGCTTGAGTCCTGCCTTCTGGTAGAACTGAAGGAATGGAAAGGTGATGGTGCTGGTGGCGATGGTGGCTGGGGTGATGATGAAGACCTCGGTACTGGCTACAAAGCGTCAACCGATGGTAACTTCGGGTCCGATGACTTCGGTGACGATGGTTGTGATGGCGATGGCGAATCTAACTATGGTGGCGATTACGACTTCTAATGGCCCAATGGTCTGCAAAACGGGGGCACTCTGTGGGTGCCTACCGCTCTGGACTTGAAGCCAAGAACCAGCAGTGGCTGGAACAGAACGGCGTCAAAGCGGAGTACGAAAGCCATTATATCAACTATGTGATTCCGGCTTCCGACCACAAGTACACACCAGATTTTATCCTTCCTAACGGTATCATCGTGGAGACCAAAGGTATCTTCGATAGTGATGACCGTAAGAAGCACCTTCTGGTACGAGAACAGTACCCAGAGTTAGACATCCGGTTCGTGTTCTCAAGTTCACGCTCCAAGTTATACAAAGGGTCTCCGACCACGTATGGCGCATGGTGCGAAAAGAACGGCTATAAGTATGCCGATAAGTTCATCCCGGTTGAGTGGCTGCGAGAGGCGACTGTACGTCTGCCTTCAGGTATCCTCATCCCCAAGAAGAAAGGAGTTAAGTGATGACTCAGAAATATAGACTTAAAGTTAGCCGCTACGGGTGGCCTAAAGGTACTATCGTTACGAAATGTGCGAAAGACCCGTACCCAACGCCAGGATCGACTCTGGTAGAAACCTCCGAGCGTGGCGCCTACAAGCACGGAGCAGCAGGGCATGACACGCAGCCTGATGGTATGTGGGGGGCATGGGTCTGTGATCATGAACTTGAGGAAATCAAGCCGGAAGAGAAACTCACTGGTGTACAGACCACTCAGGTCCTGCCAGCCTCAAGCGTCCCTCCTGTCACCGTTAAACGTGAAGTCCTGACCATCAACAAGATTGGTGTAGGTCAGACGTTCATCGTCCACGGTAAGCCTGACGAAGTGTACGTGAAGATTAGCAACTCCCACGTCTTCAACCACAAGTTGCTCCAGATGCACACGACTGACGCACAGCGCTTCCAGTCACATCTGAATCTGGTCGTAGTAGAGCTGGTGGTGTACAATGGTAAGTAAAGTTCAGTTCAAACCACGGTCCCGGACTGACGCTATCTTCGTTCACTGTTCAGCTACCAAGCCAGAGATGGACATCGGGGTAGAGACCATCCGTATGTGGCACAAGCAGCAAGGCTGGCTTGACGTAGGATACCACTTTATCATCAAGCGAGATGGGACTGTGGAAGAGGGTCGCCCGGTCAATGTCGTAGGGTCACACGTTAAGGACTGGAACTCACGGTCTGTAGGCGTCTGCCTTGTAGGTGGAATTGACGCTAAGGGCAAGTTTGAAGCTAACTTCACTCAGGCCCAGATGCAGTCTCTTAAAGAGAAACTTGCAAACCTGAAGGACATGTATCCTGATGCAGAAATCAAAGCACACCATGACGTAGCACCTAAAGCCTGTCCGTCCTTCAACTTGAGCCGCTGGATGCAGACTGGAGAACTGGTCACAAGCGATTTGGGATAATAGGACTCTAAAGGAGAACAAGTAAATGCTTATACTTATTGGATTTACGGTCGTCTGGTGGTGCGTGGGCCTCATCGTGCTGGGGTGCTGGAACAAAAGTAGAGAAGAAGACTAAACTATCACCTTAGGGATGGGACAATGAGTCCTGTCCCTTTGTTCGCATTTGTGATTAAGGAGTGACCAATGGCTAAATCGTATTACCAGAAGTATAAACAGCCGAGGGTACACGTTCAGGTATGGACTGAAGCCAACGGCCCGGTCCCTAAAGGTTTCGTAGTGGACCATATCAACGGAGACATCCACGACAACAGGCTGGAGAATCTCAGGCTTGCGACTGTAGCTCAAAACATCCGTAACTCTAAGAGGTGGTCGGACAATAAGTCAGGACTGAAGGGATTGTCTTGGGACAAGTCTCGCGGGTGCTTTAGAGGTACTGTTACAACAGACGGCAGGAGCCGCTCATTCAGGTCTAAGGACTTGCTTGAGGTATGCTGCTGGCTTCACACGACACGTAAGGAGGCTCATGGTGAGTTCGGAAGAAGAGGATAGCGTATTCCTATATCATGCACCATGCCCTGACTGTGGGTCCTCTGATGCAATGGGTGTGTTCTCTGACGGTCATTGCTACTGTTACGCATGTGACCCTTCAGTCGCATGGAAGAAAGGAGACATGGAGTTGACCGAGGGATACACACACTCAGGAGGTAGAAAGCAAGTGAGCAATCTGTTAACGTTCGGTGAGAACGCTGGACGATATGTCCCACTACCAGCCCGTAGTCTCAGCATGGAGATATGCAAGAAGTACAGCTACTGGGTGGGTAACATGGGTGGCAAGATGGTTCAGGTCGCTGATTATTACGACAGGTCCGGGACCAAGGTAGGACAGAAAGTCAGAGACGCTGAGAAGAACTTCACGGCTATAGGCAGCGTCAAGTCTGACATGTTGTTCGGCTCTCAGCTCTGGAACGGTGGCAAGAAGATAGTCATCACCGAGGGTGAGATAGATGCCCTGTCTGTGGCTCAGGTGCAGGATGGGAAGTATCCGGTTGTCTCTCTTCCGTTAGGCGCTAAGTCTGCGAAGAAAGCTATGGCTGCGAACCTTGAGTATCTCGACCAGTTCGAAGAGATAATCTTGATGTTCGACATGGATGAACCGGGTCGTCAGGCCATTGAGGATGCAGCACCAGTCTTACCAGCAGGTCGGGTTAAGGTTGCGTTCATCAACGGGTACAAAGACGCAAACGCTGCACTTCAGGCAAAGGACTTCAAGGCCATCACCGATGCTATCTGGAACGCTAAACCTTTCGTCCCGGCTGGAGTGGTATCAGCAGCAAGTCTGAAGGACCGCACACGAGAGGCAATGCTTAAGGCAGAGACTGAAGGTCTCATGTTCTCGTCATGCGCAACACTCAACGCGATGACCTTAGGTGCGCGAGCTGGTGAGCTTATCATGGTGACTTCAGGGTCAGGCATGGGTAAGTCTACCTTCGTCCGTCAGCTCCTCTTGGAGTGGGGCAGAGGCGGTAAGCGTGTTGGTATGGCTATGCTTGAAGAGGCTGTAGAGGAAACAGTTCAGGACCTTATGGGTCTGGACAATAACGTCCGTCTACGCCAGAGCAAGGAACTGAAGCAAGCCATCTTAGAGGATGGACGGTTCGACGAATGGTATGACAAGCTGTTCGGGGACGATAAGTTCCACCTGTATGATTCATTCGCAGAGTCAGAGGAAGACACCTTGTTCGCTAAGTTGTCCTACATGGTGGATGGTCTCGACTGTGATGTAATACTGCTTGACCACATCTCAATCGTTGTGTCGGGCATGGAAGATAACTCAGATGAACGTAAGACCATTGACCGAATCATGACTCGTCTAAAGAAGTTTGCGAAGACGAAAGGTGTGGTTGTCGTTGTCATATGTCACCTGAAGAACCCAGAGAAAGGTAAATCGCATGAAGAAGGACGACCTGTTTCAATCACTGACCTACGTGGTTCTGGTGCTCTACGCCAACTATCTGATACTATCATCGCACTTGAACGTAACCAGCAAGGTGATACTCCTAACGTTGTTCAGCTTCGTCTACTCAAGTGTCGCTTTACAGGTGATACTGGAGTGGCTGGACACCTTGAATACAACAAAACGACAGGGTGGCTTGAACCAATTAGCTTCACTGGTAGCAGCGGAGAAGAGGATAGCGGCTCGTGGGAAAACAACGACTTCTAAATGTCAATGCCCTGAGTGCGATTGGAAGTCACCATACGGAGGACACCATTAGTGTTAAAGAAACTTAAAGCTCGCTACCATCGGTTCATGTACAAATGGTGGAGCGATGAAGCAACCTGCCTGTCGAACATTCTGGGAGACCAGCGGTTCAACTCTGAGGCATGGAAGAAAGCTAACCGGAAGTTCATGTATCACTTCTTGCGTACAGACTTCTAGGTCTAGACTCAAGGTCATTCACAGCGAGTGGCCTTTATGATTAGACTAAACGGAGGATTAACCATGTTTGACCTTAAGAGTATCTGGGGTTCTGACATCGAGACCAACGGTCTCCTTGATACAGTCTCCCAGTTTCACTGTGGGGTCCTGATTAACGCCGAGTCGAATGAGACCCTTAAGTATGGGGTAGCTCCGATGGTAGGTATCGTCGGTGGCTTCAAAGAGTATGTCCATAAAGTGGAAGAGATTGCCGCATCACCTGATGGTATGCTGGTATTCCACAACGGTATCAATTATGACGTCCCTGCTATTGACAAGCTGAAACGTCTGTACTTTGGGAAACGCTTTAACTTCCCGAAACACAAGATGATTGATACCTTGGTGCTTGGGCGCTTGATGTATCCCAACATTAAGTTCTCAGACATTGGAGCGGTGAAATCTGGACGTCTGCCACCTCAGATGATGGGACGACAGTCTCTTGAGGCGTGGGGCTATCGTCTCGGTGAGATGAAAGGTGAGTACAAACACGATTACGTTGCCAAGTGCAAGGCTGAAGGTATTGAATATAAGGCTGGGGACGAATGGTTGTTCCCGTCTCAGGAGATGCTGGACTATAACGTTCAAGACGTTGTGGTCACGCTGGCGTTGTTCAAGAAGTTCCTGACTGACAAGTATTACTTCCAGTCTGAACAGTTCGCTTTCGACCAGATTTATGCGTTGCGTCTGGAACATGATGCTGCGTGGACCTGTGCGAAGATGGAGCGTAACGGCTATCCGATGAACACCGAGATGGTCGAAGGCTTATATCGTGAACTCACCGTCAAACGTGCAGAGCTGCTGGATAAGCTGCGTTCGACTTTCGGTAGCTGGTACGCACCAAAGGGAGGCAAGGAGTTTTTCAAGCACCCACGGACAGGCAAGGACCTTCCGAAGTATCCTCGAGTCGTATATCCTAAGGTCGGGTCAGTATTCAAGAAGCCGAAGAACAAAGCTCAACGCTTAGGACTGGAGCCTTGCGAGTTTGACTCACGAGACACGATGGAGGGAGCACCGTTCACACCTATCACTTACGTTGAGTTTAATCCGGGAAGCGGAGACCACTTAGCGAAAGTCTTGATGGAGCGTGGCTGGGAGCCTGTGGACTTCACTGACACCGGGAAACCTGTAGTCGATGACGAGACGTTAGAACACGTTAAGTTGCCAGACGCGGAAGCTCAGGCTTGCGTAGAGCTGGTCCGTGAGTATCTGGTAGTCCAGAAGCGCATAGGTCAGGCGGCTGAAGGTAAGAACGCATGGTTGAAACTTGTAGGTCCAGACGGACGTATGCACGGTTCAATCAACCCATGCGGGGCAGTAACCGGACGTGCGACTCACAGTTCACCAAACATGGCTCAGGTCCCTGCTAACGGTGCTCCGTATGGTGAGATTTGCCGTGGTGCTTTCGGTGCAGCTTGGAACAAGACGGATGGTAAGCCAGACCCTTGGATTCAAGTGGGTGTGGATGCTTCAGGTCTTGAGCTTCGTTGTCTGGGGAACCGAGCGGCTCCGTTTGATGGTGGTGCCTATGCGAAGACTGTGGTCGAAGGTGACATCCACTGGGCCAACGCAGTAAACGCTGGGTTAGCACCTAACGTACCACGCGATAAGTCGAACCACGACCATGATGCTTTCCGCAACAACGCTAAGACGTTCATCTATGCGTTCCTGTATGGTGCAGGGGCCGCTAAGATTGGACTGATAGTAGGCGGTGGGAAGAAGGAAGGTTCAGCTCTCATGAAGAAATTCATTGAGGGCACACCGGCCATCAAAGACCTCCGGGAAGCTGTG